>Ga0268287_100198_pt1 | contig 29801 bp, 32 predicted proteins | sample MetcocultureR3M_FD_191348 | JGI IMG/M metagenome (GOLD analysis project Ga0268287, IMG submission 191348) | Soil microbial communities from Anza Borrego Desert, Southern California, United States - Methanotrophic co-culture R3-M | ecosystem: Environmental > Terrestrial > Soil > Desert | place... | reverse complement strand
CGAACAGGGCCGGCGTGCTCCAGCGGATCTTTCCCGAGGCGAGGGTCGCGATCCAGGCGAAGACCTGCACCCCGGCCGGCACGCTGACCGCCATGCTGGCCGCCGAGAAGAAGCTGACCGAGATGGTCGGCATGCCGGTGGCGAACATGTGGTGGGCCCAGACGCCGAAGCTGATGAAGCCGGTGGCCAGCAGGGCCAGCACCACGAGCCGGTAGCCGACGAGCCGCGCCTGGACGACGGCGGGAACGATCATCGACATCATCCCCGCGGCGGGCAGGAAGATGATGTAGACCTCGGGGTGGCCGAAGAACCAGAACAGGTGCTGCCACAGCATCGGGTCGCCCCCGCGCGTGGGGTCGAAGAAGGGCCAGTTGAGCGCCCGCTCCAGCTCGAGCAGCAGGGTGCCCAGGATCACCGCCGGGAAGCCGATGATGATCATCGCCGCGAACACCAGCATGGCCCAGGCGAAGATCGGCAGCTTGTCGAGGGTCATGCCCGGGGCGCGGGTCTTGAGCACGCCGACGATGATCTCGATGGCCCCGGCAATGGCGCTGATCTCGATGAAGCCGATGCCGAGCAGCCAGAAGTCGGCGTTGATCCCGGGCGAGTAGGTCTTGCTGGTCAGCGGCGGGTACATGAACCAGCCGCCGTCGGGGGCGAGGCCGAAGAAGATCGAGGCGAAGAAGCACAGTCCGCCCACCAGATAGGCCCAGAACGCGTAGGCCGAGAGCCGCGGGAACGGCAGGTCGCGCGCGGACAGCATCTGGGGCAGCAGCAGCACGCCGGCCGCCTCCACCGCCGGGACGGCGAAGAGGAACATCATCACCGTGCCGTGCATGGTGAAGACCTGGTTGTAGGTCTCCTGCGGCAGGATCCCGTTCAGCGGCAGGGCCAGCTGGACGCGCATGATCAGCGCCAACACCCCGGCCAGGCAGAAGAACAGGAAGGCGGCGCCGACGTAGTAGAGGCCGATGTAGTTGTTGTTGACGACGGTCAGACGCGCCCAGCCCGTGGGCGCGCGCCAGACGTGCTTCAGGGTCTCGAACTCGCCTTCGGGGCGCGGCTCGCGGGTGGGGAAGCGCTCGAAGAGCTTCGGGTCGAAGCCCGTCTCGGAACTCATCGGCGGCTTTCCAGGTAGGCGGCCAGCGCGCGCAGGTCGCCGCCGGACAGCATCCGGTAGGCGGGCATGCGGTTGCCCGGCTTGATCGCCTGGCTGTCGGCGACCCAGCCGGCGAGCGTGCCCTGGTTGTTGGCGAGGATGCCCGCGCCCAGCGAGCGGCGGGCGCCGACGAAGGTGAGGTCGGGGCCGGCAAGGCCGCCGGCCTCGGTCCCGGCGACGCGGTGGCAGGCGCCGCAGCCGCTGTCGCGGAAGACCTGGGCGCCGCGGGCGGCGAGCCCGTCGGCGGGGGCGGCGGGAGGCGGCGCGAGGCGCGCGGCGCGCCAGCGTTGGAAGTCCTCGGGCGCGTGGGCGACGACGACGAAGCCCATCAGGGCGTGCGGGCCGCCGCAGTACTCGGCGCACTGGCCGCCGTAGACGCCCGGCCGGTCGGCCTGGATGCGCAGGATGTTGCGCCGGCCGGGGATCATGTCGAGCTTGCCGGCCAGGCGCGGCACCCAGAAGCTGTGGATCACGTCGGCGGCCTCGAGCTCGAGGGTGACGGGGACGCCGGCGGGGATGTGCAGCTCGTTGGCGTCGTGGATCGCGGGACGGCCCTCGGCGTCGAGGTAGGCCACGCGCCACCACCACATCTCGCCCGTCACGCGCACCCGCATCTCGCCCGGCTGCGGGGCCTGGGACAGCGCCTGGGTGGCGGTTAGGCCGTAGATGAGGACGCCGGTGAGCACGACGATCGGCAGGGCGAGGCCCGCGGACCAGATGAGCCACTCGCGGCCGAGCCTGTCCCGCCATTCGGACTTGCCGGCCAGCGCCACCACGAGGGCGACGGAGACCATCAGCAGCACGGCCAGCGCCATGCCGAACAGCACCCAGCTCAGGGTCGCCACCAACCCCGCGTGCGGACCGGCCGGGTCCAGCGGCGGCGGCGGCCAGCCGCGCAGCGCCTCAGCGAGCGTCGAGCGTATAGAGGTAGGCGGCGACATCGCGGGCCTCCTGCTCGGTGAGGGGAATGGCGGGCATGCCGGTCCCGGGCGAGAGCGCGGGCGCGTCGCGCACCCACAGCGCCAGGGTGTCGGCGGTGTTGGGGAAGCGGCCGGCGATCAGCGCGCGGCGGCCGAAGCCCTCGAGCGAGGGGCCGACGCGGCTCTGCGGCCAGCGGACGCCGGGGATCACATGGCAGGCGCCGCAGCCGACGCGCTCGATCACCCGCCGCCCCTGGCCGGGGTCGGCGCCGGCGATGGCCGTAGGCCCGCCGCCCGTCTTTCCGCATCCGCCCACCAGCAGCGCGGCGCAGGCGCCGACCGCGGCGGCGCCCCGCATTGGCATCCGACCGTCCCCGTGAAGCTTGAGGATGCAACCCTTCGCGACGGCCGCGGTTCCTTCGGATGCATCGTTTCACAGGTGGTTTCAGAGGGAGCGCCCGCCATCGCCAGCCTGTCCGGCATCGTGTTCCGCGCCCTCGGCCTGCCGGTCATGCTCCTGGCCGCAGGCTGCGCCGCCGAGCGGCCGACGGATCCGTTCACGGCGACGGGCGAGCTCGTCGCGCTGAGCGGCGGCGACGCCGGGCCGGGGCGGGCCTGCATCGCCTGCCACGGCCTGCAGGGACAGGGCGACGGGGAGCTCGCGCCGCGCCTGGCGGGTCTGCCGTTCGGCTACCTGCTGAAGCAGATGGAGGACTACGCCGACGGCCGGCGGGCGCACCCGCAGATGAGCGAGATCGCGAAGGCGCTAGACGCCAGGTCCCGGCGCGAGGTGGCGGCCTACTACGCGTCGCTTCCGGTCCGCGCCGCGCCGGTCCCGCCCGCCGCCGCGGCGCCGCGGATCGTGGCGCTGTACCACCGGGGCGATCCCGGACGGGGCCTGCAGGCCTGCGCGAGCTGCCATGGGCCTGCGGGCGAGGGCGTGGGGCCGGCGAACCCGCCGCTCAGCGGGCAGCCCCCGGGCTACCTGGCCGCCCAGTTCGACCGCTGGCGGTCCAGCGAGCGGCGCAACGATCCGCAGAACCTCATGCTGGAGATCGCCCGTCGCCTGAGTCCGGAGGAGACCACCGCTCTTTCCGCCTATGCCGCGGCTCTATCCCCAGCCAGCGGTGCAGCGTCGGCAGGCCCGGCAGCATCCCCGTGAGCACGTCGTCGGTGTTGACCAGCTCGTGCTTGAGCGTCGCGCCGACGTGGAGGGGAATGAGGATCAGCAGCCCCACGATCGTCCAGCCGTGGACCCATTCGGCCCAGGTCTCGATCGTCCAGCGCTGCTCGGGCGAGAGGCCGGCGAAGGGCAACTGCGGCCAGGGGACGGCGCCGGCGAGCGCCAGCTCCTGATAGGGCGCGGTGGCCGACAGCATCGCCCAGCCGCTGATCGGCAGCAGCATGAGGGCGATGTAGAAGGCGTAGTGGGTGGCGTGCGCGGCGGTGCTCTGCCAGCCGGGCTTGTCGGCGTCGTTGACGGGCCCCGGGATCATCAGCCGCCAGACCATCCGCAGCAGGGTGACGACGAAGATCAGCAGGCCGACGTCGGCGTGGATCTCGTAGGCGTCGAGCTTCTCGGATCCCACCGGCAGGCGGCCGGTGCGCCAGCCCCACCAGAGCTGGAAGAGGATCAGCGCCGCCACCGTCCAGTGGAAGGCCATTCCGACGGGCGAGTAGCGCCGCCGGCGCGTGTGGCCGCGGGCCCAGCGGCGCAGGCGGGCGACGATCATGCGGGCGCGACCCGGACCGGGGAGAGGCTGCGCCCCACGAGCGCGAGGGCGGCGAGCAGGTACGCGCCGGCCATGGGGGCCCACATGATCAGGCCCGCCAGCTGCTGGTCGGCGAGGGGCGAGAGGCCGAAGGCCCAGGTGCTCGCCAGGTGCGGGGCGTAGAGCGGCTCGGCGGCGAAGGTGAGGAGCGCGCCCAGCAGGCCGGTCTGCATCATGGTGACGAAGAGGCCCGCCGCGCCGGCCAGCACGCCGGCCCGGCGCACCGCGCTCCAGAAGGCGAGGGCCGTGCCCAGCAGGCTGGCCTGCATCAGCCAGTAGGCGAGATCGCTGGACAGCGCCCAGGCGTAGAGGCCCGGGGCGTGCCACAGCCACAGGGCGGCGGCGTGCAGGGCGACGGCCGGCGCGAGGGGCGGGGCGGGGAGCGCGCGGCGGGGCAGGCCGAACGCCAGCAGGGGCGCGGCGGCGGCGACCAGCAGGGCGTGGTGCGTCGCCCGGGCCGAGAACAGGGCCGAGCTCGCGGCGCACAGCGGCGAGACGAAGCTGACGACCAGCAGCAGCCCGGCGAGCGCCACGAGGCCGTCGCGGCCGGCCCCGCCCCGGCGGCGGTGGACGACGTACCCTGCCGCGAGGAGGGCGAGGGCGGCGAGCAGCCAGGGATCGAGGTTCCAGCGCTGCACGAGCTCTCCAGGCGCGGGCGCGACGCCGCAGTAGGGCGACCAGGTCGCAATCTGTTGAACGGGCATGAGCGCGCGATCCTCCCCGGCGCGCCCCCCGGACGCTGAAGGGCGCGCCGGGGGAACCGCCCGCCGCGGTGGAGGTTCCCGGAACCTTAGCCGGTGAGGCCGGTTTCCGAAGGCAAGCCTACAACCAGGAGGAGGGACGCGGATGGCGCTGGAGCGCGCGCACGGCCGACGCGGGGCCGGAACCTGGGTCGCCATGGCGTTCGGCGTCCTGCTGGGCCTGATGGGCGTGGTGCTGGCGATCGGCGGCGCCTGGCTGGCCGTGATCGGCGGCTCTCCCTACTACCTGCTCGCGGGCCTGGGCCTGCTGGCGTCGGGCTGGTTCCTCTTCCGGGGCCGGGTGCTCGGCGCGTGGATCTATGCGGCGGTGTTCGTCGCGACCCTGGTCTGGGCGGTCTGGGAGGTGGGGCTCGCGGGCTGGCCGCTGATCCCCCGGGTGTTCGGACCGGCGATCCTGTTCCTGCTGGCGATGGCCGTGGTTCCGGCGCTGACTCCGCAGCGGACGCCGCGCCGCATCGCCCTGGCCGGCGCGGTCGGCCTCGTGGCCGTCGTCGTGGTCGGCGGGATCGCCATCGCGGTCGTGAACCGGCCGGACGCGCCGCGGCCGCTGCCCGCCGCCGCGATGGCCATGACCGACCCCTCGCCGATGACCGTGGGCGCGGACTGGCCGGCCTACGGCGGGACCTACGCCGCCCACCGTTACTCGCCCCTGGCCCAGATCACGCCGCAGAACGTCGGCCGGCTGGAGCGCGCCTGGGTGGCCCACACGCGCGACCTGCCCAGCGAGCGGGCGAAGAAGAAATACGGGGCCGAAACGACGCCGCTGAAGGTCGGCGATACGCTCTACCTCTGCTCGGCCAAGAACATCCTGATCGCGCTGGATCCCGCGACCGGCCGCGAACGCTGGCGCTACGACCCGAAGGTCTCGGACGACTGGATTCCCTACACCGCCGCCTGCCGGGGCGTGGTCTACCACCAGACCCCCGGCGCGGACCCCGGCCAGGCCTGCGCGGCCCGGATCATCGAGGGCACGCTGGACGGGCGGCTGATCGCGGTGGACTCGCGCACCGGCCGGCCCTGCGCCGACTTCGGCCGCGGCGGCCAGGTGGACATCAAACAGGGCATGGGCCCGGTGCATCCGGGCATGGTCTCGATCACCTCGCCGCCGGTGATCGTGCGCGGGGTGGTCGTCACCGGCCACCAGGTGCTCGACGGCCAGGAGAACTCGGCGCCCTCGGGCGTGATCCAGGGCTTCGACGCCGTCACGGGCGAGCAGCGCTGGGCCTGGGACCTCGGCCGGCCGGGCGTGACGACGCCGGCCGCCCCGGACGAGACCTACACCCGCGGCACGCCCAACATGTGGACCATCGCCAGCGGCGACGAGGCCCTGGGCCACGTCTACCTGCCGATGGGCAATTCGGCCGTGGACTACTGGAGCAGCGACCGCTCGCCCCAGGAGAACTTCTACGCCACCTCGCTGGTGGCGCTGGACGTGACCACGGGCGCGCCGGCCTGGCGCTTCCAGACGGTGCACATGGACGTCTGGGACTACGACCTCGGCGGGCAGGGCACGCTGGTGGACTTCCCCACCGCGGCGGGGACGGTCCCGGCGATCGTGCTGCCGAGCAAGCAGGGCGACATCTATGTCCTGGACCGGCGCACCGGGCGGCCCATCACGCCGGTGGAGGAGCGGCCGGTCCCGCAGGGCGGCGTCGAGCCGCAGATGCGCACGGCCACCCAGCCGTTCTCGCGCTACCACACCCTGGCCAAGCCCGACCTGACCGAGCGGGACATGTGGGGCATGTCGCCGATCGACCAGATGATCTGCCGCATCCAGTTCCGGCGGGCGTCCTACAAGGGCATCTACACGCCGCCGACCGCGGACCGGCGCTGGATCCAGTATCCGGGCTACAACGGCGGCTCGGACTGGGGCGGGATCGCCGTCGACCCGCGCCGCGGCGTGATCGTCGCCAACTACAACGACATGCCGAACTACAACCGTCTCGTCCCGCGCTCGGAGGTTGAGCGGAAGGGCTGGAGCCCGCGCAGCCAGGCGCGCGGCGGCGACCTCGGCGGGCCGGAAGGGGCGGGCGACCCGCAGGCCGGCACGCCCTACGGCGTGCAGGTGAACGCCGGCTGGCGGATGCCCTTCACCAACCTGCTGTGCAAGGAGCCCCCGTACGGCGGGATCCGGGCCATCGACCTGCGGACCGGCCGCACGCTGTGGGACCGGCCGTTCGGGACGGCGCGACGCAACGGGCCGTTCGGCGTCCCCTCGATGCTGCCGCTGGAGATCGGCACGCCGAACAACGGCGGCGCCGTGGTCACCGCCGGCGGGGTGGTGTTCATCGCCGCGGCCACCGACAACCTGGTCCGCGCCATCGACCTTCGGACCGGCGAGACGTTGTGGAGCGACGTCCTGCCGGCCGGCGGCCAGGCCACCCCGATGACCTACGAGGCGAACGGGCGGCAGTACGTCGTGATCATGGCCGGCGGCCACCACTTCATGGAGACCCCGGTCGGCGACGAGGTGATCGCCTACGCCCTGCCGCAGCGCTGAGGCCCGGTCAGGCGAGCGTGCGGGAGGCGGCCGGCAGCGGGTCCAGCTCGGCGTTCAGCGGCGGGCCGATCCGCAGTTCGGCGCGCAGACCGTCGGGGGCGAAGTCGATACGCATGGAGCCGCGCAGGTCTCCGGCGCTGAGCTTCTCCATCAGCCGGGCGCCGAACCCCTGGCGCGTGGGGGAAACGACGGGCGGCCCGTCGTGCTCGCGCCACCGCAGGCGCGCCCCGCCGTCGGGCTCGAGGGCCCAGGTCACTTCGAGGACTCCGCCGTCCGCGCTCAGCGCGCCGTACTTGGCCGCGTTGGTCGCCAGTTCGTGGACAATCATGCCGAGCGCCAGCGCCCGGGTCGCGTCGAGGTGGATGACGGGCCCGTCCAGAGAGACCCGCTCGGCGTAGGGCTCGAGCTCGCCGCGCACCACGGCGCGCAGGTCGGCGCTGCTCCAGGCGCGGGCGGTGAGCACGTCGTGGGTGCGGGCGAGGGCCACCAGCCGCCCCTCGAAATCGCGGATGAAGGTCGCCATGTCGGGGGCGTTGCGGGCGGTCTGCGTCGCCATGGACTGCACGGTGGCCAGGTTGTTCTTCACGCGGTGATTGAGCTCGTTGAGCAGCAGCTGCTGCTTCTCGGTGAAGACGGTGCGCTCGGTCACGTCGCTGCCCTGGGTGATGATGCCGGTGACGCGGCCCTCCTCGTCCCGGATGGGCTGGTAGATGAAGTCCACGTAGCGCATCTGGACCTCCCCGCCGGGCGCGTGCTGCAGCGGCACGGCCAGCGCGCTGCCGGCGAACGGCTCGCCGGTGGAGAAGACCCGGTCGAGGACCTCGAACAGCCCGGTTGGGGCGACCTCGGGCAGGGCCTCGCGAGCCGGCACTCCGATCACGTCGCGGTGCCCGATCAACTGGCGATAGGCCGCGTTGGCCAGGCTGAAGACGTGGTCCGGCCCATCCAGCACGGCCACGAAGCCCGGCGCCTTCTCGAACAGCGCAAACAGCCGCTCGCCCTGTTCGCGGTAGCGCTGCTCGCTCGCGGCGAGCGCTTCCACCGCCTCGCGCAGGCGGTTCTCGGCCAGCACCCGGCCGGTGGTCTCGATGCAGGTGCAGAACATGCCCCTCACCGCGCCGGTCTCGTCGGGCAGGGGACTGTAGGTGAAGGTGAAGAAGGTCGGCTCGGGATAGCCGTGGCGCTGCATCAGGAGGGGCAGGTCCTCCTGCCAGACGCCCTGGCCGTCGAGCGCCGAGCGGACCAGGGGCTCCAGGTCGGGCCAGATCTCGGCCCAGATCTCCTGGAACCGCAGGCCGAGGGCGGCGGGGTGCCGGGCGCCCAGGATCGGCGCGTAGGCGTCGTTGTAGATGAAGGCGAGCTCGGGGCCCCAGGCGATGAACATCGGCTGCTGGGTGTTCAGCATCATCGCCGTGGCGGTCCGCAGGGCCTGGGGCCAGGCGGCGGGGTCGCCGAGCGGCGAGCGCGACCAGTCGTGGGCGCGCATGAGCGCGCCCATCGCCCCGCCGCCCTGAAGGAAGCTCGGAACCGTCACCGGACGCCGCGCGCTATCGCGCGCGCCGGAGCCCCAAGCGGCGCCTTGCGCCACGAGCCTGCCGGCCATCTCCGCGTCATGCTGGTCCCCCGCACCGTCGGCGTCCGGAGGAGAACGCACAACCCCGCCCAATGGTTTAGCCGCGGCGGCGTGCAGCATTGCCGTGGCGTGTTTCGGACCTTACAGCCCAAGGCCGTTCATCCGTTTCCGGCGTCCCAATGTCCAGCGTCACGGCCCGCGAGTTCGCGCCGGCCCCCTCCATGTCCGAGTACATCCAGGGGCTGCTGGAGGAGACGCCGGAGGTCCGGGATTCCGAACGGCAGCGCCTGCTGACCGACCGATCCCTCACTCCCGTCCTGCCGTCCCTTGAGGCGCTGTTCCGCGAGCTGCGGGCGGCGGCTGACGCCAGGCTTCGTCCGCTCCACCCCGCGCCGGGCGCCAAGCCCTGGCCCATCGGCGAGTGCCTGCAGATCAGCGAGACGGTCCGCCGGCGCCTGGACGGTCCGGAGCCCGCCGCCCTCTCGCCCGCCGCGGCCGAGGGATGGGCGGCCGTGCGCGCTTTCCGGGCGGCCGGCGGGACCGTTCGCCGCGCGTGGGGCGACCTTCGGGGACGCTATTTCCAGAACGCCCTCATCGTCGGGGCGCTGTACGTGGACGTCTCGAACGACACGGTGGACCCGGCCAAGCCGCCCGTGGAGATCCTGCCGTTCGAGACGGCCGGCTTCCGGCCCATCGCCGGCTTCGGCCACTACGCGCGGATCGCGGCGAGCTACTGGGGCCAGCACGTGCTGCCGAACCACATCCTTCCCGACCTCGCGCCGTACCTGCCGCTGATCCACATCAGCCCCGCGGGCCGGCTGAGCCTTGGGCCGCTCACCCGCTACATGCTGGGCCTGACCCTGTCGCAGGGGTTCGGACCAAGCGAGCGGGCGCTGGCCTCGCCGGCGCTGTCGGCGACGACTTTCGCCAGCTTCGCCCCCCTGTTGCCCGGCGCGGCGGCCAGCGCCGAGGCGGGCCGCGCGGACGCCCTGGCGCGCTGCCGGACCTACCGGGCCGAGGGGCGCAGCCTCTGCGCCGAGAGCTACAACCGGGCGCTCGCCGCCGGGCGAGAGGCCAATCGGCGGCTGGAGCGGGTGCTGGCCCTGCCGCAGGCCTCCTGAGGCGGTCCGGCGGCGCGGCGAGCGGTTCAGTTACTGGCGTTGGCGGGCGGCGCGCGCCGGCTAGGATCGCGGCCATCGTCTACCGCCTGGACCCGCCGTGACCCTGCGCGCCATCATCCGGATCCCCACGTCGCCGGCGCGCGGCGCGCGCCTGCCGCGCCGCGCGGTGCTGTGCGGCCTCGCCATGGCGAGCGCGAGGCCGTCGGGCGCCAGCGCCAGCCCCGGGCCCAGCCAGGAAAGGACCCCGCCCATGCCGCGCTTCGTCGAGATCAGCCATGTGATCGAGGAGGGCATGACCACCTATCCGGGCCTGCCGACGCCGAAGATCGAGGTGCTGGTGGATCACGAGGGCTCGCGCGAACGCTACCAGGGCCAGTCCGAGTTCCTGATCGCCTCGCTGCACCTGTGCGGCAACACCGGGACCTATGTGGACGCGCCGATCCACCGGCACCGGCACGGCGCCGACCTGGCGGACCTGCCGCTGGAGCGGGTCGCCGACCTGCCGGTGCGGGTGTTCGACGCCCGCGCCGAAGGGCGGGCGATCGGCCCCGAGCTGTTCCGCGGCCAGGACCTCGACGGCGCCGCCGTGCTGGTGCGCACCGACTTCAGCCGCCACTGGCGGACCGAGCGCTACGGGCGGGACAACCCGTTCCTGACCGCCCAGGCCTGCCTGCGGCTGGTGGAGGCCGGCGCGGCCTTCGTCGGCATCGACTCGGTGAACATCGACGACCTCGCCGACCTGGCCCGGCCCGCGCACACGATCCTGCTCGGCGCGGGGATCCCGATCTGCGAGCACCTGACGAACCTCGAGGCGTTACAGCCCGAGGGCGGGCGGCTGCACGCCGCGCCCATCGCGTGGCGGGGCGGGGCGACGTTCCCGGTGCGCGCCTACGTCCGGTACTAGGCGCCCGCTACCGGCGCGCCGGGCCCAGGCGCATGAGGCCGAGGTCCACCGCCTCGGTGAGGGCCTCGCCCAGCGTGGCGCCGCCGAGCGCCGAGGGGGTGACGCGGGCCGCCATCGGCCCGGGATCGGGCAGGCGGCGACGGGGGGCGCTCCAGGGCTGGAACCACAGCGCGGGCCGGGGCCGGGCCGACGTATCGAGGATGAAGACGCCGTCGTCGGACGCAGCCCAGGACTCGTAGGGCCGGACCTCGGCCGCCGGCCGCCAGGCGCCGCCGTCGAGGCGTCCGATCGTTTCGGCGCCCTGGCGCTGGCCGTAGAGCGCGCCCGACGGGGCGGCCTGGACCGAGCGCCAGCCCTGGCCGCCGGGGACCGGCGCCGGCGCGGCGCCGGGCGCTGCGGGATCCACCGTCATCAGCCGCCAGGCCTGACCCCGCCGCTCGACGTAGTAGACCCGGCCGCGGGGGCCGAACACCGGACTGCGCTTGTCGCGGCCGTCGTCCGTCAGCCGCAGGAGCCGCGAGCCGTCGCGGCCCACGGTGAAGATGTCGGCCTGGCGTCCGATCACGGCGATGAAGGCGAGCGAGCGGCCGTCGCCCGACCAGGCGGGGCTGCTCACATAGCTGCCGAGCCCTTCGGTGAGGCGGGTCGCGCCGCCGCCGGGCGCCGAGATCCACAGGTCGGGCGCGCCGGCCCGGTCCGAGATGTGGGCGACGGCGCCGTCCGGCCCCGTGACCGCGTCCCAGTCGTTGGAGGCGGTGACGATCCGCGCCTCGGGGGCGCCTGACGGGCCGAGGCGGACGAGGCCCGAGCGGGGGCGGGCGATCTCGACCACCGCCTGGCCGGTGCGGTCGGCCGACATGTGCAGGAAGCTGACGACCCCCAGGCCCAGGCTGACCTGCTCGGGCTCGGCCGGCCGGCGCGCGTCCAGGCGCCAGAGGCCGAGGCCGCCGCCGCGGTTGGAGGCGAAGAGGAGATTCCGTCCGTCAGGCGACCAGACGTAGCCGGCCGCCTTCCAGCCGTCGCGGGTGAGGGTGCGCTCCCGCCCCGTGCGGACGTCGAGCACCACGATCTCGTCGGCGCCGAAGCGCAGGGTGCGGCGGAAGGCGACCTGCCGCCCGTCGGGCGAGGCCTGGGGCTCGTTGTCGCCCAGCGTGTCCGGCGGCGGGGCGGTCAGGGCGCGGACCTCGCCGGTCGTGGCGTCGATGGCGGAGAGGCGCGGCAGGCCGCCGCCGGCCGGCGTGTCGGCGACCACCAGCGTGCGCGCGTCCAGCCAGGTCGGATGGGCGCCGGCCTCGCGGCAGGGAGCCAGCCGCCGCTCGCCGCCGCGGGGCACGATGGCGACCATCACCGCACAGCCGCCGTCCGGGCTGCGGCGCAGGAAGGCGATCCGGTCGCCGTCCGGCGCCCAGGCCGGGGCGAAGTCGTCGTCCGGCCCCGAGGTGACCGCCGCCGCCTCGCCGCCGGCGACCGCGCGCAGGTGGATGTCGCGCGGGGCGAAGGGCAGGGCGGCGTGGGCGTAGGCCACCTGCCGCCCGTCCGGCGACAGGGCCGGGAAGGTCTTGAAGCCCGGCTCGGAGGTCAGGGGGCGGAAGTCGCTGGCGGCCCACGCCTGCGGCCGCTGGCTCCACAGCCAGGCGCCGCCCAGCGCGGCCATGACGGCGAGCGCGGCGACGGCGGCGGCGATGAGGGCGGCGCGCCGGGGCGGCCGCACGGCGCGGGTGGGAGCCCCGCCGTCGGCCTGGAGCCGGTAGCCGACGGTGGGGATGGTCTCGACCACGATGGCGGGGTCGGCCGCCAGGGCCTTGCGGAGCTGGACCACGCAGCGGGTCAGGGCGTCCTCCGAGACGATCCGCCCGCCCCAGCACTGCTGGCCCAGGGCCTCGCGGCTGACCGCCGCGCCGAGACTGCGGTGGAGCGCGACGAGAACCTTCATCACCCGCGGCTCCAGCGGGCGGACGCCGGCCGGGCCCTCGACCTCCAGTTCGGCCGGGCGCACCTCGGTGGCCGCCAGCCGGAAGGCCGGCTCGTAGGCCAGCACGATCTCGCGGGGCGGCCGGATGCTGGTGTGCTCGTTCATCGGCAAATCATCGGCAAACGATCGGGTCCGGACCCAGGCGCGTCGGCCGCCAAGTCTCCGACAAAACAGCGTTCCCGACAAATGCGGCCTCGGGACCCATGGGGCTCTCCTGGGCGCAGGCGTCGGGCGGACGAAAACCCGGAGGACGACATGCAAGCTCGGATGACGACGGCGATCTGCGCCCTGGCTGCGGCGATGGCCGCGACGATGGCTGGGTCTCCCGCCGCGACCGCCGCGGAGGTAAGGGTGGGGACCGAGAAGGTGGGCGCGGTCGCGGTGAGCTACGACCCGGCGGCGCTGGCCGGCGAGGCCGGCGCGCGGGACCTGCTGACGCGGCTGGAGGCGGCGGCCCGGACGGCCTGCGGCGGCGATCCGCGCAACCACTCGGCCTGGCGCACGACGCCGGACCTCGTGCGCGAGGCGTTCAGGGCGTGCCGTCGGGACGCCGTGGCCCGGGCGGTGGCGGAGGTGGGCTCGAGCCGGCTCGCGGCGCTGCACGCCGGCGGGCGCGACGGGCGGGCGCGGTGAGGCGGAGGTGGGGCGGGGGCCGCCTCAGGTCCCCGCCTCACGTCCCGGCTCAGGCCGCCCTTCAGGCCCTCTCGGCGGCCTTCGCCTCGTCCCAGAGGGCGTCCATCTCGGCCAGGTCGGACTGGTCGGGGGTCTTTCCCCGCTCTTCAAGACGCTGCTCTATGTATCTGAAACGCCGGGTGAACTTGGCGTTGGTGTAGCGCAGGGCGTCCTCGGGATCGACGTCGAGCGTGCGGGCGAGGTTGGCGACGACGAACAGCACGTCGCCCATCTCCTGGCGGGCCTTCTCGAGGTCGCCGGCCTCGACCTCCTGCGCCAGCTCGGCGACCTCCTCGTGCAGCTTGGCCATGACGTCCTGCACGGTCGGCCAGACGAAGCCGACGCCCGCGGCGCGCTTCGAGAGCTTCACGGCGCGCGTGAGGGCGGGCAGGCCCACGGGCACGTCGTCCAGCAGGCTCTCCTGGCGACCCTTCCGTTCGCGCTCGGCCGCCTTCAGCGCCTCCCAGCCCTGCTTCTGCTCGGCCAGCGAGCCGTAGCTCTCGTCGCCGAAGACGTGCGGGTGGCGGCGGACCATCTTCTCGGAGATGGCGCGGGCGACGTCTTCGAAGGCGAAGGCGCCCTGCTCCTCGGCCATCCGGGCGTGGAAGACCACCTGCAGCAGCAGGTCGCCCAGCTCCTCCTTGAGGTCCGCCAGGTCGCCGCGTTCGATGGCGTCGGCCACCTCGTAGGCCTCCTCGACCGTGTAGGGGGCGATGGTGGCGAAGGTCTGCTCCTGGTCCCAGGGGCAGCCGTCCTCCCGGTCGCGCAGCCTGGCCATGATGGCGAGCAGGCGGTCGATGGGCCGAAGGTCGGCCGGCGGGGCAGGTCGGGTCATGGGGCTCGTGGGGCTTCCGGGAACAGCAGAACGGCGCGCGGCGATCAGACCGCGCGCCGTCCCCGGAGGCAAGCTCGGGCGGGCGACCTGGCCGGGCGTCAGCGCTTGTTGGGCGCCTCGCCGCGGGCCAGGCGGCCGGCCAGGCGGTTGAAGGTCCAGGTGGCGTCCGACCAGATCCAGTCGCCGTAGGCCTGGCGGATGTCGGTCTCGTACCAGCTGTAGGCGAGCGGCGTGACCGTCCCGTCGGCCGCGACGATGCGGCCCTCGACGGCCGCGCCGCCGACGCCGAAGCTCTGCATGGACAGGCCCGGCGTGTCCTGCATCTGCTTGAAGGTCGGCCGGTTCGGCTTGGCGTCGGTCAGCACCAGCTCGATGCGGGCGTCCTCGTAGCGGCCCGAGCGGGCGAGGGCGGTCTGGACTTCCTGCTGCAGGTCCTCGGTGAGGACGCGGCCCTCGCGGACCCCGTAGTCCTTCTCGAGCTTCTTCTGGAAGTCCGGCCCGATGCTGACCGAGACGGTCGGCGGGGCGGCGAGGGCGGCCGTGGCGCTCGCCAGGAGCGCGGCGGCCGCGAGCGCGAGTGTGCGCATGGCTGGGTCTCCGATCATATACAGTAATTACTTAACATGTGGGGCGCCGGCGGTCACGCCGCAAGCGGGCGGAGCGTGTTTTCCATGGTGGAACAGCATCTTACTTCAGCCGGTAGGTGATGGTGGTGACCACGCGGACCTTCTTGAACACCTGGGAGGAGGGGTCGTAGCCGACGTCGTCGCGGCCCAGGATCTCGAACGAGCCCTGGGTCGCCTGGCGGATGCCGCCGAGCTTCGAGCCGGAGTCTCGGGCGAACTGCTGGGCGCCCGAGCGGGCGCTGGCGGTGGCCTCGGCGATCATCGCGGGCCGCACGTCGTTGAGTTTGGTGAAGAGGTAGGAGGGGCCGTTGTAGTCCTGCAGCACCACGCCCTGGCGGATCAACTGGTCGAGCTGGCGGGTCGTGGCCTGGACGCGGTCGACGTTGGTGGTGCGCACGATCACCGTCTGGGCCACGCGGTAGCGCGCGGCGACGTTCTGCTGCTGGTACTCGCGGGCGTACTGGTCGGTGACCTCGAGCCGGCCGAGGTCCACTTCGGAGCCCTGGTAGCCCTGGGCGGCCAGGAAGCGGCGCACCGCGGCGGTGTCGGCGTCGACGTCCGCCTGCACCGCCTGCAGGTCGTCGCCGGCCGAGGCGAACTTCAGCGGCAGGACGGCGAGGTCGGCCTTGACGATCCGCTCGGACAGGCCCCGGACGGTCACCGCGCGGTCGCCGACCCGGGCGTTCTCCACCCCCTTGCCGACGAAGGCGCCGCCGGCGGCCACGCCGACCGCCAGGACCGCGGCGCCGACGAGCGCGGGGGCGATGAGGTTGTCGGCCATGGGAGTCCTCCGAACGTCGGCCGATCGTAGTCCAGCTTAGCTGACGGGCGGATGAACGGCCGGCGTCACGGCCCAGGCGTCAGGGGACAGGCGGGGCGGCGACCGCGCGCGTCTCGCCGCTGAGCGTGTTGACCACCTGGCTCGCGCCGGGGGCGGCGGAGTCGCCGATCTTCCAGTCCGCCGGGCAGGCGCCCAGGCGGCGGTAGCGGCGGACCTGCTCGAACATCGGCCCGTCCCGGTCCTGGCGGGTGACCGCCATCTCGACCGTGAAGTCCTGCGCCAGGTCGCCCTGGGTGGTCGAGCCGACCCGGTAGAGCTGGTCGTCGACGCGGCAGCGGACGGAGTAGGTCTCGGCGGTCTCCACCGGATCGGCGACCCGCACGCACGGCTTGCCGTCGACCTCGGGGGCCGGGCGCGTGAAGGACGAGCGCACCGCGCGGTCGGCGCAGATGTCGAGCTGGCTGGCCACCGCGCCGTCCTGCAGCACCTCGATGCGCCAGAGGGCGGTCTCCTCGCCCGGCGCGGCGGCGGGCGCGGCGGCGGGGGCGGGCGCGGCGGCCTCGCGGCGGTCGCAGGCGGAAAGGCCGGCGGCGGTCAGCCCGGCCAGCAGGAGGAGAGGAATCTTGCGCACGGTCGGCCTCCAGAGTGCTCGCAGGACCCGCAGCCTCCGCCCCGGATCGGCGGTCGGCATTGAGCGGGATCAAGCGGTCGTGACCGCGGCCGCCGCCGAGTCGGGCTATGCAGCGCCCATGACCAAGCCTGCCGCGGCCGCGGGGGGAGGGCGCCGGACCGCGATCCGCCTCGGCGTCTTCCTGATCGGGGCCCTGACCGCCGCAGCCGTCGGGATCGCCGTCGGCCACGACCTGAAGCCGGAAGCCCTGGAGATCGTCGGGACGCGCGCGCCCCAGATCATGATCGCCGGATAGGATCTGCACTTGCAGATGAGGGGGACGGCGCCACGCAGGCGGGTTAGCCTTCGGCCGTGCCGCCCAGGTCCTCCGCGCCCGCCGACGCCCCTGACCCCGCCCTGGAGATCGCCAGGGGGCGCACCATCGCCCGGCGCGGCCTGCTCGCGTCCGCCGCCGCGGCCGCTGCGGCGCCGGCGACGTTCGCCTGCGGCCAGACGCGGCGGGCGGGCCGGCCGCTGCACGAGCTGGCCAGCGCCTCGGGCCGCTTCTACGGCGCGGCGGCCCTCCTGCGGGAGGTGCGGCCGGACTCGCCCGTGCGGGCCCTGCTGCAGCGGGACTGCGGACTGCTGGTCCCGGAGGTCGAGCTGAACTGGGACCACCTGGCCCAGCCCGCCGACCACCTGCGCATGGAGGAGTACGCCGCCCACGCCCGCGACATGGGCAAGCCGCTGCACGGCCACACCCTGCTGTGGCACCGCAGCGTGCCCGCCTGGGCGCAGGAGCTGCTGCGGACGGCGCCCGACTGGGGGATCGTCGCCGCGCACATCCGCTCGACGATCCGGCGCTACGGGCAGGGGATCGCCTACTGGGAGGTGGTCAACGAGCCGATCGACACCGGCTATCGCCCCGACGGCCTGCGCGGGAGCCTGTTCCTGGAGGCGTTCGGGCCCGACTACATCCGCCGGGCGCTGGAGGAGGCGGCCGCCGCGGCTCCGGCGGCGAAGCTGCTGATCAACGAGTTCAGCCTGGACTACGACATTCCGGTCGAGCGCGAGCGGCGACGTCACCTGCTGCGCCTGCTGGAGCGGCTGCTGAAGGCCGGCGTCCCGCTGCACGGCCTGGGGGTCCAGGGCCACCTCGACCTGCAGAAGCGGCCGTTCTCGCAGCGGGTGTTCGAGGCGTTCCTGGCCGAGGTCGCGGGGATGGGACTGGAGATCGTGATCACCGAGCTGGACGTGCGGGAGGCCGACCTGATCCAGCCGCCGCAGGTGCGCGACCGCCTGGTGGCCGAGCATGCCAAGGCCTACCTGGACGTCGCCCTCGACCAGCCGGCGACGAAGGGCGTCATCACCTGGGGGATCACCGACCGGCATTCCTGGCTGGAGCTGGGCGAGGCGGACCTGGCCCGCTTCCCGGGCGCCTGGCAGGACGGCACCAGCCCGGGGCTGAACCGCGGCCTGCCGTTCGATTCCGACCTGCGGGCCAAGCCGATGTACTACGCCCTCGCCGCGGCGTTCCAGGGCAGGGCGCTGGCGGGCGGCTAGGAAGCCGGCTTGCCGAACAGGGCCACCCGTACGCCGTCGGTCGTGAGGCTCCAGCCGAAGCGGGCCGCAATCCAGCCCAGCGTCCGGGGGCGGTAGAAGGCCACGTGGGTGGGGTCGCGCACGTAGTACCAGGTCGTGAAATCGACGTCCTCGCGCAGCAGCAGGGTCATCACCCCCAGCCAGCCGCCGGGGCGCAGCAGGCCGTCCAGCTGCATGAACGCCTGCAGCGGATGGTGGAAGTGCTCGACCACCTCGGTCGCGGTGACGAAGTCGTAGCGCCGCGACAGGGCGGCTTCGTCGGGCGCGAAGCGGGGATCGTAGTCGGCGACCGCGAACCCGGCCTCGGCCAGCATCGGCCGGATCGCGGGGCCCGGTCCGCAGCCGAAATCGAGGCCCTGGGCGCCGGGCGCGAGCCTGGCCAGCAGCGGATCGGTCAGCTGGCGCAGGAAGGCGCGGTATCTGGAATCGGCCGGGTCGTTCTCGTGCAGGGCGTACTGCTCGGCCTCGACCTGCGGCGTCGGCAGGCTCTCCGGCGCGGCGAAGACGAGGCCGCAGCCGGCGCAGTCGAAGAACCGCCGCGGGCCGTTCGCGCGAGGCCCGCCGCCAGGCTCGCCGCACAGCGGACAGGGCGGCTGAGGGGCGGTCGGCGCGGCGCACATGTTTATCGCCTAAGGAAGATTATCGGAAATATCAGGCGGGGCCCTTCACGAGGCCATGGCCGCCCACCGGCTCGGTCTCGAAGCGTTCGCCGAAGCCGGCGATCAGCGGACGGGCCTCGGCGATGGCCGCCTGCACGCTGGGCAGCTTCAGCGAGGCCCTGTGGCTCTCGGCGCTGTCCCAGGCCTCGGTGATCCAGATGGAGTCCGGATCGGCCGGATCCTTCGCCACGATGTAGCTGAGGCAGCCCGGCATGGCCGCCGCGTCCCGGGTCAGGATCGCGATCACCGCGTCCCGGCGGCCCGGCTGGACCCGCATGCGTCCGATCAGTCCGTACATCGGCCTTGCGCCTCCCGCCGCGCTTCCCAATGGACCGTCCAGGCCGGCTGCGGCCGCGCCCGCCAGGAACTCGCGCCGCTCAAGCGGCATCGGGCAGCTCCAGCGCGCCCGAGGCGATCTGCTGCAGCGTCTCGACGAAGAACGCCGGCTCCATGGCCTTCACCCGCGCCTCCAGCGTCTCGGGCGTGTCGCCGGGCTGGATCGGCACGCGGCGGCGCGCGAGCTCGGGCCCGTGGTCGTATTCCTCGTCCACCAGGTGGATGACGATGCTGCTCTCGGCGAGCCCGGCGGCCAGCACCGCCTCGTGGACCCGGCGGCCGTACATCCCCTGGCCGCCGAAGTCCGGCAGCGGCCCCGGATGGATGTTGAGGATGCGCCCGCCGTAGCGGCCCAGCACCGCCGGCCCCAGCCGGCGCAGGTAGCCGGACATGACGATCAGCTCGACGCCGCGGGCGGCCATCTCGTCGGCCAGGCGGCGATCGGCGGCCTCGGGATCGGCGGCGGTGGGCACGCACAGCGCCGGCACGCCGCGCTCCTCAGCCCACGCCAGCGCCGCCGCGCTCCTGTTGTTGCTGACCATCAGGCAGGCCTCGGCGTTCAGCCGGCCGCCCTCGATGGCGTCCATCACCGCCTGGGCGCTGGAGCCGTTGGCGGAGGCGAGGAAACCCAGCTTAAGCGGCCGTGTTCTCACGCGTTTTCGCCTCTCAGCTCATGTTGGATCGTCAGCCCGTCGTAGGCCGGCTCGACCCCCTCGGGAAGCTCGCGCCGGAGGGTCTCGAAGTCCATGTCGATGTGCATGTTGGTGAGGATCGCCCGGCGCGGCCTGACCCGGTCGATCCACTCCAGGGCCCGGTCCAGGTGGGCGTGGGTCGGGTGCGGGCGCCGGCGCAGGGCGTCGACGATCCAGACGTCCAGGTCCGCCAGGGCCTCGAAGGCGGCCTCGTCCAGGCCGACGACGTCGCTGGAATAGGCCACCCCGCCGAAGCGGTAGCCCACCGAGCGGACGCCGCCGTGGTCCTGGTCGAAGGTGCGCACCGGGATCGGGCCGGACGGCCCCTCCACCGCCCAAGGGGTCCCGTGCGGCGGCAGGGCCTCGCGCTCGCAGATCGCGGGATAGCCCCCCTCCCCCTCGAAGATGTAGCCGAACCGCCGCATCATGGTGCGCGTCGTGGCGGGGTCCATCCAGCAGGGGATCCGCGCCTGCTGGCGCAGGTAGAACGCGCGCACGTCGTCGAGGCCGTGGACCTGGTCGGCGTGGTCGTGGGTCAGCAGCACGGCGTCCAGGCGCTTCACGCCCGCGCGGGCGGTCTGCTGGCGCAGCTCGGGCGAGGCGTCCACCAGCACGCTGGTCTCGGAGAGCGGATCGGCGGCCTTGCGGCGCACGAAGATCGAGCAGCGGGTGCGCAGGTTCTTCGGATTGGCCGGGTCGCAGTCGCCCCATTCGCCGTCGGCCCGCGGCACCCCGCCCGACGAGCCGCAGCCCAGGATCACGACTTCGAGCGTCGCGCTCATGGCCGGGGAATCCGGTCGAACAGGGCGAAGAAGGCGTCCTCGGTGCGCCGCTCGGCCTCGTCCAGGCTCCAGCCGCGGATCTCGGCCAGCCTGGCCAGCACATGCGGCAGGAAGGCCGGCTCGTTGCGCCGCCCGCGGTAGGGCACGGGCGCGAGGTAGGGGCAGTCGGTCTCGACGATGATGCGGTCGGCCGGCATGTCGCGGATCACCGCGCGCACGTCGTCGGCGGTCTTGAACGTGGCGATGCCGGCCACAGAGAACCAGGCGCCCAGCTCGGCCGCCTGGCGGGCCAGTTCGGCGCCCGAGGTGTAGCAGTGCATCAGGATGCGGAACGGCCCGCGGGCGTGCTCCTCGGCCAGGATCCGGCCCATCACCTCGTCGGCCTCGCGGGTGTGGACCACGAGCGGGAGGCCCGTCTCGCGCGCCGCCTCGCAGTGGACGCGGAAGACCTTCGCCTGGATGTCCCGCGGGCTGAGGTCGTAGTGGAAGTCGAGGCCGCATTCGCCGATGCCGACGACGCGCGGGTCCTGGGCCAGCTCGACCAGGGTCCGGGCCGCCAGGTCGGGGTTCTCCTTGGCCTCGTGCGGATGGGTCCCGACGGTGCACCAGATGTCCGGGTGCATGGCCACGGCGCGGACCGCATCGAAGTTCGAGACCCGATCGCAGATGTTGACCATCAGCCGCACGCCGGCGGCCAGGGCCCGGCTGATGACCGCCTCGCGGTCGTCGTCGAATTGCGGCGCGTGCAGGTTGACGTGGCTGTCGATCAGCATGGGTCTTTAGGCCTGGGCGGCCTGGCGAAGTTCCGAAAGCGCGGCGAACAGCGCGTCGGTGCGATCGAGGTTCAGGGCCTCGACCTCGCGCGGCAGGCGCTGCAGCGTCTCCCACGCCTGGGCCCAGCGATCAAGCGGGCCGACCCCCTGGGCCGCACGGTCCGTGGCCATGGCGTGCACCCGGTCGGCCAGCCGGTCGAACAGCAGGGCGAAGGCCTGGGGCCCCTCCCCGCCGCGGAACTTCTCGGCCAGCGACAGCGCCCGGGCCTCGTCCACGCGGGGCAGGTCGGCGATCAGGTCGCGCACGGCGTCGTCCACCGCGAGCGCGCCCGCGGCGGCGAGCGCCAGCGCCCGGCCCGGCGCGCCGCCGGCCATGCGCGAAAGACGCAGGGACTCCTCGACGTTCACGTCGGCGTGGGCGCGCACGAAGGCGGCCGCCTCCTCCAGCTCCAGAGGATGGAAGGTCAGGCGGCGGCAGCGCGAGCGGATGGTCGCCAGCAGCCGTCCCGGCGAGTGCGAGACCATGAACAGCACGCCGCGCGGCGGCGGCTCCTCCAGGGTCTTCAGGATGGCGTTGGCGGCGTTGACGTTGAGGTCGTCGGCGGCGTCGATGATCGCCACCCGGTGCGGCGCGCTGGCCGGCGACTTGGAGAAGAACTCGCCGAGGCGCCGGGCGTCCTCGACGGGGATCACCTTGCGCGGCTTGCCGTCGGGCCCCTCGCGCTCGAGCACCAGCAGGTCGGGATGGCTGCGGGCCGCCACCTGACGGCTGACGGGATGGTTCGGATCCGAGCCCAGCTCGCCGTAGGCCGGCGCCGGCGGCGCGCCCAGCAGGCGCCGCGCCGCGCGGTAGGCGAAGGTGGCCTTGCCGACGCCTTCGGGGCCGGTCAGCAGCCAGGCGTGGTGCAGGCGCGAGCGGGCGCGGGCCTCCTCGAAGGCGGCCTCGGCGCCCCCCTGCCCGCGCAGCTCGTAGACGTCGCGGGGATGCGGGACGGCGGCCTCAGCCATGGACGGCGAGCCGCTCGGACACGGCCGTCCAGACGGCGCCCTCCACCGCATCCATCGGCGCCGTGGCGTCGATGACGGCGCAGCGCTGCGGCTCGGCCGCGGCGATGGCCCGGAAGCCCTCGCGCAGGCGCTGGTGGAAGGCCATGCCCTTGGATTCGAAGCGCATCTCGGCGCCGGCGCGGGCGTGGGCGCGCTCCAGCCCCACCTCGGGCGGCAGGTCGAAGACGAGCGTCAGATCGGGCCGGACGTCCTCCAGGATATGGGCCTCGAGGGCCGCGATGAGCGCCGGGTCCGTGCCCCCGGCGGCGCCCTGGTAGGCGCGGGTCGAGTCGGCGAAGCGGTCGCAGATCACCCAGGCGCCGCGGGCGAGCGCCGGCCGGATCACCCGCTCGATATGGTCCCGGCGGGCGGCGTACATCAGCAGGGTCTCGGTGACCGGGCTCCAGCGGTCGGTCTCGCCGTTCAGCACCAGGGCGCGGATGCTCTCGGCGCCGGGGGAGCCGCCCGGTTCGCGGGTGGTGACGACCTCCAGCCCCTGGGCCTCCAGGCGCGCGGCCAGGCGCTTCACCTGGGTGGACTTGCCGGCCCCCTCGCCGCCCTCGAATGTGATGAACCGCCCGCGCGCCACGGGGCCAAAATGCCCCGTTCGGCCCAGAAGTCTAGAAGGCCTGAACGACGCGGGCGTCGGCGAAGCCGAACGCGGCCACCTGGTCGCGCAGGGCGTAGGCCCCCGCCTCGTCGGCCGGCGCGGGCAAGGTGACGCGGTAGAGGGTCGTCCCGCCGCGCTCGATCGGCTGGACCCTGGCGGTCCCTGCGGCCGCGACCTGGGCCGCGGCGCGCTGGGCGTTGGCCTCGCTGGAGAAGGCGCCGATCTGGACGTGCAGGCCCGCCGGCAGGACGGCGGGGGGCGGCGCGAACGCCAGAGGGGGAGCCGGCGCCGCGGCGATCGGACTCGCCTGCACCGGGGGCGGCGCGGCCGCGGGCAGCGGCTGGGACTCCACCTCCGTCGGGGGCGGCATGGGCGTTTGAGCGGCAGCCGCCGGTCCTCCGGCCGAGATCTCCATCAGCTCGTCCCAGCGGGTCTCCACCACCCGGGGCGGCGGGTCGGCCGGCCTGGCCGAGGCGTAGCGCACGCCGGCCTCGCGGCCGAGCAGCGGCGCCGGCCCGACGTAGCGGACCCGCACCCTGGCGATCCCCTGGCGCTCGAAGCCAAGCTCGCGGGCCGCCTCGCGGGACAGGTCGATGATGCGGTCGCCGACGAACGGGCCGCGGTCGTTCACCCGCACCTGCAGCCGGCGGCCGTTCTCGAGGTTGGTGACCTCGACGATCGAGGGCAGCGGCAGGGTCGTGTGGGCGGCCGAGAGCAGGTTCATGTCGAACCGCTCGCCGTTGGCCGTGGACTTGAGATGGAAGGCCTCGCCGTACCAGGAGGCGATCCCGGTCTTGTCGTAGTCGGGCTGCTCGCGCGGCACGTACCAGATCCCGCCGACCTGATAGGGCTTGCCGACCTTGTAGGTCCCGCCGGCGCCCGAGGGCGCCTTCGCGGCGGAGCCCTTCCCGCCTGGGGCCTTGCCTCCGGGGCCGGCCGCGTAGCGGGGCGTGGCGCAGGCGGCGAGCGAGACGCCCGCCAGGAGCACGGCGGCCAGGTGGAACGCGCGGGTCGCCGGCATGTCTCCCCCTTCGGAACGGCTTGCCGGCAGCTTGCCGCCGAACGCTTGCGGCACGGTTAACGGAGGGTTGCTGTGGAGCGCCCAGCCCCGCCCTGCTATAGGCGGCGCCCCGGATGGGTGGCCGAGTGGTTTAAGGCAGCGGTCTTGAAAACCGCCGTAGGTGCAAGCCTACCGTGGGTTCGAATCCCACCCCATCCGCCACGATCCCCCTCGTTGTCGCACCAAGGCCCTCCGTCAGCGGGCGCTTACGCCGGCCCAAATAAGCGCCGGCCCGATGGCGCCCGCGAGCCTCCCGGCGCCCTCCTTCGCCTGGTCCTGCGAGGGAGAAAGCGATGCAGTCCAGTTCCGAAATCCATGTCGACGCCCCTGCGGCGCGACCGGCCCGCGGCGCGCGGAGCGGCGGCCGGTTCGTGCGGTGGGATCCGCTCGTGCGGCTCACCCACTGGCTGATCGCCGCGGCGATCCTCGTCAACGCGCTGCTCTCGGAGGAAGGATCGTCGCTGCACGTGTGGGTCGGCTACGCGGCCGGCGCCCTCCTGGCGCTGCGGCTGGTGTGGGGCCTCGTCGGGCCGCGCCCGGCGCGCTTCAGCGCCTTTCCCCCGAGCCTCGCCCGGGCCTGGCGGCACGTCGGTGAGATCGTCCGCGGCGGGCGCTCGGACCACGTCTCGCACAATCCCCTGGGCGCGCTGATGGTCTATGCGCTCTGGGCCACGCTCGCCGTCGTCGTCGGCAGCGGGCTTGCCATGGATCAAGGACGCGGCTTCGCGGAGGGTCCAGCATTCGGCGCGAACGTGGCCGAGGCGCCCCGGCACGAGGCCGAGGATGAGGCCGAAGGCCACGGTGGCGGCGAAGAGGCCGGGGAAGAAGAGGTCTGGGAAGAGGTGCACGAAGCGGCGGCCAACATCCTGTTCGTGCTCGCGGCGCTGCACGTCGTGGGCGTCGCCTTCGAGACGCGCCGGCGCGGCCCGGGCCTGGTGCGAGCCATGATCACGGGCGGCGGCGAGGCGGCGTGACTGACGGGCGCCGAGCCAGGGCCATCGCCGCCATCGTCTGCCTGCAGGCGGTGGCGGCGGCCTTCTTCGCGATCGACGCCTACAGCGACCTGCAGGCGCAGGAGCTGGGGGCGCACATCGTGATCGAGGGGGTGGTGGCCGCGGCCCTGCTGCTGGGCGTGACGCTGAACGCCCTCGAGCTGCGCGACCTGCTCCAGCGCCAGCGGCGGGCCGACCGGGTGATGGTGGTGGCGTCCGGGGCGCTGGCCGAACTCATCCAACTCCGCTTTCAGGACTGGCGGCTCACCCCTGCCGAGGCGGACGTGGCGCTGTTCGCCCTGAAAGGCCTGCCCATCGAGGACATCGCCCGGCTCCGCGAGGCGGCGACCGGCACGGTCCGGGCGCAGCTCGCGCGGGTCTATGCGAAGGCGGGCGTACGCAATCGCTACGCGCTGCTCAGCCTGTTCATGGACGATCTCCTGGGTCAGGCGCTGGTCCAGGTCGACAGGAAGCCCCCCGCCCCGGCCTCGGCCCCGCCGCCAGGGAGCGCAGATGCTTCGCTTCCGGGAGGGCCCTCGCGAACATGCTCGGGGGCGCCTATCTGAACGCGGCTTTCGACGGCCGTTCATTTGCCGTACGGGCGAAATATATTAGCCAGGATGCAAATGAAGCTCTTCCGACCCCTCCTTGCGCTGACGGTCCTCGCCGCGGCGATCGCCGGCCCGGCCGCGGCGCAGACCGCCGACCAGGCGATCTTCGGCGTCTGGCGCAACCCGAAGAACAGCGTGCACGTGGACGTGCGCCCCTGCGCCGCGGGCGCCTGCGGCGTCGTGGTGTGGGCCAACGCCGACGCCCAGGCCGACGCCCGCAAGGGCGGGACCGAAAACCTCATCGGCCTGCAGCTGTTCCGCAACTTCAACCAGCAGGCCAACGGCCGCTGGCGGGGCAAGGTCTTCGTGCCCGACCTGAACGCCACGTTCAGCGGCTCGGCCGAGCTGATCGACCGCGACCACCTGCGGGCCCGCGGCTGCCTGTTCGCCAACGTGCTCTGCAAGGCCCAGGTCTGGGTGCGGGTCGCCCCGCCGCTCGGCTAGGCCGCGCGCCGATCCGCTCAGCGCTTGTCCACCTTGGCCGAGACGCGCGGGCGGATGTAGGCCGTGTGCCGCAGCCGGAAGCTGTCGGCCAGGAACAGGTTGAAGGCCGGCTCGTACTCGTAGATCGCGTCAGCCACGATGATGCTCTCGTGCGGGGCGAGGTAGCCCGACGGCACCGAGGGCGCGGGCGAGGCCGGGAAGTTGCGGCTGACGCTCCAGTCCACGGCCACCGCGCCCTGGGCGTCGGCCACGAGGCTGGTGATCCGCTCGCCCAGGGGCTCGACGGGATAGGGCCGCATCATCGCATCGCCCGCCTGCATGATGTCGGCGAGCTCGCCGTCGGTGAGGCCGCGGGCCTGGGAGGTGACGTCGGCGATGGCCGAGGCGACGTGGAACACCCGCGTGCGCACCTGCCAGGCCTGGACGATCTCGCCCACCGTGATGTGCATCACGAACAGGAACGGCAGGATCAGGCCGAACTCCACGGCCGCGCCGCCGCGCGCGCAGGCCCGCCAGCGGGTCAGGAAGCGCCTCATTCGTAGGGCTCGTTCTTGAACACCGTGCGGGCGTCGAGCATCACCTCGCCCGGCCGCGGCGCGCCGCCCGAGAGGGTGAAGTTCGGCACGATCATCGGCCAGCGGTAGGTGGCGCGCACGAGGATGATGTCGCCCGCGACGCCCTTGTTGAACGCCCCGTCCGGCGGCGCGTCGGCGCTGGCGGCCGCCTCGGCGAAGCGGCTGAAACGCTGGACGCTCACCTGCAGCTTGTCTCGGCAGCCGGCGTTGTCCGAGACGAGGTTGCGGCAGATCAGGGCCTCGAAGTCGGCCGCGCTGGCCGGGCCGTCGTCCTGGCCCGTGCGGATCATGCGCGCCGTCGTGGCCACGGCGTTGTCGAGGCCGGCCGACATCATCGCCATCACCGCCATCTCGATGGTGGCGAAGATCAGGAAGATGAGCAGAGGCGAGATCAGCGCGAACTCGATCGCGGCTCCGCCCCGGACATCGTCGATGAAGCGGCGCACGGCCACGGGTCGCCTCCTCCTTGAAGCAGACCCGCAGGATGCGCGCGCAGGGCAAAAGCCGGGTTAAGTCCCAGGCGCCTATGGTGTCTCGATTTTTACCACGCCCGATCATCGGAAGTTAGCCGTCCCCGGGCAGGCTCGCGCGTCGAGCTCGACCTTCGACGGTGAGGACCATGCGCAGCCCCGGGACGTCCTGGCTTCGCCGCGCGCTCCGGCGCCTGGCGGACGACGGCGGCAACGTCGCCATCACGGTGGCGTTCGCCATGGTGCCCCTCGCGATCGGCACCCTTGGGGCGATCGACCTGGCCCGCGGGGCGAGCGCCAAGGTGCAGCTGCAGGACGCCCTGGACGCGGCGGCCCTGGGCGCGGCCCGCTCCAGCGCCAACTCGCCCGACACGCTGCAGGCCGCCGGCGAGCGGCTGCTGCGCCAGAACCTGGCGCTGGGCGGCGACTTCGAGCTGGTGTCGTCCTCGTTCACCTTCGGCCCGGACAACAAGGTGCTGGCGCGCGCGCAGGTGCGGGTGGAGCCCTATGTCGCGGGCCTGGCCGGGGTGAACAACATGGACATCGCCGCCGCCACCGAGGTGGTGCGCGCCGGCATGCAGCTGGAGATCGCCCTGGTGCTCGACAACACCGGGTCGATGAACCAGAACAACAAGCTCTACCACCTGAAGACGGCGGCCAAGGCGTTCGTCACCGCCATGGAGACGGCGGCCGAGGGCAACACCGTCCCCAATTCCATCAAGATCTCGCTGGTGCCGTTCTCGCACACAGTGCGGGTGGATTCGGACGCCTACCGGAACGCGGCCTGGATCGACCAGAACGGCTCTTCGCCGATCAACAACGAGATCTTCCCGACGGCGACCGGCACGCAGTGGGCCAACCGCTTCACCCTGTTCAGCCAATTGGGCACGAGCTGGCGCGGCTGCGTCGAGAGCCGCCAGGCGCCCTACGACATCCAGGACACCCCGCCGACCACGGGGGCGACCCTGTTCACCCCCTACTTCGCCCCGGACGAGCCGGACTATCCGGCCGAATGGTACGGGACCAAGTTCGCCAACAGTTACGTGGACGACCGGACCAGCAGCACCAACTGGCGCGTGCGGCAGGGCAACCTGACCAAGTACGTCAACACCAAGGGCCTGGGCACGAGCAAGGGACCGAACGCCGGCTGCGGCCTGCGCCCGATCATCCGCCTGACGACCGATTTCGACCGCCTGCGCGACGCCGTCGACGACCTGGTGGCGGACGGCAGCACCAACATCCCGATGGGCCTCGTCTGGGGCTGGCACACCCTCGCCCCGATGGCGCCCTTCCCGGACGGCGTCCCGTACCTGACCGAGAAGCACAAGAAGATCGTCGTGCTGATGACCGACGGCGAGAACACCATCCTCTACAAGGACACCCCGAATGGCTCGGACTACTCGGGCGTCGGCCATGCCCGGCAGGGCCGCGTGCTCGACCCCGCGGGGCGGCCGATCACCGAATCCTCGAGCCAGCGCGAGCGGACCGCGGCCCTGGACGACCGCCTCCTGAAGCTGTGCGCCAACATGAAGGCGCCCGCCAAGGACATCGAGATCTACGCCATCCGCGTGGAGGTCTCGTCGGGGTCGAGCAGCGTGCTGCAGACCTGCGCCAGCTCGGCGGACCACTACTACGACGTCCAGAACGCCGCGGACATGACCATGGCCTTCCAGAGCATCGCCGGGCAGATCGCGGCGCTGCACCTCTCGCGCTAGGGCGCGCGGGCCACACATGCGCGTGCGCCTGCGCAACGGGCGCGCGGTCTCGGCGTTGAGCCTGCATGAGCCCGAGCCACCTCACCGCGGAAGAACGACAGCTGCTCCTGGACGCCCTGAACGGCCCGCTCACGACCCGTGAGCCGGAGGCCGCGAGCCTTTGCATGAAGCTGTGCGCCCTGAAGCTCCTGCAGCGCGCGGGCGGGATCGCCGCGGCCAACGGCTGGCGGGGCTCGCCGAACGCCTACTTCCTGACCCGCGACGGCTGGGCGATGGTGAAGTCCGAGCGGCGCGCCGGGCCCGTGCGGCGGGCGGTCTGAGCGCCCAGCCCCGCCCCAGGTCCTAGGGGACGTCCCGGGGAACGTCCTCGGGGGCGAGCGAGAGCGGCGGGGCGATCTCCTCCAGGCCCTTGCGCTCGGCGCGCACGCCCAGGGCCAGGGCGACGACCGAGGCCAGCAGCATCAGCCCCCCGCCCAAGAGGTAGCCGATGAGGATCTGGCCGCGCTCGCCCGTGTCGATCAGCGCGCCGAACAGCGCAGGCCCGGCGGCGCCGCCCAGCAGGGTGCCCACCGCGTAGAAGATCGCGATGGTGATGGCCCGGGTCTCCAGCGGGAACAGCTCGCCGACGGTCAGGTAGGCCGCGCTGGCCCCCGCCGAGGCGAAGAAGAAGATCACCATCCAGGCCGCCGTCTGCGCCTCGGCCGTCAGCATCCCCTCGGCGAATCCCCAGCCGGTGAGGCACAGCAGCGCGCCGGCCAGGGCGTAGGTGGCCGAGATCATGGTCCGCCGGCCGATGGTGTCGAACAGGCGGCCCAGCAGCAGCGGCCCCAGGAAATTGCCGAGGGCGAACGGCAGCATGAACCAGCCCACGGCCTGCGGCTGGACGCCGTAGAAGCGGGTCAGGATCAGGGCGTAGGTGAAGAAGATCGCGTTGTAGCAGAAGGCCTGGGTGGCCATCAGCACGAAGCCCAGCACGGTGCGCCGCGGGTGGTGGCGGACCAGCGTGAGCCAGATCTCGCGCCAGTCGGTGCGGGTGCGCCGCACGAAGCGCAGCCGGGGCAGCGGACGGATCATCGGCGGCAGGGCCGTGCGCCGCTCCACCCGCGCCTCGATCTCGCGCACGATCGCCTCGGCCTCCTCGGGCCGGCCGTGGGTGAGGAGCCAGCGGGGGCTCTCGGGGATGTAGCGGCGGACGAAGACGACGATCAGGGCCAGCAGGCCGCCGAT
>Ga0268287_100196_pt1 | contig 30902 bp, 32 predicted proteins | sample MetcocultureR3M_FD_191348 | JGI IMG/M metagenome (GOLD analysis project Ga0268287, IMG submission 191348) | Soil microbial communities from Anza Borrego Desert, Southern California, United States - Methanotrophic co-culture R3-M | ecosystem: Environmental > Terrestrial > Soil > Desert | place... | reverse complement strand
GCTTCGTGTGTCTTACAATCCAAAAGGAATGCGCCCTTGAACACGCCTTGGGTTCCGAGCGCCGTCGGCGCTGAGCCGTGTCCTCCGCAAGCAGGATCGCATTCCCGAGGTCGAGAGACCTTGATCTGCTTCTCCCACCTCCGGTGGGATTTCGTCTTCCAGCGTCCCCAGCATCTGATGACCCGCTTCGCCCAGACCCGGAAGGTGATCTTCTGGGAGGAGCCGGTCTGGACCCCCGAAGGCTCGCCGCCGCGCCTGGACAGCAAGGTGTGTCCCGACAGCGGGGTGATCGTCGCCACGCCCTCGCTGCCCGAGGGGCTGACGGCCGAGCGGCGCGACGAGCTGCTCAAGACCCTGCTGGACGAGGTGGTCGCCAGCGTCCCGGGCGATCTGCTGCGCTGGTACTACACCCCGATGATGCTGCCGTTCTCGCGCCATCTGGAGGCGGCGTGCACGGTCTATGACTGCATGGACGAGCTGGCGAACTTCAAGTTCGCTCCGCCCGAGCTGACCAGCCTGGAGCGCGAGCTGATGGGCGCCGCCGACGTGGTCTTCACCGGCGGCTACAGCCTCTGGGAGGCCAAGCGCGACCGCCACCCCAACATCCACCCGTTTCCCTCCAGCGTCGATCGCGCCCACTTCGCCAGGGCGCGGGTGATGCGCGAGGAGGCCCCCGACCAGGCGCAGCTGCCCTGGCCCCGGTTCGGCTTCTACGGCGTCGTCGACGAGCGGATGGACCTCGGCCTGCTGGCCGCGCTGGCCGACGCGCGTCCCCACTGGAGCATCGTGATCGTCGGGCCGGTGGTGAAGATCGATCCCGACAGCCTGCCGCGCCGGCCGAACCTGCACTACCTGGGCGGCAAGTCCTACGAGGAGCTGCCCACCTATCTCGGCGGCTGGAACGTCGCCCTGATGCCGTTCGCCATCAACGAGTCCACCCGCTTCATCAGCCCCACCAAGACGCCCGAGTACCTGTCGGGCGGCCGGCCGGTGGTCTCGACCCCGATCGTGGACGTGGTGCGCCACTACGGCGACCTGGAGGCGGTGAAGGTCGCCGCCTCGCACGACGACTTCATCGCCGCCTGCGACCAGGCCCTGGCCCTCTCGCGGCTCCGCGGCGACTGGCTGAAGGCGGTGGACGCGGCGCTTTCGGCGCTGTCGTGGGACGAGACGTTCACGCGCATGAACCTCGAGATCGGCCGCGTGCTCGCCGCGCGCGAGCTGGGCAGGGCCGAGCTGATGGCCGAGGCCGGGGTCGCCGCGCCGGCGATCCGCGCCGCCTCCCGGACCAAGCCCTATGACTACCTGATCGTCGGCGCGGGCTTCGCCGGCTCGGTGCTGGCCGAGCGGCTGACCAGCCAGCTGGGCAAGCGGGTCCTGCTGGTGGACCGGCGCCCGCACGTGGGCGGCAACGCCTACGACGAAAAGGACGCCGGCGGCGTGCTGATGCACAAGTACGGGCCGCACATCTTCCACACCAACTCGGAAGAGGTGTTCCGCTACCTGTCGCAGTTCACCAAGTGGCGCCCCTACGAGCACCGCGTGCTGGCCTGCGTGAAGAGCGGCCTGCACGTGCCGATGCCGATCAACCGCACCACCCTGAACATGCTCTACGGCGTGAACCTGTCGACCGACGCCGAGGCCGAGGCGTTCCTGGCCTCTCGGGCCGAGCCGGTGGAGAAGATCCGCTCGTCCGAGGACGTCGTGGTCAGCCAGGTCGGCCGCGAGCTCTACGAGACCTTCTTCCGCGGCTACACGCGCAAGCAGTGGGGCATGGATCCGTCCGAGCTGGACAAGGCGGTCACCGCCCGCGTGCCGACGCGGACCAACACCGACGACCGCTACTTCACCGACAAGTTCCAGTCGATGCCGCTCGACGGCTACACCCGCATGTTCGAGAACATGCTGGACCAGAAGGGCCTGACCATCGAACTCGGGGTCGAGTACGAGGACGTGCGGGACGAAGCCGACTTCGACCGGCTGATCTTCACCGGCCCCGTCGACGAGTACTTCGACCACCGCTTCGGCAAGCTGCCCTACCGCAGCCTCCGGTTCCGGCACGAGACCCTGGACCAGGAGTGGTTCCAGCCGGTGGCGGTGGTGAACTATCCCGACGAGGCCGTCCCCTACACCCGGGTCAGCGAATACAAGCACATGACCGGCCAGGCCTCCCGCCGGACGACGGTCACCTACGAATATCCCAGCGCCGAGGGCGACCCCTACTATCCGGTGCCCCGGCCCGAGAACCAGGCGCTCTACAAGAAGTACGAGGCCCTGGCCCTGGACACGCCCGAGGTGCTGTTCGTCGGGCGGCTGGCGACCTACCGCTACTACAACATGGACCAGGTCACCGGGCAGGCGCTCGCCACCTTCCGCCGCATCGCCGAGCGGGAAGGGCGCGCCGTCATCCAGGCCCAGACCGCCGCCCAGGCCATCGCCGCCAATTGAGTTCCGGCAACCGCCGCGTGTAGCCCGGCAAGCCGCAGCCCCCGGTCACCAACCGGGGGCTGCTTGCATTCGCAGGCCCCCTCGCTCAGGCTCGCCCCAAGGGGGCCGAGATGAGTCACAATCCCGAGCACGCCAGGCGACTGGCGCAGAACCTTGTGGAACTGCTCGCGCCCTACGAGGAAGAACTGATCGCGCTGGAGCGGGTCGATCCGGCGGTCGGGGCCCTTCGGAGAGCCGTCGGGATCGTGATCGCCGAGGCCTGCTACGCCATCTCGGACCGGGGCGCCCCGCAAGGCGTGGCCCCGCCCGCCGATGACGAGGCGAGCCGGACGCGATAGGGCACTACTGCAGAGGTTCCGGAGCGCGCATGGCCAGCAAACCCGAGGCGATCGCCGATCCCGTCGATGTCGCGGTGGGCGCGCGCATCCGGCTGCTCCGGAAGCTGAAGGGCCTGTCGCAGCAGGCGCTGGCCGAGGCCGCCGGCGTCACCTTCCAGCAGATCCAGAAGTACGAGCGGGGCGCCAACCGCGTCAGCGCCTCCATGCTGGCCCGCATCGCCCGGACCCTGGGCGTGCCCGTCGCCGAGATGTTCGGCGAGGCCTCTCCGACCTCCAGCGCCGTGGACGAGGTGGCCGCGCTGCTGGCCGAGCCCGGCGCGCTCGAACTGCTCAAGGCCTACGCCGACCTGCCGCGCGGCGCCTCGCGCTCGGCCCTTGTCGAATTCGTCCGCAGCCTGCGTAGTCAGCCGGGCTGAAACCCGGAGCCATTCCCATGAAGACCGTCTGCGCCGCCCTCCTGGGGGCGTTCGCCCTCGCGTCCGCCGCGCCGGCGCAGGCCGCGCCGCCCACGCCGGCCGAGCGCGCGATGATCGCCGCCGTCGAGGCCGAGCGCGAGCGCAGCGTGAAGCTGTTGGAAGACCTGGTGAAGGTGAACTCCGGCACCATGAACCTGCCCGGCGTCGAGCAGGTTGGGCGGATGATGCGCGCCGAGCTGGAGCCGCTGGGCTTCGACGTGCGCTGGGTCCCCATGAAGGCGACCGACCGGGCCGGCCACATCGTGGCCGTCCACAAGGGGAACGGGCGCGGCAAGCGGCTGCTGCTGATCGGCCACCTCGACACCGTCTTCGAACCCGACAGCCCGTTCCAGGCCTGGACCCGCCGCGGCGACGTGGCCGAGGGGCCGGGGGTGGGCGACGACAAGGGCGGCATGGTCGTGATGATCGCGGCGCTGCGGGCGATGCAGGCGGCCGGGACGCTGAAGGACGCCGACATCACCGTCGTGCTGACGGGCGACGAGGAGAAACCGGGCGCGCCCCTGTCCATCGGCCGGGCCGACCTGATCGCCGCCGGCCGCGCCAGCGACGTGGCGCTGGACTTCGAGGGCCTCTCGCGCGAGGGCGGCCGGGACATCGGGGCGATCGCCCGCCGCTCGGCGACGTCCTGGACGCTGCGGGCCACGGCGCGCTCGGGCCACTCTTCGGGGGTCTGCAGGGAGGGGCCCGGCTGCGGCGCGGTCTACGAGCTGACCCGGATCCTCGATGCGTTCCGGCGCGAACTGGCCGAGCCGAACCTGACCTACAACGTGGGCATCCTCGTCGGCGGCGCGAACGCCTCGGTCAACGAAGGCCGGACCGGCGGCCAGGCCAGCGGCAAGTCCAACATCATCGCGGCCGAGGCGGTCGCCGTGGGCGACATCCGCACGCTGTCCAACGAGCAGGAGGCCCGGGTGCGGGCGAAGATGCAGGCGATCGTGGCCCGCCACCTGCCGAAGACCGAGGCCGTCCTGACCTTCGAGGAGACCGGCTATCCGCCGATGGCCCCGACCGAGGGGAACAAGGCCCTGCTGGCCAGGCTGAATGAGGTGAACCGCACCCTCGGCCTTGCCGAGATGCCGCAGGGCGACCCCGCCAGACGCGGGGCGGGGGACATCGCCTTCGTCTCGTTCATCGACGGGCTGGTCGGCCTGGGTCCGGCCGGCGAGAACAGCCACGCCCCGGGCGAGACGATCGACCTCACGAGCCTCGAGGTCCAGGCCAAGCGGGCCGCGCTGCTGATGACCCGCCTGTCGCGCGAACCGCGCGGCAGCCGCTAGGCCCCTCGGCTAGGCCCCTCGGCTAGGCCGGCGTCCCCAGCTCGGCCAGGGCGCGCTCCTTCACGGCCTTGTAGTCCACCTTGCCGTTGGGGGCCCGGCCGATGCTCTCGACCAGCACCAGTTCGCGCGGGGCCTTGTAGCCGGCCAGGCGGCCGTGCACGTGCTGCGACAGGTCCGCGAGCGTGGGCTCGGTGTTCGCCTCGGGCTCGACGACGGCGCAGATCCGCTCGCCGAAGCGCGGATCGGGCACGCCCACCACCACGGCGTCGCGCACCGCCGGATGGGTCTTCAGGGCCTCCTCCACCTCCTCGGGGAAGACCTTTTCGCCGCCGGTGTTGATGCAGACCGAGCCGCGGCCCAGCAGCTTCAGCGTGCCGTCGGGGTTCACCTCGGCCCAGTCGCCGGGCACCGACCAGCGCTGGCCCTCGAAGGTCCGGAACGTCTTGGCGCTCTTCTCCGGGTCCTTGTAGTAGCCCGTCGGCAGGAAGCCCGAGACCGCCACCATGCCGCGCTCGCCCGAGCCCGGCTCGACCCGCCGCCCGTCCTCGGTGAACACCGCGCAGTTGGGGCCCAGCATGAAGGCCGCCGTGGCCGCCTCCTGGCCAGGCGCCGAGGCCGAGGCGCCCAGGCCCACGGCTTCGGAAGAGCCCAGGCTGTCGTAGATCACCGCATTGGTGGCGTGGCGCAGCAGCCCGCGCTTGTTCTCCTGGCTCCACATCGAGCCGGACGAGCTCATCAGCTTCACCGACGACAGATCCCAGCGGCCGGGGTGGGCCTCCAGGGCCTCCAGCATGGGGGTGGAGAACGCCAGGCCGACGATGGCGATGCTGTCGGCCTTCAGGCGCTCGGCCTCGTTCCACAGCTCGGCGGCGTCGAACTTGCGCGAGGGCAGGGTGGCGACCGTCCCGCCCAGGTTCAGGGTGATGAAGGCCGAGAACTGGCCGGTGCCGTGCATCAGCGGGCAGGCGATCAGGGCGGTGGGGCGGACGTGTCCGGGGCTCTCCAGGCGGGCCGCCACTTCCTCCAGCGAGGTCACAGGCTCCACGCCCATGGCCGCGTGGCCGCCGGCCCCGATCACGTTGAACAGGTCGTCCTGGCGCCACATCACGCCCTTGGGCATGCCGGTGGTGCCGCCGGTGTAGAGCAGCAGGAGGTCGTCGCCCGAGCGTCCCCAGGGCGCCTGCGCGGGCCGTTCCGCCGGCGTGCGCCCCGCGATGGCCTCGTAGTCCTCGGCCCAGGCCGGGACGACGTGGCCCGGCTCGGCCACGGCGACCCAGGCCTTCACCCTCGGCAGGCGGTCGCGGATCGCCTCCAGGGTCCCGGCGAAGCCCGCGTGGAACACGATCGCCTCGGCGTCGGCGTTGTCGAACAGGTACAGCAGCTCCTCGGGCCCGTACCGGTAGTTGGTGTTCACCGGGGCGAAGCCGCCCTTGAACGCGGCGAAATAGGTCTCGAGGTACTCGGGTCCGTTGAACAGGTAGGCGGCCACCTTGGCCTGCCGGCCCAGCCCCTTGCCGATCAGGTGCGCCGCCAGGGCGTCGGCCCGGGCGTCGAAGGCGCCCCAGCTCACGGTCCGCTCGCCCTGGATCAGGGCCGGCCGCTCCGGCTGGGCCGCGGCGATCGCCTCCCACACCGCGACCAGGGTCCATCCCGCCATCGCATTCCTCCCAACGTCTCTTCTGGTCTTTTGCAGGCCAGTTGAGGGGGCGGACGCCCGGGAAGTCAAACGCCGCCGGGTCCCCCCCGCGGGCGCGTCCCCGGTCCGAAGCGGGAACGCCTGCGGCCCGTCGGTGTTGGAACTGCGAACGGCCGCCGCTTGCGGCCGAGCCACACCTGGAGACGCGACATGGCCGTACGGCCCTACAGCGAATTCGACGACAGCTACGCCGTCAGCTCCGGAACCGGGACGACCGGCGCCGGGGTCGGCGGCAAGATCTTCATCTGGCTGGCCTGGGCGCTGGCCGCCGCCTTCTGGGCGTTCACGCTGACCACGGCCTTCGGCATCATGGGCGCCCTGGGCGATCCCGCCGCCAACGGGCCGGGGCCGGGCGAGGTGGACGCCGGCGGCATGGGCTGGTTGCTGATGACCTTCGTGGGCGGCCTGCTCATCCTGGGCGGAGCGCTCGCCTACGGGGCCTATCGGTACGCCACCCGCAACAAGCGCCTCGACCCGCTGACCGAGGCGGCCACCCATGCCGAGTACGACATGGCCGAGGCCGCCGGGGGCGACGACGACATCCGCCGCTCGCCCGAGGCGCGCCGTCCGCTGGACCGCGACGCGGCCCGGGCCGTCGATCCGTCCACAGGCGGCGCCTACCACTAGGGAAGGACGGCTGCGCTTCCCTGTAGCGCGAAGCGTACGCCGCGTTAGGATACGAGCAAGCGACTCAGTCCCGGCGCCCCTGCCGGCCCGTCGCGGAACTCTTAGCTGGGGGAGCCCATGGCCACTGGAAAGAACACGAACGCCCTGCAGAAGCCTCTGACGCCCTCGTCGGAACTGGCGGCTGTGGTCGGGTCGGGGCAACTGTCCCGCGGCGAGACCGTCTCGAAGATCTGGGACTACATCAAGAAGAACAACCTTCAGAACCCGCAGAACAAGCGCGAGATCATCGCGGACGCCAAGCTGAAGCCGATCTTCGACGGCAAGGACAAGGTGTCGATGTTCGAGATGAACAAGCACCTGGCGAAGCACCTGAAGTAGGCGCGTTCGCCGCGGCGCTCGTGCGCCGCGGACAGCCAGTCGATCGACAAAAAAGGAACCCCGCGGGCCGCTCGCCCTGCGGGGTTTCTTCACATTTCCGGAACGGAAACTAGATAAGGGACGAAAACGGGGGTGGCGCCGCAGCCGCGGCAAAGGATCACGGGCGGGCCGCCCGCGTCCCTTCAGGGTTCACCTTCGCCGGAACGTCTGCCAGGGATGCGTTCGTGAAGTCGCCCAACAGAGCCATCATCCTGAGCGCCGGGCAGGGCAAGCGCCTGCTCCCGCTCACCGAAACCCGCCCGAAGTGCCTCGTGGAGCTGTCGGGGCGCACGCTCCTGGCCTGGCAGCTGATGCGCCTGGAGGCCGCCGGGATCGACGAGGCGGTGATCGTCACCGGCTTCCGCGCCGAGGCGGTGGAGGCCGAGGTCGCGCGCCTGGGCCTGCGCATGCCGGTGCGGACCGCGTTCAACCCCTTCTACTCGGTGGCCGACAACCTCGCCTCGTGCTGGATCGTCCGCCAGGAGTTCGACCGCGACGTCCTGCTGCTGAACGGCGACACCCTGCCGGGCCCGGGCATCGTCGAGCGCCTGATCGAGGCGCCGCCCGCCGAGATCACCGTCACCGTCGACCGCAAGGGCGGCTACGACGCCGACGACATGAAGGTGCTGACCGACAACGGCCGCCTCCTGGCCATCGGCAAGACCATCGAGGCCTACGACGCCGAGTCCATCGGCTTCCTGCGCTTCTCGCCCGCCGGCGCCGCCAAGTTCCAGGCCGGCGTGGAGCAGGCCCTGCGCCGGCCCGAGGGCCTCAAGCGCTGGTACCTCAGCGTCATCGACGAGCTGGCCAAGGCCGGCGTGGACGTCCGCGTCCAGTCGATCGAGGGGCTGCAGTGGGGCGAGATGGATTTCCCCGCCGACGTCGACAACCTGACCAGGCTCTCGGCCGGCTGGGCCGCGAAGGAGATGGTGAAGGCCTAGGCCTCGCTGACCAGCCTGCGCACCAGGTCGAGGTCGGCGGGCTTGTCCACGTCCACGGCCGCCAGGCCGTAGGGCGTCGGCACGACCGCGGCCCGCACGTGCGCCAGCTCGCCCAGCCGCCGGACCGCGTCGGTCATCCCGAGGCGTCCCGCGAGGTAGCGCAGCAGGATGCCCGGTCCCAGCAGACCGGCCATGACCACCGGGTTCTTCCGCTCGGCCTCGAGCCGTCGCCAGAGCGCCACCGCGCCCAGCGCCCGCTCGCTCTGCAGCCAGAACAGGTTGCAGCCCGACCACTCGCCGTCCGAGAGCTTGAGGTAGGTGCGCTGCGTGCCCGGCGCGGCCGCCTCCACCTCGGCGCGGCGGGCCATCATCGCCGCGACGTCCACGTCCGCCGGCAAGTCGGCGCGGAAGCGGGCGATCCATTCCGGGCGGAGCAGGGCGTGATCGGCGGTGGTGACCAGCAGGGGAAAGCCCAGCCGCTCGGCGGCGGCGCGCACGCTGAGGCTCGGGCCCTCGGCGGCCGGCAGCACCTCCAGGCCGAGCGCCTCGGCGGCCGTCGCCACGGCCGGGTCGCTGCAGGAAACGGCGATCCGTCCTGCGCCGGCGTCCTTCAGGGCCTCCGCGACCCGCGCGAGCAGGGTGCGTCCCTCCAGCTCGATCAACGCCTTGTGCGCCACGCCCGCGTAGTCGGCGACCGGGTCCGCGCCGCCGCGCGAGCCCGCGAGGATCAGGGCCGAAAGGTCGTTCACGCCAGACCCTTGTCGTCGAGGGCCTTCTCGTAGAGCCGGTAGGTCTTGTAGATCCGCGCGCCGCCCGCCTCGCAGATCCGCCGCATCGGCAGGTTGTCCTCCAGCACCCACGACAGCTCGTAGCGCTGGTAGCCCTTGCGCCGGGCCTCCTGCACTACGGCGTCGATCAGCTGGAAGGGCAGGAGCTGGCCGCGGTGGGCGCCGGCGAACCGGCGCTTCACGCCCATCAGCGGCACGCGGCCCGTCTTCACCCGCCGCACCTTCAGCCGCCACAGCAGCTTGGCCCAGCCGAACGGCGCCAGCCGGCCCCGAAGGTCGGCGATCGCCTCGTTGACGTTCGGCAGCAGCACCATGAACCCCGCGGCCTCGCCGTCGATCTCGGCGAACCAGGTCAGGTCCGGGTCCAGCACCAACTTCAGGGCGTTGGCGAGCTGCTTGGTCTCGGCCTCGGTGGTGGGCGTGAAGCCCCAGTTGCCCGACCAGGCGTCGTTGAGGATCTCGGTGAGGGTGCGGACCTCCTCGCCGAACCGCTTCATGTCCAGCTTGCGCAGCACCACGCCCTCGGGCGGCGCCTTGCGCACCCGGCGCAGGATCGACGGCGGCAGGTCGTGCGAGACGTCGCAGGCGTAGGCGTAGAGGTCCCTGGCCTTGGCGTAGCCCTGGCCTTCGATGCGGCTCCCGGTCCAGGGGGCGTCGTGGCCCATCATGAACATCGGCGGTGTGTCGTGGCCCTCGACCAGCAGGCCCACCTCCTCGTTGGTGGACAGGTTGATGGGGCCGAGGGCGGCGCGGCAGCCGCGCTCGCGCAGCCACGCCTCGGCGGCGGCGAACAGGGCGGCGAACACCTCGGCGTCGTCCTCGGCGGCGATCAGGCCGAAGTTGCCGTAGCCCTCGCGGGTCTGCGGGTTCAGGTGGTCGATCTGGGCGCTGATCCGGCCCACGTCGCGGCCGTCCTTCACCGCCAGCCAGAACTGCACGTCGGCGTGGGCGAAGAACGGGTTGCCCTTGGCGCTCAGCGCCTCGCGCCGCTCGGCCAGCAGGGGGGCGATGTAGTTGGGGTCGCCGGCGCCCAGCCGCATCGGCACGCGGATGAACCGCTCCAGCTCGGCGGCCGAGGCCACGGGGACGACCTGCACGGCGGAAGCGGGGCGGTCGTAGGCCATCAGCCCTCCAGGTAGAGCAGGGCCGTGACGCCGAGGGCCCCGAAGATGACGGGGGCCCCCCAGGCCGCGAGCATGGCCGGCGCCGCGCCGCTCTCGCCGAGGGCCGTGAAGGCGCCGTCGAAGACCAGGAACAGCAGCCCCGCGGCCAGGCACTGGACCATCAGCGTGGTCCCTCCGCCGCGGAAGTTGGCGAGGGCGGCCGGGGCGGCCAGCAGCAGCATGACGAGGCACGCCGCGGGCGCGGCCCAGGCGCGGTGGAGCTGGGTGTCGTAGTAGGTCTTGGGCCGCACCGAGACGCCGCCGTGCAGCGCGCGCCGGGCCTCCGCGGCCGAGATGGTCGAGCCGCCGGACTGCAGGGCGCGGACGTCGGCGGGCCGCAGCGATCGGGTCCAGGTCATGGATTCGGCGGCGCCGGTCTGCACCTCGCCCTCGCCGATGGCCTCGAACCGCGGGGCGATCAGCCGCCACGCGCCCTGATCGTAGACGGCCGCGTCGGCGGCGGTGCGCTGCACCAGCCGGCCGGCGCCGTCGCGCCGGTAGATGACGACCTCCGACAGCCGCTGGGCGTCGGCCGAGGGGCGCGCCGAGACGATGTCGTCGCCGACCCGGAAGGTGATCACGTCCTGCGGCTTGACCTCTTCCCGCGGGGTGGTGGCCTGCCACCAGCGGGTCAGGGCCGCGTCGGTGCGGGGCGCGACGGCCATGCCGATGACGAGCTGGGCGGCGGCGACCAGGGCCGCGGCCGGCAGCGCCAGCAGGGTGATCCGGTAGGCCGAGATGCCGGTGGAGCGCATCGCCGTCACCGCGCTCTCGCCGGCCAGCTTGGCGAAGGCGAACAGCGAGCCCGCCAGCACCGCCAGCGGCGCGGCCTGCTCGACCAGCCGCGGCAGGCGCAGCAGCGCATAGTAGGCCACGCCCTGCGCCCCCAGCTCGCGGTCGAGGATCTCGGTCGTGACGTCCAGCAGGTCGAGGATCTGCAGGATGCCGACCAGCACCGCCAGCGCCGCCAGGATGCGGCCGAAGGCGAGCCTGAAGAGGTAGAGGCCGAGGCTCACGGCAGGGCCTTCCGGCGCAGCTTCACCCGCTTGCGCACGCGCACGATGACGTTCGCCAGGTGCTCCATCACCCGTCCGACGGGGGTCTCGCCCGGCCGCTTGCGGCTGGTGAGGAAGACGGCGAAGCAGATCGCCGCGAAGGCGACGAAGGGGATCCCGACGCCCGCCTCGGCCGGCGCGCGGCCCGTCTCGGCGAAGCTCTGGCCCAGCTGGATGAGGTGGTGGAAGGCGAGCAGCAGGATCCCGCCCACGATCACCCCCGGCGCGCGGCCGCTGCGCTTGGCCGACAGGCCCAGCGGCACGGCCAGCAGCGGCAGCAGCGGCAGGGCCAGCGCCCGCGCCAGGCGCCCGTAGAGCTCGGCCAGCAGGGTCTCGCGCGGGATCACCGACTGGGGATCGTTGGCCTTCTTGGCCAGCTCGAAGAGGTTGAGCTCGCGCTCGTCGCCGCCGCGGGCGCGCAGCAGCCGGGCGGGACCGCTCAGCGGCAGCTGCATGGTGAAGTCCTCGAACGAGAGCAGCTCGGGCTCGCCGCGCCGGTTGAAGCGCAGCTGCTGGCCGTCCTTCAGCATGAGGGTGACGTTCTTGCCGTCGGCGGTCCGGCGAAGCTCGGCGACGCCCGCCGTGGTGACCTCTTCGCGTCCCTCGGGCGTCAGGCGGCGGATGAACACCCGGGTCAGCCGCTGGCCCGCGGCGTCGGCCTGGTCGGTGGTCATGATCAGGTCGTCGTTGGGGGCGATGATCGTCCCCTCGGGCACCTGGCCGCTCCAGCCGGCGTTCTGGGCCGCGTGCAGCACCGCGCGGTAGGCGTAGCGGCTGTAGGGCTGCAGCGCGCCGAACACGATCAGCGTCAGGAAGCTGAGAACCCCCGCCAGCACCAGATAGGGCGCCGCCAGCCGCGTCAGCGAGACGCCGGCCGCCAGCAGGGCGTCGATCTCCGAGGCCTGATTCATCCGGTTCACGACGATGATCAGGGCGATGAAGAACGCCGCGGGCAGGGTCAGGCCCACGTAGTGCGGCACGAGGTTGACGGCCAGCTGGGCGACGAAGGTGAACCGCTCGCTGCTTTCCGACAGCAGGTCCAGCAGGCGCAGGATCCGTTCCAGCAGCAGGGCGACCAGCGTCACCGCCGTGGCCCCGACCATGGGCCAGAACGCCATCCGGAGAAGGTAACGGTCGATGAGGCTCACATTCCCCCCGGGTCGCGGGCGCTTCAGGCCTGCCAGCGCGCGGCGAAGTCGGCGGCCAGGGCCGCGGCCTCGTCATCGTCCAGGGCGACGTGGGATGCAAGCTGCGGCTGGCCCGGCCAGCCGGCGTCCGGGAACGCCCGCCCGCCGTGATCGCGGGATCCCTCGTACCGCGGCAGGACGTGGAAGTGGACGTCCGTATCGACCATCATCAGCATCAGGTAGTTGATCTTCTCGTAGCCGACCACGCGCCGCAGCAGGTCCTCGATGCCGCTCACCGCGACCTTCAGGTCGGCGAAGGCGGCGGGGCTCAGGTCCGAGAACGCCTGCGCGTCCTCCTTGCAGACCAGCACCAGCGCGCCGAACGTCGGCTGCTGCGGGCGGACCAGCACCAGCCAGTGCGCCGTCTCGGCGACCTTCGTCCGCGGATAGCCGAACTTGCGGGCGGTGGGGTTCGTCACGGCGTGTCCATGTCCGGTGAAGCGCGGCGCAGCCGCCGGCAGATCATAGGGAGCCGGGCCCCGGCGCGCTAGGCCGCCAGGCCCGCGGCCCGGTCGGCCGCCAGGGCGTAGGCGCCCAGGCGCTCGACGGTGTTTCCGGGGGCGATCCCCCGCGCCTCGATGCGCGTGGAGAAGCCGCCGCTCCGGCGCGTCACCTCGATCAGCCGCCACTGGGCCGCGGGGTCGTGGCCGCCCGGCGGGGCCGAAGCCGAGGGGACCCCCAGCACCGGTATGGCCCCCTGCGGGCCGGGGATGCGGTGCAGCAGGGCGTCGTGGGCGTGGCCGTGCAGCACGAGCTCGGCGCCGACCGCCTCCAGCACCGCCCGGAACCGGCCGGCGTCGGTCAGCGCCTTGCGGGCCGACACGGCGCCCTCGGCGGGCGGATGGTGCAGCAGGACGATTCGGTAGAGCCCCTCGGCCTTCGCCCGGCGCAGGGCGGCCTCGAGCCGCGCGATCTGGTCCTGCCCCAGCGCGCCCTGGGCGAGGCGCCACGCGGTGGGGACCGCCGTGCAGGCGTTGACGATCGCCACGCACCCGCGGACCCGCACGTGCGGGAAGTCGGCCTGCGGCGTATCGCCCAGCCAGGGGGCCCAGGGGGCGAACCGGTCGGGCGTGCGGTGGGCGACGAGGGCGTCGTGGTTGCCCGGGCTGACGGTGACGGAGGCGGGATCGCCCAGGGTCCTCAGCCACTCGGCGGCGGCGGCGAATTCCTCGTGTGTCGCGAAATTGGTGAGGTCGCCGGTTATGGCGATGTGGTCCGGGGCGCATCGCCGCAGGTCGGCGATCAGGGCGTCCAGGACGGCGGGGCTGTGGCGATGGCGCTTGCGTCGCCACGCCAAGCGGCTAAGCGCCCGTTTCGAGGCCATGTCGGCCAGCCGCAGCGCCCCGGGCGGCGGCGGCAGGTGCGGGTCTGACAGGTGCGCGAGGCGGAAGGTGGACAATTCGGGGCCGCGTTCTATCCAAGGGGCGCGCCGGCTGGGTATCAGGTTCCGGTGATTTGCGTGAGAGGCGCGCGAGACTTTTGACGAACACGGGCGAGGGCAAGACCGCGCCGCTGGGGCTCATCCTGGGCTCGGGCGAGGTGCGGCTGTGGGGGATGACGGCGCGCGAGCGGCTGCGCCGGACCTATGTGCGCGCGGGCGTGGAGCCGGCCGAGGCGGCGGACGTCGCCTCGGGACGCACGGTGGTGCTGACCCTGGGCGACTGGGTCTATGACGAGGGGCTGGTGGCGACGCTGTCCCGGCGCCCCGGAACGGTGCTGGTGACCGACGACGGCCGGGCGGTGGCGGCCCACGTGCCGGCGGCGGACGCCGCGGCGGCGTCGGCGGACCTGCAGGCCGGCCGCGCGCCTCCGGGGCTGCAGGCGCTGTCGCCGGCCGAGCTCGCCTACAACGAGGCGCTGCGCAAGCGCGAGGCGCCGGTGCTGGAGCGGCTGACCGCCGATAACGTCCGCGCCATCGAGGCCCGCACCTTCGCCGGCTCGTACAAGGGCGTCACCGACGTCGTCACCAAGTACGTCTGGCCGGTTCCGGCGCGGATCGTCACCCGCTGGTGCGCTGAGGCGAAGCTGACGCCCAACATGGTGACCTTCGCGGGCTTCCTGCTGGTCCTGGTCGCCTTCTGGCTGTTCTGGATCGGCGAGTTCGGCTGGGGCCTGCTGGCCGGCTGGATCATGACCTTCCTCGACACGGTGGACGGCAAGCTCGCCCGCACCACCATGACCTCGTCGAAGTGGGGCAACGTCTTCGACCACGGCATCGACCTCGTCCACCCGCCCTTCTGGTGGTGGGCCTGGTACGTGGGCTGCTTCCAGGTCGGCCTGCCGCCGCCGTTCCCCGAACTGACCCTGGGCGTGATCCTGGCCGGCTACGTGCTGCAGCGGGTGGAGGAGGGGGTGTTCATGCGCCTCTTCGGCTTCCACGTGCACGCCTGGCGGCCGTTCGACAGCTTCTTCCGGCTGATCACCGCCCGGCGGAACCCGAACCTGATCGTGCTGACGCTGGCCTGGCTCGCGGGCAGGCCCGAGATCGGCCTGTTCCTGGTGGCGGTCTGGACGGCGATCTGCCTCGTCGTCCACCTGGCCCAGGTGGTGCAGGCGATGGCCATGCCGAAGGGCCGGGTCGTCTCCTGGCTCTCGCGTTGATCCGCGCCGGCGTCATCCGCAACCTCAAGAGCCACCGCAACCTGGCGGGGGCGCCCGCCCTTGCGCCGCCTGGCGTGCTGGAGGCCGTGCCCGAACGGCCGGACGACCTCACCGAGGCCCTGGCCTGGTTCGCCAAATCGGGCGTGGACTTCGTCGTCATCGACGGCGGCGACGGCACGGTGCGCGACGTGCTGACCCGGGCGACCGATGCCTACGGCGACCGGCTGCCGACCTTCGGCGTGATCCCCAACGGCAAGACCAATGCGCTTGCGCTCGACCTGGGGGTGCCGCTGGGCACGCCCGTGCGGGCCATGCTGGCGGCGGCCCGCGACCCGGCCAAGCGCAAGGTCCGGGCCTGCCTCGAGGTGGTCCGCGCCGGCGCGGACGAGCCCGAGCTGCGCGGCTTCCTGTTCGGCATGGGCGCCTTCGTGCGCGGCACCGAGCTGGCCCAGCGCACCCACGGCCTCGGCTTCTTCGACAACGCCGCCATCGTCATGACCATCGCCGGCGCCGCGGCGCGCACGCTGGCGGGCGGCCCGCAGGATCCCTGGCGCCGGGGCGAGCCGGCGACGCTGGCCCTGGGCGAGGCCGCCCCCGAGACCCGCGACTGGTTCCTGGTCCTGGCCGCGACGCTCAAGCGCTTCCCCCTCGGCCTGCAGCCGTTCGGCCCGCCGCATGAGGGCCTCAAGGCCCTGGCTGTGGAGGCGCCGCCGCGGCGCCTGCCGATGGCCGTCCCCACCATCCTGCGCGGCGCGCAGCCGCCGTGGCTCGAGCGCGCGGGGTACCGCCGGCGCGACGTCTCCAGCCTGACGGTGTCGATGGAGGGCGGCTTCACCCTGGACGGCGAGATCTATCCGGGCGGCGACCTCACCGTGCGCCAGGGGCCGGACCTGGAGTTCGTGTTCGTGTGAGCGGGCCGCTGGAGACCCTGATCGGCGAGGAGCTGGCCCGTCCGCTGCCCGCTGCGGTCACGGCCTTCGCGGCCGGGCTGGCCGATCCGGCCCGCGACGTGGCGATCCTCTACTACGGCTCGACGTTGAGGACGGGCGACCTGTCGGGCCTCCTGGACTTCTACCGTCTGACCCGCCGGCCGCACCGCAGCGGCTTCCACGGCCTCGCCGAGCGGGTGCTCTGGCCCGAGGTCAGCTACCACGAGTTCGACTGGGAGGGCCGGCGCCTGCAGGCCAAGGTGGCGACCCTGCCGCTGGACGTCTTCCGCCGGGCGGCCGAGGGGCGGACGCTGGACACCACCATCTGGACCCGCTTCGTCCAGCCGGCCGCCGTCGCCTGGGCGGGCGGCGAGGCTGCGGCCGTACCGGCGGCGGTGGCCGAGGCGGTGAAGACCGCCTCCCGCTACGCCGCCGCGCTGGGCCCCGAGCAGGGGGCCGCCGAGGCCTACTGGGCGGCCCTGTTCCGCCGGACCTACGCCGCCGAGTTCCGGGTGGAGAGCCCCGACCGCGCCGACCAGGTGCTGGGGCCGAACGCCGGCCGCTTCGCCGCCGTCCTGCCGCTCGCCTGGAAGGCCGCGGGGGTCGAGTTCGCCGAGATGGACGGGGTCTACTGGCCGCGGAAGCGGGGGCTGCCGCGCTGGGGCCTGCGCGCGGCCCTGGGTAAGCCGCTCAACCTCGCCCGGCTCGCCAAGGCGGCGTTCACCTTCGAGGGCGCGGCCCGCTACGCCGCCTACAAGATCGAGAAGCACACGGGGATCGCCCTGGAGGTCACGCCGTTCCGCGAGCGCCACCCGATCCTGGCGGCGCCCGGCGTGCTTTGGCGACTGCGGCGGGCGCGCCGGCCCCGAGGCTAGCGTGCGCTAGGCCGTGGCGGCGCGGCGGCGGCCGGCCAGCAGGCCGAATTCCTGGCCCAGTTGCTCGAAGACGCCGAGGACGGTGTCGATCTGCTCGGTCGTGTGGGCCGCGCTGACGCTGGAGCGCAGCAGCGACTTGTTCTCGGGCGTGGCCGGCGGGATGGCGAGGTTCAGGTAGACGCCGTTCTGCAGCAGCGCGTTCCACATGCCGACGGCGGTGGCCTGGTCGGGCATCTCGACGGCGGTGATCGGGCTGGCGTGCGGGCCGACCGCATAGCCCATGTCGCGCAGGCCCTCGTACAGCCGGTCGGCGTTGGCCGACAGCCGCGCGCGCAGACCGGGCTCGTCTTCCAGCCGCTTCAGGGCGGTGAGGGTCGAGGCGATCACCGCCGGCGGCAGCGAGGCGGTGAACATGTAGGGCCGGCTGACGATGCGCAGCAGGTCGAAGTTCTCCTCGTCCGAGACGAGGAAGCCGCCGACCGAGCCCAGGCTCTTGGAGAAGGTGCCGACGATGAAGTCGACGCCGTCCTCGACGCCGGCCGCTTCGGCCAGGCCGCGGCCCTTCTCGCCCAGCACGCCCATGGAGTGGGCCTCGTCCACCAGCAGGTGGCCGCCCATCTCGCGCTTGACGTCGACGAACTCCTTCAGCGGGGCCACGTCGCCGATCATCGAGTAGATGCCCTCGACGACGATCAGCCGTCCGCCGGGCGCGTCGCCCAGGCGGCGCAGGCGCTTGTGCAGGTCGTCCGGGTCGTTGTGGCGGAAGCGGATGACTTCCGCGCCCGACAGCTTGGCCGCGTCATAGATCGAGGCGTGGCTGTCGGCGTCCAGGATCAGATGGTCGCCGCGGCCGACGAGGCCCGAGATCGTGCCCAGGTTGGCCTGGTAGCCGGTCGTGAAGACCATCGCGTGCTTGCGGCCGTAGAAGCCGGCCAGGGCCTGCTCCAGCGCCGTGTGGCCGGCGAAGGTGCCGTTGGCGAACCGCGAGCCGGTCGTGCCCGTGCCCCATTCGCGCACCGCCTCGGCCGAGGCCTCGATGCAGGCCGGGTCGAAGGTCAGCCCGAGATAGTTGTTGGTGCCCAGCAGGATCACCGGTTGGCCGGCCAGCACGCCCTCGGTGGGCGAGAGCACGGCGTCGAACCGGACGTTGGACGGGTCGGCGCCCGCAGCGCGGATGCCTTCCAGGGGGGCGCGATAGCCCAGGTGCTTGTCGAGAAGCCCCATCCTTAAGCCTTCATCCGCAGCGTGTTGATCAGTTCGGAAAGGTCGCCGACGGTCTGCACCGTGGCCAGCCGGTCGAGCGGGATCGACAGGTCGAATCGATCCTCCAGCTCCATGACGATGTTCATCAGGGCCAGCGAATCGACGGCGAGATCGCGCGCGATGTCCGTCTCGTGGGTCACGTTGACGGGGCGGCCGAGAACGGTCTCGGCCGCTTTCGCGACTTCGCGTACGGTCAGATCCGTCGCGAGTTCCACCATCTTGTACGCCCCCACGTCGGCACACATCGCTTGCGCAGCGGGGGTACCTAAGCACGTTGGCCTAGGATTTCCACCTTCCGCTGCGCCGCACGTCACAAAACCGCAGCTAATGTTTCAACCAGCCGGCGGCCCTATACCACGCCACCGTGTCCCGAAATCCCCCCGAAAGCGTGTGCCGCGGGGGCGGCAGGTCCTCGGCTCGCTCGGCGGGCGGGATGCTCCAGTCGGGATGCAGCAGCTCGCGCGCCTTGCCCGAGGTCAGCATCGGCGCCGCCCCCAGCGCGGCGCTGAAATCATTTGTGATTCCGACGAGATGGACCAGCGCCTTCGGAATCCGGGCGAGGCGCGGGGGGCGCCCCACGGCGCGGGCGGCCTCGGCCATCAGCTCGGGCCAGCCGTAGCCCTCGGGGCGATCGTCGCTGAGCGCAACGGTGCGGCCGGGCGCCCGGTCGGCGAGCGCGGCGATCTGGCGCGCCGCGTCCTCCACGTGGATCATGCCCACCCGCGCGGTCCGGCTGAGCACGGGCAGCACCGGCAGCCGGCCGGCCGCCTGGAAGACCGGCAGCAGCTCGCGGTCGCCGGGGCCGTAGATCGCCGGCGGGCGGGCGATGGTGAGTCGCGGCCCCAGCGCCTCGGCGATCGCGTCCTCGGCGGCGCGCTTGCTGGCGGCGTAGGGCGACAGGGCCGGCTCCCGCGCCGCCAGGCTCGAGACCAGCAGCACGTGGGGGACCTCGCCGGCGGCCGCCGCCAGCCGGCGCGCGCCCTCCCGGTTCACCGCCGCGAAATGGCCGGCGCTGCGGGCCTTAACCAGGGCCGCGCCGTGGATCACGGCGTCGGCGCCGCGGCACAGGGCCTCCAGGGCCCGCGAATCGGCCAGGTCGCCCAGCACCAGCTCGGGCTCCAGGTCGCGCCACAGGGGATCGAAGGGATCGCGCCGCGCCAGGATGCGCACGCGCCAGCCGTCCTCGGCCAGCGCGCGGACGATCCGGCGGCCGAGGAAGCCGGTGGCGCCGGTGACGGCGGCGAGCCGCGTCAGGCCGGCTCCTCCGCCCGGAAGGCGCCCGCCAGGTACAGCGCCTTGGCCTTGGACCGGCTGAGCTTGCCCGACGAGGTCTGCGGCAGGGCGTGCGCCCCCACCAGCTCCACGTGGGCCTCCACGCCGTGCCGGGCCCGGAGCAGGGCGGCGACGTCGTCGGCGAGCGCCCGGCGCGCCTCGGGATCGCTGGTGCGGGCCTGCACCAGCACGACCAGCTGCTCGCCCTCGTCGCGGTCGACCGAGAACGCGGCCACGTCGCCGCTGCGCAGCTTGCCGATCTCGCTCTCGGCAGACCATTCCAGGTCCTGCGGCCAGACGTTCCGGCCGTTCAGCAGGATCAGGTCCTTGGCGCGACCCGTCGGCACGATCTCGCCCTCGACCAGGAAGCCCAGGTCGCCGGTGTCGAGCCAGCCGTCGGGCCCCAGCACCTTGGCCGAGGCCTCGGGCTCGCCGAAATAGCCGCGCATCAGGCTGGGGCCCCGCACGAACACCCGGCCGACCTTCAGCTCGGGCAGGGCGGCGCCCGCCTCGTCGCGGACCTCCAGCTCGTGGCCGGGCAGCACCGGCCCGCAGCGGACGAAGGCCCGGCTGCGGCCTTCCCGGCCGCCGACGACCACGCCGTCGCGCTCCATCCGGTCGACGTCGACGGTCTCGAACCGCAGTCCCTGGCCCAGCGGCGCCATGGTCAGCGCCAGCGTCGCCTCGGCCATGCCGTAGCTGGCCACGAACGCCGTGGGGGAGAAGCCGGCAGGCGCGAACGTCTCGGCGAAGGCCATCAGCGGGCCCGGCCGCACCATGTCGCCGCCGCAGCCGGCGATCCGCCAGGCCGACAGGTCCAGCCCCTCGCGCGTGCCGTCGCCGCGGCGGGCGCACAGCTCGTAGCCGAAGGTCGGGCTGTACGAGATCGTCGCCCGGTTCTTCGACATCAGGTCCAGCCACAGCAGCGGCCGGCGCACGAAGGCGCCCGTGGGCATCAGGTCCACGGTCATCTGGCTGGCCAGCGGGGCCATCAGGAAGCCCACCAGGCCCATGTCGTGATAGAGCGGCAGCCACGAGAACGCCCGGTCGGCCGGGACCACCTTCAGCCCGTCGCGGGTGATCGCGGTGGTGTTGGCCATCAAGGCGCTGTGGGTGCAGAGGACGCCCGTCGGGTGCCGCGTGCTGCCCGAGGAGAACTGCACGTAGCAGGGATCGTCCGGCGTCGGCGCGGGCAGGTCGGCGGCGGGCGCCTCGGGCAGGTCCTGGACGCGGGCCGCGAGCCTCACGCCGGCGGCCTGCGCCGCCTCCTGCAGCCACGGGATCAGGGCCTCGGGGCCGAACACGGCCGAGGCCTGCGCCGAGCCCAGCATCCGGCCGATCTGCTCCACATAGGCCTCGCGGCCGCCCAGCGGCGCGGGCAGCGGCAGCGGCGCGGGCGTCACCCGGGCGTACTGGCAGGCGAAGAAGGCGACCACGAAGTCGGCGTCGGTCTCGGCGACGAGGCCCACGCGGTCGAACGGCCGGATCCCGGCCGCCAGGATGCGCGCGGCCAGGGCGCGGGCCCGCTCGCGCAGCTCGGCGTAGGGCAGGGCGAGCACCAGCTCGCCGCGCAGGCCGTAGAGGTTCACGCCCGTGGGCCCCTGGGCGGCGAAGTCCAGCGCCTCGGTCAGGGTGGCGAACCCGCCCAGTCGGAAGGGCCGGTCGGGAGCGGTGGGGGTAGGGGTCAAGCTTCGCCTTTCAGACTGTCGTCGGAACCGGAGGGGGGCGGCGTCTCCCGGCGCCGGGTCCCGTTCTCCCTCAGGATGAACCCGAGCAGGCCCAGGGCCATGGCGGCGGCCGCCGCGACCAGGCCTGCGCCGGCTCCTGTAAGGCCGAACGCGCTCACGAGGAAGGGGAGTGCGACAAGGAAGGCCGCGCTGACCGCCAGCCGCACCCGCACCGCGAGCCCCGGCTTGCCCAGCGAGACCAGCATCGGCTCCAGCGGCAGGGCGAAGATGCCGATCACCGCGGCGGCCACCTGCCAGGTCATCACCCCCGCCGCCGGGGCGAAGGCCTTGCCCATCACCAGGCTCAGCAGCGGGCCGCCCGCGACGGCCGCGACGCCCAGCAGCACGATCCCCACGCCGCCGGCCAGCACGGCCACGTGCCGCACCAGCCGCCACATGGCGTCGTGCCGGTCGCCGGCCCGCAGCCGCGCCAGTTCCGGATAGAGGGCCGGGGTGAGCAGCTTGGCCGGCTTGGCGATGGCGTCGGCCACCTGCCGGCCCACCCGCCAGAACGCCGCCTGCGCGGGGCCGACCAGCGCGCCGACCAGCAGGGTCGCCACATGGGTGAAGGCCACGTCCAGCGTCGCCGCCAGGTTGGTGTTCCAGGCGAAGCGCCAGACGCCCGGCAGCCCCTCGGCCAGGCGTCCGCGCCACGAGAAACCCGCCAGCAGGTCGCGCCGCCGCAGCTCGATCAGCGCCATGGCGATCAGGTAGATCCAGCCGGCCAGGCTGCCCGCCGCCCAGGCCAGCAGGAAGGCCGGCACCCCGCCGCCCGCCGCCCAGGCGACCCCGCTGCCCAGCAGCCGCACGAAGCCGACCAGCGCCGTCTGCTGGGCCAGCACGTCGAAGCGGTCGAACAGCCGGTGCAGCCCCATCGGGGTCGCCGACACCAGGAACACGATGCTCAGCATGTAGAGCGCGGCGACCGGCGCCATGGCCCCGTCCCAGCCCAGCTCGTCGGCGAAGACGAAGGCGCCGGCCACGCCGATGGCGACGCCCAGCACGGTGCTGGCCACGTCCAGCACGATGGTGAACCGCAGCATCCGCTGGAAGGCCGTCCGGTCGTGCTCGGCCAGCGGCCGCGCGCCGTAGTGGATCACCGTCTGCCAGGACTGGAACTTGACCACGTCGCCGAGGAACTGGGCGAAGGCGGTGATCAGCACCAGCACGCCCATCTGCGTCGCGCCCAGGCTGCGGCCGGCGACGGCGAGATAGGCGAGGCCCAGCACCGCGTTGACCGAACGCCCGCCCAGCAGCACCCCCGCGTTCGCCACCACCCGCTTCAGGATGGCGCCGACGCCGGCTTCGGCCTGCGCGGTCATGCCTGGCTCCGGTCCGTGGTCATCGATCTCGCCCGCGCCGCCCCCGCCGCAGATGGCCCGTCGCCAGATAACATGGGGGCTCCGGACGCGTCGCCCCGCGACGCCCGCCCTAACGGCCTGGATTCAGAGGGGGAAAGTGGTGGGTGTACAAGGATTCGAACCTTGGACCCGCTGATTAAGAGTCAGCTGCTCTACCAACTGAGCTATACACCCGTCCCGGCTCCGGCGCCCTTGCGGGGGCCGGCGGCGAGGGCGCGGAACATACGCAAAAAAGCGGCGTTGGCAAGGCGGTTGAGGCGCGGAATGTCGACAGGGCCCGGAAGCGGCGGCGGAGCGGTGGATTTCGACCACCTGGAGACGTACTGCGCCGGCGACATGCAGGTGGTCACCGACGTGCTGGTCGTCTTCCGCGAGCAGGCGCAGGCCTGGGCCGAGCGGCTGGCCGATCCCGGCGAGGGCGGGCCAAGGGAGGGTTGGCGCGACCTGGCCCACACCATCAAGGGCGCGGCGCGGGGCATCGGCGCCCTGGCGCTGGGCGAGGCGGCCGACCGGGCCGAGCACGGCGCCCCCTCCGACCTTCCCGCCGTGCGGGCCGAGCTGGACGCGGCGGTGGCCGAGGTCGAGGGCTATCTCACCCGCATCGGCGGCGGCTAGCGGCGTTCGGCCGCGGCGCCTATCTCCCGCCCTTCAACCTTGGCCTTGGAGGTCCGCCGCATGTCGCTTTCGCTCTACGAAGCCTCGATCCCCGTCTACCTGCAGATGCTGCGCAACCTCGCGGCCCTCCTCGACAAGGCCGAGGCCCACGCGAAGGCGGAGGGGCGCGACCCCGACGCCTATGCCGGGGCGCGCCTGATCGAGGACATGCATCCGCTGAACCGGCAGATCCACATGGCCAGCGACGCGGCCAAGGGCGGCGCGGCCCGGCTCGCCGGGCTGGCCCCGCCCAGCTTCCCCGACGTCGAGACCACCTTCCCGGAGCTGCGCGAGCGGATCGGGAAGACCATCGCCTTCGTCGAGAGCGTGAAGCCCGAGCAGGTGAACGGGCGCGAGGAGGCCACGATCGAGCTGCCGCTGCCGAACCGCACGCTCACCTTCACCGGCCGCGACTTCCTGCTGAAGTTCTCGCTGCCGAACTTCTTCTTCCACGTGACGACCGCCTACGCGCTGCTGCGCAAGGAAGGCGTGCCGCTGGGCAAGCTGGACTACCTGGCCGGCGCCGTTCCGCTGGCGCAGGCCGAACCCGCCTAGCTGCGGATCCGGTCCCAGACGCCGAACTCGTAGCGGATGCACTGCTCGATCAGCGTGCGCCAGACGGGTTCGGCGATCTCCTCCGACAGGCCCATGCGCCGCGCCTCGGCCTTCACCTTGGCCACCACGTCCTCGACCCGGGCGTTGTCGCGGACCGTCTCGCGGTCCTGCTTGATGCGCGCGGCGGCGTCCATGTAGCGCTGGCGCTCGGCCAGCAGCGCCACGAGCTGGCGGTCGAGGGCGTCCACCCCCTTCCGGACTTCGGCCATGGTGGTGCAGTCCGCGGGCGCGGGGCGGTCTTCGGTGATCAGCGTCATGACTCTCGTCGTCTGGTCGTCAGATGCCGGCGCCGTTGTCGATGGCCGCGAGCGCCGCTTCGTGCGCGCGGGCCTCCGCTTCGATCCAGCCGATGAAGGCCTTCACCTGCGGCAGCCGACCCTTGGCTTTGGGATGGACGAGGTAATAGGCGAAGTCGACGGCGGTGGCGATCTGCAATGGCGCGACCAGGCGGCCGGCCTCCAGGTCGGCCTGGGCCAGCGCCCGCTTGGCCAGGGCCACGCCCCGGCCGTTGGCGGCGGCCTCGATCACCAGGCTCGACTGGTTGAAGCGCGGCCCACGCTGGCCGTCGACGCCCCGCAGGCCCCGGGCGGCCAGCCACATCGACCAGTCGGGGCAGGAATCGTCGAGGTCGGGCGAGCCGTCGTGCAGCAGCACGTGGTTGGCCAGGTCCTCCGGCGTGTCGAGCGGCTGCTGGGCCAGCAGGTCGGGGCTGATCACCGGGATCACCGTCTCGCTCATCAGCCGCGTGACCTCCAGCCCCGGATAGCGGCCGGCGCCGTAGCGGATGGCGATGTCCACCTCGCCCGCGGTCAGGTCCACCAGCTCCATGCCCGCGTTCAGCCACACGTCCACCTGCGGGTGGGCCCGCTCGAAGGCGCCCAGGCGCGGCGCCAGCCACTTGGCGGCGAAGGAGGGGGCGGCGGTCAGGGTCAGGCGCCGGCCGTCCACCGCGGCGGTGAGCAGGCTGGCGGCCTCGGCCAGGCGGTCGAACGCCTCGCGCAGGGCGGGCAGGGCGGTCTGGGCGGCGTCGGTCAGCAGCAGGCCCTTGGGGGTGCGCTTGAAGAGGGCCGCGCCGACGTAGTCCTCCAGGTTCTGGATCTGCTGCGAGACCGCCCCCGGCGTCACCGCCAGCTCGTCGGCCGCCCGGCTGAAGTTGAGGTGGCGCGCGGCGGCCTCGAAGGCGCGTAGCGCATTGAGCGGCGGCAGCCGGCGACGCTGGTTGTTCCGTTCCATAGAATCTCTGACAGCCCCGGCAGAAGTCCTTGGGTTGCGAATTGGGCGCCCCGGCCACTTATTGCAAGCGTCCGCTGGTGTATCGGCCCTTTTCGCCGGCGGGCGAAAGGCGGGGCGGGCGCAAGTCCGTCCCGCTCTGATTCCAGAGTACAGTGCTTTTAGAGAACCTAAAATATGGCACAGCGAGACCTGAAGCGAAGGCGCGCCGACCGGCTCGTGGTGCTGGGCGGCGGAACCCGCGCCGCGCAGCCGGGTGCGGTCTGGCTGGTGGGCGCCGGCCCGGGCGATCCCGAGCTGCTCACCCTCAAGGCGCTGAAGGCCCTGCAGGCCGCCGACGTCGTCGTCCACGACGGCCTCGTCTCGGACGAGATCCTGGACCTCGCGCCCGCCTCGGCGCGGCGCATCTCGGTCGCCAAGCGCAAGTCGCGCCATTCCTACGCCCAGGACGAGATCAACCGCATGCTGGTCGCCTTCGCCCAGGACGGCCTGCGCGTCGTGCGCCTGAAGGGCGGCGATCCCTTCATCTTCGGGCGCGGCGGCGAGGAGCTGGAGGCCTGCCGCGCGGCGGGCGTCGAATGCCACGTCGTCCCCGGCGTCACCGCGGCCCTGGCGGCCGGGGCCAGCGCCGGCGCGCCCCTGACCCACCGCGGCTCGGCCCAGGCGGTCACCTTCGTCACCGGCCACGCCGCGCAGGGCGCCGAACCCGACCTGGACTGGGCCAGCCTGGCGCGGGCCAACCAGACCGTCGTGATCTACATGGGCCTGTCGCAGGCCGCCGCGATCGCCGGGCGCCTGATGGCCGCCGGCCGCGATGGGGCGACGCCGGCCCTGATCGTCGAGAACGCCTCGCGCGCCGACGAGCGCCGCCTCACCACCACCCTGTCCGGCTTGGCCGAGGCCGCCGCCGCCCTGCGCGGCCCGGCCCTGCTGATCGTCGGCGAGGCCATGGCCCTGGCCCAGGAGCAGGGGGCGGCCGGGGAGGGGGCGACGCAGACCGAAACCCTGATCCGGGAGGCCCGCGCATGAAGGTGCTGACCGCCAACCGCCTCTCCGACGGGGAGGTCGTCTTCTGGAAGGCCGGCCACTGGGTCGAGCGCTTCGCCGAGGCCGAGCTGTTCGACGAGCCCGAACGCGCCGAGGAGGCCGAGGGCCAGGCGAAGTCCGCCCACACGGTCGTCGTTGACGCCTACCTGATCGACGTCGTCGAATCCGAAGGGCTCTGGGCGCCGCTCAGCTTCCGCGAGCGCATCCGCGCCCTCGGGCCCAGCAACCACACCCAGCACGGCAAGCAGGCCGCGGGCGGCGAGGACATCGCGGCCCTGCGGCGCGCCCATGGCGCGGCCCGTTCCACCGGCCGCGTCGCCCTGATCAAGCGCAAGTGAGGGCGGCCATGTACCGCTACGACGCCATCGACAAGGACTTCGTCGCCGACCGGACGGCGGAGTTCCGCGAACAGGTCGCCCGCCGCCTGGCCGGCGAGATCACCGAGGAGCAGTTCAAGCCGATCCGGCTGATGAACGGCCTCTACCTGCAGCTCCACGCCTACATGCTGCGGATCGCGATCCCCTACGGCACGCTGACCTCGAAGAAGCTGCGCAAGCTGGCCTGGATCGCTTCGACCTACGACAAGGGCTACGGCCACTTCACGACCCGGACCAACCTCCAGCTCCACTGGATCAAGCTGAAGGACGCCCCCGAGATCCTGGGGCATCTGGCCGACGTCGAGATGCACGCCATGCAGACCTCGGGCAACGTGGTCCGCAACGTGACCGCCGACCCCTACGCCGGCGCGACGGCCGACGAGCTGGACGACCCGCGCGTCTGGGCCGAGGCGATCCGCCAGTGGTCGACCCTGCACCCCGAGTTCAGCTTCCTGCCGCGCAAGTTCAAGATCGCCGTGACCGCGGCCGCGAAGGACCGCACCGCGGCCAAGATCTACGACATCGGCCTGGCCATGCGCCGGGGCCGCGACGGCGAGCTGGGCTTCGAGGTGATGGTGGGCGGGGGCCTGGGCCGCACCCCGTACCTGGGCGCGACGATCCGCGAGTTCCTGCCGACCCGCCACCTCCTGTCGTACCTGGAGGCGATCCTGCGGGTCTACAACCGCTACGGACGCCGCGACAACATCTGGAAGGCGCGCATCAAGGTGCTGGTCGCCTCGCTGGGCGCCGAGGAGTTCGCCCGCCAGGTCGAGGCCGAATGGGCCAAGTCCGACCCCGGCCACGCCGACCTGCCCGACATCGAGCTCGCCCGCATCCGCGCCGACTTCCGGCCGGCGTTCGAGACGCTGCCCGCGCGTTCGGAGGCGCTGGAGACCGCCAAGGCCTCCAACCCGGCCTTCGCCCGCTTCCTCCGGCACAACGTCCACCCGCACAAGCAGCCGGGCTACGCCATCGTCGACGTCTCGCTGAAGACGCCGGGCCAGACGCCGGGCGACATCACCTCGGGCCAGATGGAGGTCGTCGCCGACCTCGCCGAGCGCTACTCGCTGGACGAGGTGCGGGTGAACTACCAGCAGAACCTGCTGCTGCCGCACGTGAAGCTGGACGACCTGCCGACCGTCTGGGCGGCGCTGGAGGCCGCCGGGCTCGCCACGCCGAACATCGACCTGATCAGCGACATCATCGCCTGCCCGGGCCTCGACTACTGCGCCCTGGCCAACGCCCGGGCGATCCCGGTGGCCCAGCACATCGCAGAGCGCTTCGCCGATCCCGAGCGGGCCGAGACGATCGGCGAGCTGAAGATCAAGATCAGCGGCTGCATCAACGCCTGCGGCCACCACCACGTCGGCCACATCGGCATCCTGGGCGTCGATAAGAAGGGCGAGGAGTTCTACCAGGTCACCCTGGGCGGCTCGGGCGAGGACGACGCGGCCCTGGGCCAGATCCTCGGGCCGGCGCTGCCCGCCGACAAGGTCACCGAGGCCGTCGAGCAGATGGTCGAGGTCTATCTGCGCGAGCGCCGCGACGGCGAGCGCTTCCTCGACACCTTCCGCCGCACGGGCGTGGCGCCGTTCAAGGAGGCCGTCTATGCCGACGCACATTAGGCTGCGCGACGGGCGCATGGCGCCTGTCGAGGACCCCTTCACCTACGTCGCCGACGACCAGGAACTCGTCCCCGGCGACGTGATCTTGTCGCTGACCCGCTTCCAGGCCGAGGGCGACCGCCTGCTGTCCGAGGGCCGCGCCGTCGGCGTCCGGCTCGAGGCGGGCGAGGAGGTGGAGGCGCTGGCCTACGACCTGCCGCGGATCGCGGTGGTCGCTCTGGCCTTCCCCAAGTTCCGCGACGGGCGCCACTATTCCAACGCCCGCATCCTGCGCGAGCGCCTGGGCTACAAGGGCGAGATCCGCGCCGTGGGCGACGTCCTGCGCGAGCAGGCGGGCTTCATGCTCCGCTGCGGCTTCGACGCCTTCGAGCCGGCCGACGGCTCGGGCGCCCAACAGTGGGAGGCCGCCACCCGCCGCTTCCGGCACGTCTACCAGCGCGCGGCCGACGATCGCGAACCCGCCTTCGTGGAGCGGGACTCATGAGCCTGGCCTACGACGCCGCTCGCAGCGACACCCTGGCCGCCCGGCTCGACGCCGAGCTGCGCCGGGCCCATCCGCGCACGGTGATCGAGGCGGCGCTGGAGACCTTCGGCGACAAGCTGGCCCTGGTCTCCTCGTTCGGGGCCGAATCCGCGGTGCTGCTGCACATCGCCTCCAGGGTGGACCCCGCCATCCCGGTGCTGTTCCTCGACACCGGCATGCTGTTCGGCCAAACGCTGGACTACCGCAAGCAGCTCGCCGCCCGCCTGGGCCTGACCGACGTGCGCGACCTGCGCCCCGCCTACCAGGACCTGGCGACCACCGATCCGCAGAACAAGCTGTGGCGCACCGACACCGACGCCTGCTGCCACATCCGCAAGGTTCTGCCGCTGGACCGCGCGCTGGAGGGCTTCGAGGCCTGGGTCACCGGCCGCAAGCGCTTCCACGGCGGCGACCGCCTGAACCTGCCCGTGGTCGAGCCCTCCGACGGGAAGGTGAAGTTCAACCCGCTCGCCAACTGGACAAGGGAAGATCTCGAGGCCTATGCCGCCGAGAACGACCTGCCGGCGCATCCGCTGGTCGCCCAGGGCTTCGCTTCGATCGGCTGCTGGCCCTGCACCCAGCCGGTGGAGGAGGGCGAGGACGTCCGCGCCGGGCGCTGGAAAGGGTTGGACAAGACCGAGTGCGGCATACATCTGGTGCGCGCGCCGGGGGCCGCGAACAACGTGGGCGGCGACATCTGATCGCCGGGATAGAAAGCTGATGAACGCCGTGACCGCCGCGCAACCGGCCGCCAAAGCCTCGAGCGCCTTCTTCGTCGAGACCGTGACCTGGGTCCAGCACTGGACCGACAGCCTGTTCTCGTTCCGCACCACCCGCGACCCGGGCTTCCGGTTCCAGAGCGGTCAGTTCGTCATGGTCGGCCTGACCAAGGAGGACGGCAAGCCGCTGGTCCGCGCCTATTCCATCGCCAGCCCCGCCTGGCACGAGGAGCTGGAGTTCTACTCGATCAAGGTGCCGGACGGTCCGCTGACCTCGCGCCTGCAGCACCTGAAGGTCGGCGACGAGGTCCTGATCGGCCGCAAGCCCACCGGCACCCTCGTGCTCGACGGCCTCAAGCCGGGCAAGCGCCTCTACATGCTGGGCACCGGCACGGGCCTGGCCCCCTGGCTGTCCCTGGCCCGCGATCCCGAGGTCTACGAGCGCTTCGACGAGGTGATCGTCACCCACACCGTCCGCCAGGTGGCCGACCTGAACTACCGCGAGCTGTTTGAGCGCGACCTGCCGAAAGACGAGTACCTGGGCGAGATGATCGCCCCCAAGCTGAAGTACTACCCCACTGTCACCCGCGAGGAGTTCAAGACCCGCGGCCGGATCACCGACCTGATCGAGAGCGGCCAGATGTTCCGCGACCTCGGGACGCCGCCGTTCGACCCGGCCGTCGACCGCGTGATGCTGTGCGGTGGCCCCTCGGTGCTGGCGGACCTGAAGCAGCAGCTCCTGGACCGGGGCTTCGTGGAGGGCTCGATCGCCTCTCCCGGCGACTTCGTGCTCGAAAAGGCCTTCGTCGAGACCTGAGGCGCCGCTACGCGTCCCCGCGCAGGACCGGCGCGGAGGCGCGCCGGACCTCCAGGAAGTCTCCCCTGCGCTTCAGCGCCGCGCGGGCGTGGCCCAGCGCCGCCCGCGAGAGCCTCCGCGCCGCCGCCGCCATGCGCGCGTCGTCGGTCCGGGCCAGGGCCAGCAGCGCGCGCTGCAGCTCGCACTGGAGCGAGGGATTGCTGGCGCCGTATCGCGCCACCGGGCCCAGGGCCTCCTCCAGTAGCGCGTCGATCCCCAGGGGCGGGACGGTCACGTCGGGCGGCGTGTCGGGCTCCTCCGCCTCGCGCGTCCATTCGGCCAGCAGCCGGACGGTCCGCGCGGTCACCTCGCGCGCGACGCCGAATTCGTTGACCCCGGGCGACAAGGCGCGGGCGGCGATCTCTCCGAGCACGGTCAGGCCGTAGCGCGGGTCCTGCTCGAAGGTGCGCCGGGCGCCGACCGCGATCTTGCCGCGCAGCTCCTCGGTCTCTTCGTCGGTGAGTCGGGCGCCTTCGACGGATACGAGCCTCGCGCCCGCGTGCACCAGCTCTCCCGGCAGCACCTCCAGATGCACCCGGACGCTGCGCCGCTCGGCGAACGCGGCCAGGCCGTCGAGGTCGACGTTCTGCACATAGCCCACCTCGTCGGCGGTCAGCGTGCAGTCTGGCTCCCCCGCCGGCCGGCCCTCCGAGGCGCGTGCGCACAGGATGGGCCGCGCCCGCAGCGCCTTCTCGGTGACGGCCACGACCCGGCCGACCAGGTCGCCGATCTGACCCAGCTGCGACAGCTGGCCGATCCAGCGCAGCATCGCCAGCACGACCAGCGTCAGCACCGCCAGGGTGACGAAGAACAGG
>Ga0268287_100195_pt1 | contig 31285 bp, 29 predicted proteins | sample MetcocultureR3M_FD_191348 | JGI IMG/M metagenome (GOLD analysis project Ga0268287, IMG submission 191348) | Soil microbial communities from Anza Borrego Desert, Southern California, United States - Methanotrophic co-culture R3-M | ecosystem: Environmental > Terrestrial > Soil > Desert | place... | reverse complement strand
TCGCGGGCTCACGGAGAGCAATCCGCCCTGCCCCTGACCTCTCGTGCACGACGCTGCCGCGTCCACCGCAAGCCCGGCTCGCGAACATGACGACCACACGATCGCCCCTCAAGGATGAGCCGGGATGGGCCACACATACGCCGTTTCCGAATTTCGGTAAAGCGGAATATTTTCTCGAAGAGGGCTTGACGCGTAGGAGAAACAGGCCTGAAGTCCTGCATCGTTGGCGACGTGATGGCCCGCAACATCTGTTTACATTCAGCAACATTCGGGCTGCCGAAAGGCCACGATCGCGCGGCTATTGAGGCGTGCTATTCCTTCTTCCTTCCAAGGGCCATGGGCACCGCCCGTACCGCGGTAAGGCCAATGGGTCTCAAGCCAATTCGATGCAGCCACACTTGTCCGACGCGATTCCCGCGCCATCCGCAGAGGAGGACCATTGCCCGACGAGGCCCCTGTTGCACGCCGCCCTCTCGCGCGCCGGATCGGCGTGCGCAGCGCTGTTGCTGGGCTGCACACTGGCTGGCTGCGCAGTCGGGCCTGACTATAACGGGCCGCCGAAGCTCGACATGCCCCGGGAGTGGAGCGTCAAGCCGGGATCGCGCCGCCAGACCGCTACGCTCGATCGCTGGTGGCTTCGCCTGCGCGACCCCGTACTCAACCGGCTGATCGAACAGGCAGTCGAAGCCAACCCAGATGTCGCCAAAGCCAAGGCTGTCGTGCGCGAGGCGCGCGCAACGGTGCAACAGACCAGCGCCGGCCTGCTCCCCTCCGTCAGCGGTTCTGCCTCGGTGACAGGCAACAAGACCAGCGCGGGCTCCGCCTCCGCCGTGGTCGATACGGCGCCCTACACGCTTCACCAGGCCGGCTTCGATTCGAGCTGGGAGCTCGACCTGTTCGGCGGCACGCAGCGGAACATTGAAGCCGCGGTGCGCGGGCAGCAATCGGCCGAGGAGGATTTGCGCGACAGCCTCGTCACGCTGATCGGCGACGTCGCCGCCTATTATGTGGACGCGCGGGGATACCAGGCCCGGATCGAGCTGGCGCGGCGCACATCTGTCTCGCAGCGCGACACCGAGAAGCTCACCCGCAGCAAGTACGAGGCCGGCAGCGGCAACGCCGTCGATCTCGCCAAGGCAACCGCGCAAGCCGCGAGCACGGAAGCGAACGTTCCGACCTACCGCGCGGCGCTCGCGGCCGACATCCATCGGCTCGGCATCCTGCTCGGACGGCCGCCCGACGCCGTCGCTTCGCTGATGGCACGGCCCACGCGGGTGCCGGCGCCGCGCATGCCGCTCCCCACGGGCCTGCCCGCCGACCTTCTCATCAGCCGTCCGGACGTTGCGAGCGCTGAGCGCAAGCTCGCCCAAGCCACGGCCCAGATCGGCGCGGCCGAGGCCGACCGCTACCCTGCGGTGTCGCTGACGGGCTCGGTCGGCACATCTGCGCTGCGCGCAGGCGATCTCGCAAAATATTCCAGCGTGAGCTGGTCGGTGGGGCCCTCGGTAACGGTGCCGGTGTTCGATGCAGGCAAGCGCCTCGCGACCGTCAGGATCGCGGAAGCGCAGCGCGATCAGGCGTTCGCCACGTTCCATTCGACCCTGCTCACCGCGCTCGAAGACGTCGAGAATGCGCTGGTGTCGCTGTCGCAGGAGCGCGTGCGGGCGGCCAAGCTGACTGAAGCGGCGAAGAACTATCGCGAGGCCGCCCAACTATCCCGGTCGCTGTTCGAGACCGGCAGTGCCAGTTTCATCGACGTGCTGGACGCCGAGCGCTCGCTCTATTCGGCGGAGGATTCGCTGATCCAGAGCAAGGTGTCGGCCGCCAAGGACTACATTTCCCTCGCCAAGGCGCTCGGCGGCGGCTGGACCGATCCGGTCGAAACGTCGACGCCCATCATCGTGGACTCCAACACGGGACCTCACTTCCGGGAGACGGTGAAGTGACTGATATCATCACCGCCAGGCGCCTGAAAATCGCCGCGGCCCTGATTGTCATCGTCGCAACCGCCGTCTTGGCGGCCACACGTTTCCTCGGCACGTCGAGCAAGACGCAGTCCTACATTACTGCGCCCGTGATCGTGAGCGATCTGCGGGAAGAGGTGCTCGCGAGCGGCACTCTCAAGCCGGCGCGGCTGACGGCCGTCGGTGCGCAAGTGTCGGGCCGGATCACCGCGCTCAACGTGCGCGTCGGCGACACGGTCAAGGCCGGGGATGTCATCGCCCAGATCGACCCCGTCACCAAGCAGAACGACTTGCGCAACTCGGAAGCCGCACTGAAGAACTACCGCGCGCAGAAGGCCGAGAAGGAGGCTGCCCTGGTGCTGGCCGAGGCGAATCTCGCGCGCCAGCAGGCGACACTGGCGCAGCGCGCCACCTCGCGCAGCGATTTTGACAGTGCGGATTCGACGGTGCGGCAGACCCGCGCCCAGATCGCAGCTCTCGAGGCGCTGATCGTAGGCGCCGAAGCCAGCGTGGAGACGGCGCGGGTGAACCTCGACTACACGCGCATCACCGCGCCCATCGACGGCACGGTGCTCGCCACCGTGGTGCAGGAGGGCCAGACGGTCAACGCGGTGCAGTCCGCGCCGACCATCGTCGTGCTCGGCCAGCTCGAGACAATGACGGTGCGGGCCGAGATTTCCGAGGCCGACATCGTCAAGGTCCGGCCGGGACAATCGCTCTACTTCACGATACTGGGAGACCAGGACCATCGCTACGAGGCTCGGCTGGAGCAGATCGAGCCAGCGCCCGAATCGATCAAGAACGACGCGAGCTTCTCCTCGACCACGACGTCGAGTTCGGGCTCGTCCAGTTCATCAAGCTCGACCAGCACGGCAATCTACTACATCGGCGTCTTCAACGTGCCGAACAAGGACTATGCGCTGCGGACGTACATGACCGCGGAAGTGCATATCATCACCGGCGACGCGAAGCGCGTGAAGGTCATTCCGGCGCTGGCGGTGATGCGCAAATCCGACGGCCGCAGCACCGTCCGCACCCTGGACGCGTCCGGCGAGGTCAGCGAGCGTGAGGTCAAGACCGGCCTCAACGACCGCACCATGGTCGAGATCAGGTCAGGACTGTCCGAGGGCGAACGGGTCGTCACGGGAGAAGCAAACGAGCAGATTGTATCGCGCGGCATGCCGGGCGGCCCGCCGGGAGGCCCCTGAGATGACCGATTCCATCATCTCGCTCGAGAACGTCCGGCGCGAATTCACGGCCGGCGACACCAGCGTGGTGGCCCTCGACGGCTTCTCTCTGGACATCCGCGCCGGGGAGATGGTGGCGATCATCGGCTCGTCCGGTTCGGGCAAATCGACGCTGCTCAACATCCTCGGCTGCCTCGACCGGCCGACGTCGGGCACCTATCGCGTCGCCGGCAAGGACGCCTCCAAGCTTGATGCGGACGCGCTGGCGGCGCTACGCCGGGAGCATTTCGGCTTCATCTTCCAGCGCTATCATCTGCTCGGAGACCTCTCGGCTGCCGCAAATGTCGAGATCCCCGCCGTCTATGCCGGCGTCAATGCCCGCGAGCGCCGGATACGTGCGAACGCGCTGCTCGAACGGCTGGGCGTCGGCGCCCGAGGAGGCCATCGCCCCAATCAGCTCTCCGGCGGCCAGCAGCAGCGCGTCTCGATCGCGCGGGCGCTGATCAACGGCGCCGAGGTCATCCTGGCGGATGAGCCCACCGGCGCGCTCGACCGGCGCAGCGGCGAAGAGGTCCTGAAGATTCTCAAGGAGCTGCACCGCGAGGGCCGGACGATCATCATCGTCACCCATGATGCCGATGTCGCCGCCCGGGCCGAGCGCATCATCGAGCTGCGGGACGGCAGGATCGTTTCGGATCGCCGCACGGAGACCACGGCCGCGGCGGGGCCCGTAGCTCCCGCCGCCCGAACCACCACATGGGACAGCCGCCCCGGCTGGTCCGGCGCCTTGCGGCGGCTGCGCGAGGCGTCCCGCATGGCGCTGGTGGCGATGGCCGCGCACCGGCTACGGGCCTTCCTGACTATGCTCGGCATCATCATCGGGATCGCGGCCGTCTCGTCCGTCGTCGCGCTCGGCAACGCCTCGCAGCGCAAGGTGCTGTCCGACATCTCAAGTCTCGGTACCAACACGATCGAGGTATTTCCGGGCAAGGATTTCGGCGACGCCCGCGCCGCCAAGATCAAGACGCTGGTGCTCGGCGATGCCCGCGCGCTCGCCCGCCAGAGCTTCATCGCCGGTGTCACGCCGACCGTGTCGACCAGCACGACGGTGCGCTATCGCGGCAACGAGTCGAACGTGCTCGTGAACGGGGTCGGCGAAAGCTATTTTCTGGTCAAGGGCGCCAAGCTGGCGATGGGCCGCCTGTTCGACGCAGACGCCGTCCGCAACATCGAGCGGCAGGCGGTCATCGACGACAATACGAGGAAAACCTTCTTCGCCGACGACCAGACGTCCGGCATCGGCCGCGTGATCTGGCTCGGCAAGGTGCCATGCCGCATCGTCGGCGTGATCGCGCAGCAGCAGGGCGGGTTCGGCTCGAACCAGAACCTCTCGGTCTACCTGCCCTACACCACGGTGCAGGCTCAGTTCACCGGCGACCGCGCGTTGCGCAGCATTCTCCTGCGAATCAGCGATGAGATCTCGACCAATCTGGCGCAGGACGCGGTGACCACGCTGCTGACCCAGCGGCACAACACCAGGGACTTCGTCATCCTCAACACCGACGACATCCGCCGCACCATTACCAGCACGACGCAGACGCTGGCATTCCTGGTGGCAGCAATCGCGGTAATTTCGCTGGTCGTCGGCGGAATCGGCGTCATGAACATCATGCTGGTATCCGTGTCGGAGCGGATCAGCGAGATCGGCGTGCGCATGGCGGTCGGCGCGAGGCGCAGCGACATCCTCCAGCAGTTCCTCGTGGAGGCGATGCTGATCTCGTCCATCGGCGGCATCGCGGGCATTCTGATCGCGGTCCTGCTCGGCACTGCCGTCAACATCGCGGTGCCGGACTTCCAAATCAGCTATTCGCCGCTCTCGATCGGCGCGGCGTTCCTGACCTCAACCGGTATCGGCGTCACCTTCGGCTTCTTCCCCGCGCGCCGCGCCGCCTTTCTCGATCCCGTAGTGGCGCTGAGCCGCGACTGACCGTAGGATTGCACCATGACCGTAGTTCTTCGGACGAGACAAACGTCCTCAAATCGACCAACGATCGGCACTCCCGATGCGAGTTCGATCATGACCAATGGCACCCCGAACATCCTCGTCGTCGAGGACGATCGGCAGACCCGCGACCTCATCCTGCGCTATCTGGGCGAGCATTCCTTCGCGGTCCACGCGGCCACGAATGGCCGCGAGATGGACCGGCAATTGTCGCAGAACCGCATCGACCTGATCGTGCTCGACCTGATGCTGCCGGGCGAGGATGGCTTGAGCCTGTGCCGGCGGGTGCGCATGGAGTCCATGACGCCGATCATCATCATCACCGCGAAGGGCGAGGATCTCGACCGGATCCTCGGCCTCGAGATGGGCGCCGACGACTATCTGCCGAAGCCGTTCAATCCGCGCGAGCTTCTTGCCAGGATCCACGCCGTGCTGCGCCGCCAAGCGAGCGGACTTGCCGCCGGCCCCACGGCAACGCGCCTCAAGTTCCAGGGCTGGATCATTGATCTTCGCTTGCGGGAATTGCGCGACCCCGAGGGCGCGCAGGTGCCGCTTACCAGCGCCGAGTTCGATCTGCTGCAAGCGTTCTGCGAACGGGCCGGCCGCATCCTCACCCGTGACAATCTGCTGAGCATGACGCGCGGCCGTCCCGGCGGCAACTTTGGTCGCAGCATCGACGTGCTGGTCAGCCGCGTGCGACGCAAGCTCGACCGCACCCAGGAGACGTCCGTGATCAGGACCGTTCGCACGGGCGGCTACATCTTCACGCCGGTGGTGGAGGAAGCATGAGCCGCGCAGCCGAGATCGTGGCGCTGTTCAGCCTCAGGCGGATCAGCGGCCAGATCGCGGCGCTGGTGCTGGTGTCGCTGGTCCTGATCCACATCCTGATTGCCGGATATTTCCTGCTCAGCCGGCCGAAGATGCTGACGGACAGACCGGTCGAGCAGCTCGAGTTGATCGTGGAGATCATCGACAACACGCCGAAAGCACAGCGCGCCATGGTGCTCGACAACATCCGCCGAACCTATCCGGCACTGAAGCTGCAATTGCGCGAAGGCGTCTCCGCCTCGCCCATGCCGGAGCGGTCGCCGCTGAACGTCCCCTCGCCGCTGGCCGGCAAGGTCGACCTCATTCGCGGTGCCACCTCCGACGACAACCGCCTCTGGTTCGATCTCGGCAACGACGACGTGCTCGAGGCCATGATCGGATCGCCCAAGATGCCAGCTTTCGTCAGCGGCCTTTGGACCTCCACGCTGCTGTTCCTGGTGGCGAGCGTCACGCTGCTCGGCATCTGGGCGGGTCGGGCGCTCTCCTCGCCTTTGTCGGCCTTCGCGCGCGCGGCAGAGAGCTTCAGCCTGAATCAGTCATCGCAGCCATTGCCGGAGAACGGGCCGGAGGAGATCAGGTCCGCAGCCAGAGCGCTGAACCGGATGCGCGAGCGCATCGGTGCGCTGATGAACGACAGGACGCGCATGCTCGCGGCCATCAGCCACGATCTGCGTACCCCGCTCACGCGGCTGCGGCTGCGCTCGGAATTGATCGAGGATCCGGCTCAGCGCACGCAGACGGTGCGCGATCTCGACCAGATGCAGTCGATGCTGGAGTCGGTGCTCTCGTTGTTGCGCAGTGAAAGCCCGGTCAAGCCGACGCTTGTGGACGTCGCCGCATTGCTCGAGATGGTGTGCGAGCAGTTTACCGACTCCGGCCACGCGGTGAGCTATTCGGGCCCCGCCAGGGCCGCCTTCGTGTTGCGGCCGGACGAGATCGTCCGCGCGGTCAGCAACCTCGTCCACAATGCGACGCGCTTCGGAACCCGGGTCGAGGTCGCGCTGTCAACATCGGAGGATCGGCTTGTCATCGAGGTTTCGGACGACGGCCCCGGCATTCCCGATGAGAGGAAGGCGGCGATGCTCGAACCCTTCGTACGCGGAGAGGACGCCCGCACCATGGACGACACGGCTGGATTTGGCCTTGGTCTTTCGATTGCACAGGCGATCGTGACCGCGCATGGCGGAACGCTTGAACTGCTGGACAACGCGCCCACGGGCCTACGCGTCCGTTTGCTGCTCTTCGGCGCAAGTCGCGACAATGCGGGCACGTCTCGGACATAAAGCCGCGACATTTGTCGGGTTTTTGCTCCGCCCCGCCTCTGCTTTCCCGGAGTTCTCATGTCTTCTGCCGATCGGCCGGCGACCCGCCTAGCGACCAGGCTTGCCTTTCTCGTCGCGGGCTTCGGCATCGCGTGCTGGGCGCCGCTGGTGCCGTTCGCGAAGGCGCGGCTCGCGGTCGACGACGGCGTTCTCGGGCTGCTTCTGCTCAGCCTCGGCATCGGCTCCGTCCTCGCGATGCTGCTGACCGGCATTCTCAGCGCGCGCTACGGCAGCAGACCGATCATCATCGCAGGCGGGCTCGGTCTCACGCTGGTGCTGCCGCTGCTGGCGATGGCAGGATCCCCCACGACGCTGGCGCTGGCGCTGTTCGCCTTCGGCGCCGCGCTCGGCTCGATCGACGTCGCCATGAACATCCACGCCGTGGAGGTCGAACGCGCCGCAGGACGACCGCTGATGTCCGGCTTCCACGCGCTGTTCAGCATCGGCGGCTTCGCCGGATCTGCGCTGATGACGGCGCTGCTATCGCTGCAACTCGGGGCGCTTGTTTGCACGCTGATCTGCTCCGTCCTGATGCTGATCGCCATGCTCGTGACCTGGCCGCGCCTGCTGCGGTCCGTGTCAGTGCAGGAGGGCCCATTGTTCGTGCTTCCGCACGGATCGGTCCTGCTGCTTGCGCTGCTCGGCGCCGTCACCTTCCTCGTCGAAGGCGCGATGCTCGATTGGGGCGCGCTGCTCCTGATCGGCGCGGGGCTCGTGACGGAGGCGCAAGGGGGAGCCGGCTACATCGTGTTCTCGATCGCGATGACGACAGGCCGGCTCGGCGGCGACGCGGTGGTAGCGCGTATCGGGGACCGCGCGACATTGCTCTGGGGCAGCCTGATCGCGATCGCAGGGTTTGTGATCCTGCTCACCGCACCCTTTGCAGCGGCTGCCATCGGTGGTTTCCTGCTGATCGGGCTCGGCGCCTCGAACCTCGTGCCGGTGCTGTTCAGACGCGCGGCGCGGCAAAAGGTGATGCCTGCCGGCCTGGCCGTCGCGGCCGTCACGACCGCAGGCTATGCCGGCGTCCTCATCGGTCCGGCCGGCGTCGGCTTCATTGCACAGATCGGCGGGCTGCCGCTGGCGTTCGGGCTGCTGGCGGCGCTGATGGGCCTCGTCACGCTATCTGCGCGGATCGTCACGACGAGCGCACGTCAGGGCACGGCGACCTAGCCGCCCAACGCAGCCGCACGGCGCGGCAGCTTCCAGCCGGGCCGGATGAAGTGACAGGTGTAGCCGTCAGGATAGCGCTCGAGGTAATCCTGATGCTCCGGCTCGGCCTCCCAAAACTCGCGCGCGGGCGCGACCTCAGTGACCACTTTGCCGGGCCACAGGCCCGATGCTTCGACATCGGCAATGGTATCCTCGGCGATCCGCTTCTGCTCCTCGCTCGTGTAGAAGATCGCGGAGCGATAGCTGGTGCCGAGATCATTGCCCTGGCGGTTGAGCGTGGTGGGATCATGGATCTGGAAGAAGAACTCCAGCATGGTTCGGAAGCTGGTCCTGGCCGGATCGAACATGATCTCGATCGCCTCGGCGTGGCCCTCGTGATTGCGGTAGGTGGCGTTCTTCACGTGACCACCGGTGTAGCCGACCCGGGTGGAGACCACGCCCGGCTGCTTGCGGATGAGATCCTGCATTCCCCAGAAACAACCTCCGGCCAAGACTGCACGTTCTGTCGTCATCTGATGTGCTCCCAATCGATCGCTCTGTCGGTTCTGCAGCTGCCGCATCATATAGGCTTTCGGCGGCTAGTCCGAAAGCCACGCATTGCACGCGCGTCCACCCGGCGCTTCCGGGTGGACCGAGGCGAGCACGCGCCGCTAGCCCAGCTTGGCGTCGAGTGTGATCGCGGCGTTGAGCACCTTCGATACCGGGCAGTTCTTCTCGGCCTCGCCTGCGATCTTCGCGAAGCCGGCCTCGTCGAGGTTCGGCACCTTTGCACGCAAGGTCAGCGCGGACTTGCTGATCTTGAAGCCCTTGCCTTCCGGCTCGAGCGTCACCGCGGCTTCCGTCGAGAGCTCCTCCGGCGTGAAACCGGCCATCTGAAGGCCGAACGCCAGCGCCATGGTAAAACAACCTGCGTGGGCCGCCGCGATCAACTCCTCGGGATTGGTACCCTTCTCGTTCTCAAAGCGGGTCTTGAACGAATAGGGCGTCTGCGCCAGCACGCCGGATTCGCTCGTGAGATGACCGGTCCCGTCGCGACCGGTGCCCTTCCAGACTGCCGTTGCCTTGCGGATCATTTCAGTTCTCCTCGTTTGGTCTCAGTACCGGCGCTCGGTACCCGTCGAAGGCGGCAGCGGCGTGACCGCCTGCCCTCCCAAACCGGCGGCGCGCCGCAGCGGTTCCGTTAGCCCCTACACCGGGTCGAACGCCCGAATCGGCGGCAGATTTCCGATGAACCTCTCCACCTCGACGGTCGTCAGCTGGCCGGTGCAGCCCTGCGCCAGCGACGAGGTGCCGATATCGCGGGTGAGCACGTTGGGATTACCGTGAACGCAGAGCGGCGCCTCGTCTTCCGGGTCCATCGGATCGTACCAGGCGCCGGTCGGAAGCTGCACCACGCCGGGCGCGATGCCGTCGGTGAGATGGACCGCGGCGAGGCACGCGCCGCGCTCGTTGAACAGGCGGATGATGTCGCCGTCCTTGATGCCTCGCGCGTTCGCATCGATCGGGTTCATGCGCGCGACCTCTCGGCCGCGATGCTTTGCGGCCAGCGAGTGTCCGCCGAAATCGAGCTGGCTGTGCAGGCGCGTCGCCGGCTGGTTGGCGACGAGGAAGCACGGCGCCTCCGGCCTGGGCATATCGGTCTTCTCGAGCCAGACCGGGTGGCCGGGACAATCGGCATCGCCATGACTTGCGATCCTGGCCGAGAAAATTTCGATGCGTCCGCTCGGCGTCGGCAGGGCATGATTGATGGGATCTTCGCGGAAGCGGCGCAGCCGGCCACCGTCATCGGGTTGCTGCGGCACGACCAGGCTGCCGCGCGCCCAGAATTCTTCGAAGCTCGGTGCTTCCAGGCCGCGCTTGGCAAGCGATGCGCGGGTCGGCTCGTAGAGGTGCTTTAGCCATTGTCGCGACGTGCGCCCTTCCGTAAACGGCTCGCGTGCCCCGAGACGTTCGGCGAGATCGGCGAAGATATCGTAGTCGTCGCGCGCAAGGCCGAACGGCTCGGCGATGCGGTGCATGGCGATCATCAGCGGATCGTTGGTGGAATAGCCGATGTCCTCGCGCTCCAGCGTCATCGTCGCGGGCAGCACGATGTCGGCGTGGCGGGCCGTTGCGGTCCAGCCGAGCTCGTGCACCACGAATGTGTCCACTTGCGCGAACGCCTTGCGCAAACGGTTGATGTCTTGATGGTGGTGAAAGGGATTGCCACCCGCCCAGTAGACCAGACGAATGTCCGGATAGCTGCGCGTTTCGCCGTTGTAGCGATAGGTACTGCCGGGATCGAGCAGCATGTCGGCGATGCGGGCTACCGGAATGAAATCGGCGACGCCGTTGCGCCCCTGCCCTAGTGTCGGCGCCGGCACGTCGTTGACGCGGCGGCCGTAATAGCCGATCGCTCCAAGCGAATAGCCGTAGCCGCCGCCGGGAAGACCGATTTGTCCGAGCGCTGCCGCCAGCACCATGCCCATCCACACCGGCTGCTCGCCGTGCTCGGCGCGCTGAAGCGAGTGTGAGACGGTGATGAGCGCGCGCTTGCCGGCAAGCCGCCGCGCAAGGTTGCGGATCGCCTCCGCCTCTACGCCGCAGATCGCCCCGGCCCATTCGGCGTGCTTGGGCTGGCCATCGCTTTCGCCGGTGAGATAGCGCAGGAAGACCGGCCAGCCCTCGGTGTAGCGATCGAGAAAGGCCTGGTCGTGCAGGCCTTCACTGACCAGCGCATGGACGACGCCGAGCATCAGCGCAGTGTCGGTGCCGGGCACGCAAGCAATCCATTCCGCCCCGGCCTCGACAGGCAGATCGTCGCGCAGCGGGCTGACCAGGACGAACTCGCAGCCGCGCCGGCGTGCCGCTGCCATCGCCCCGCGCTCGACATGCTTGCTGATCGAGCCGCCGGCCACCATGGAGTTCTTCAGCGCCATGCCGCCGAAGGCCAGCACGATGTCAGTGTCGGTCGCGATCTGCTCCCAGGTGACATTACGCTTGGTAATGTCTTCGTAGCCGGCCAGTATCTGCGGCAGCAGCACCGAGGACGCGCCCGAGGAATAGGAATTGACGGAGCGCACATAGCCGCCCATCGCGATGTTGAGGAAGCGATGCACCTGGCTCTGGGCGTGATGAAAGCGGCCGGCACTCGACCAGCCATAGGAGCCGCCGAACACGGCGCCCGGCCCGCGGGTATCGCGGATCCGGCCCAGCTCGTCGCCGAGGAGGTCGAGCGCCTTCTCCCAGCTGACGGAGACGAAGTCGTCGCGGCCGCGGCGATCGTCGGGGCCCGGTCCGCGCTCCAGCCAGCCGCGACGGATCGCCGGCTGGGCGATGCGCGCCTGGTGCCGGAGTGCGCCGGGAAAATTGTCGATGATGCCGTTCGGATCGGGGTCGCCCGCATAGGCCCTGACCTCCAGCCCGGCCGCGCCCTGACGCGCAGAGAACGCGCCCCAATGCGAGGTATGCGGCTTGAAGCCGTCCGACAGGTCGAGACCTGGGTCGGGGAAGCCAATCGTGTCGTCCATCATCTGATCCTTGCCCGGCGCCGCTCTGCGGCCGGGTGGTAATATACCGCTCCGTACCGGACGTCGTCGAGATCAGGGTTGACGGAAACGCTGGGCAGTCCCGCGCAATGACGTCCCTTGACGCTGAGACGTCGCCGAACGGGCTCGCACGCGCGGCAAGAACCTTCGCCTACATCACCCGCGTGCGCAGCAATCGACCAGCAAGTTCCAGATCCGCTGCACCTCTTCCCTCTTGTGAGCCTCCGGCCCCTTCTCCGGGCTTGGCCGATCATAAGCAGCAATGGCGGGCGCTTCCCGCGGCGCAATCCATCGCTCTGAAATCGGGTCGTACCATCTTCCCATATTCATCTCAGTCACGTCGCCCGGCTCACAGATTTGATCGCGATTGTGCGATGCGCCTCGTGCGGTCCTCATTCGAGCCGTTCGGCGACGCGCCACCCATTTCACCAATCAGAAGCTCGTAGGATCGTTCCCGCCGGCTTCGTCAGCCGGGCCGGTCTGGATGAAGAGTGCGCGGATGCCGCTCATGCAGCAACCGCGCCAGATCCTCACGCTCCGTTTCGCGCCCCTTCATCGCGGTCTCGAACAGCGCTTCCTGAATGTCTCGGGGTATGTCGCCCCACACGTCCAGTGCGGCACGTCCGAGCAGGCCCGCAAAATGATCCACTCCATCACTCATTCGGCTCTCCCGATCTGCACATGGGAATGGAACAGCGGTGGCCGCACGGCGTTCCACTGCCATCATTGTGAAAGGAAGGCGTCTTTTATGGGATTCTTCACCAAGGACATCAAATCGATGGAGGACCTGCTGCTGCACGGGCTGCAGGACATCTACTACGCGGAGCAGCAGATCCTGAAGGCGCTGCCGAAGATGATCGACAAGGCGACCAACAAGGATCTCGTTGCCGGGCTGAAGGCCCATCTGGACGAGACAAACAAGCAGGTCGAGCGCCTCGACAAGGTGTTCGCGAAGCTCGGCAAGGAGCCGAGCGGCACCAATTGCCCGGCCATCGACGGCCTGATCAAGGAAGCCGACGAAACCGCCGGGGAGATCGAGGACAAGGCCGTGCTGGATGCCGCTATCGTGGCGAACGCGCAGGCGGTGGAGCACTATGAGATGTGCCGCTACGGCACGCTGATCGCCTGGGCCGAAGAGCTCGGCCACGACGACATCGTACGCTTCCTCACGACCAATCTGAACGAGGAGAAGGCCGCCAACACCAAGCTGAATACTGTGGCACTTCGCAAAGGGGTCAACGCCAAGGCGTCCAACGCGGCGTGATCGAATGCTGCTGATTGCACGTGGCGGCCCGGCCTTCCGGTGCCGCCCACGGGTCTTGCTGACGGGAGTGAGGCACATGCGATCAGATGAATGGCTTTCCGCCGGTGACAGCCAGCGTTGCTCCGGAAGTGTAGCTCGAGAGCGGATCGGCCAGCATGACGTAGGCGGTCGCGAGCTCCGCCGGCTGGCCGGCGCGCTGCATCGGGACCTGCTTGCCGAAGTTCTTGACCCTTTCCTCCGACATGGTCGAGGGGATCAACGGAGTCCAGATCGGACCGGGGGCCACCGCGTTCACCCGAATGCCCTTCTCGGCCAGCATCTGGGCGAGCCCGCCCGTGAAATTCTGAATGGCCCCCTTGGTTGTGGCGTAAGCCAGCAGGCTCGGGTTCGGCATGTCCGAGTTCACCGAGGCCGTGTTGACGATCGCGGCTCCCGGCCGCATGTGGGGAACGGCAGCCTTGGTCAGATAGAACATGGCGTGGATGTTGGTCTCGAACGTCAACTGCCACTCCTCGTCGCTGATGTCGGCGATATCCTTGAACGTGGCCTGATGCGCCGCGTTGTTGACCAGGATGTCGATTCCCCCGAGCTCCTCGACGGCGCGGCGCACGATGGCGCGGCAGTGCTCGGGATTGCGGATATCGCCGGGGATCAGGACGACCTTGCGTCTCTCCCGTTCCACCAGCGCCTTCACCTCGGCCGCATCTTCGTCCTCGTTCAAGTAAGATATGACGATGTCTGCGCCCTCACGCGCGTAGGCGATCGCGACCGCGCGGCCGATGCCACTGTCACCGCCCGTGATGATCGCCTTCTTTCCGGCCAGGCGCCCCGCGCCCTTGTAACTCTCCTCGCCATGATCCGGTCGCGGCTGCATCGCCCGCGTCGAGCCGGGCATCGGTTGCTGCTGTGAAGGATAGGGCGGCTTTGGATAGTCGGTCATGGAAAACTCCGGGCGTTTGCTGCGCTAACGGAGCGCTGCCGAAAGCGTTCCTGCGTGGACTCAGTCGTCGCATAACGCGGCAGTTACCTCGGGCAACAGAGTTCCGGCTTGCCACGTCGCGCCCTGCGCCGGCTCTGCGCGGTCAAGGCGGTAGACGTGCCCAGGCTCCGCTCGCAGGAACCCGTACGAGAAAGGCACACCTGGATAGGCCGCGGCAATGCGGCGGTTGCCGCAGTCGACATCATCACGCCCGTCCAGCACGTCGCGAAACGCTTGGACGACAGCGACCATGTCGCAATCCTGCGGCAACAGGCGCAGCGAGCCGATGTGGCTCTCGTGCAGTACTCCCGCCTCGCCCAGCAGATTGGCGCAGGTCATTCTCGCAGACGAAGCGACAATTTCATTCAGACGTCGGCGCCTCGATCGCCAGCGGCTCGTATCCGATCGCGGGCACCGGCAAAAGATCTGGTCCGGCCCAGGTCCGGAAAGCAACTAGCTCGTCGAAACCGTCCCGCCGGATCAATTCACCTCGGCGAAGCCAAGCGAGGCTTTCACGCCCGGCGAGATCATGCAGGGCTGCCAGGGCGGTTCGAATGTCATGGTGACCTCGACCGCTTCAACGCCCGGAACAAGACGCGCGCTGTTGGCGGCGCCCTCCTTGAGGAAGGACGTGGCGGGACAGCCTCGCGTCGTCGTCGTCATGGTGATGTGCGCAACGCCATCGTCAACCGACACATCATAGACAAAGCCGAGGTCCACGATGTTGTGTCCGAGTTCCGGATCGATCACGACCTTCAGCGACTGCCTTATCCGCGCCACGACATCGTCGTCATCGGCCTTCATGCGAGCACCTTCACCGTCAGCTGATAGGCGTCCCTCTGCGGCGTGAAGCCGCCGCGCCACTGATGGCCGCGCTTGGTCAGCTCCCGAAACAGGAAGACCGGTTCGCGACTGAGCAAGGCGGAGAGCGTCTGCCCGGGCGCGAGCCGCTCCACCGACGCGAGAATCCGAACCATCGGCTCCGGCGGATCCAGGTCGCGGTTGTCGAGGCGAACGGCGGGCTCCGGCCAATCGTCATCGCTCAACGCCACGGGCGCGGGTTCGCCCGCTTCGAGCGAGCCATCGTGCGGCTTGAACAGGATCTCCCAGTCGCCGCCTTCGAGCTCGGCATCGCGGTGCGCGAAGCCCTTGCTCGCCATAACGTCGAACAGAGGAACCGGCTTGAAGGGAGCAAGGAGCCGCAAGCCTTCTCCGGGCTCCAGCCGTTCGAGCGCGGCCATGATGATCGAGAACGGCTCGCCGCCCGCACGCAGAATCGGCCGGACATCGACGTCGATGAAATCAGTCATGGCAGTCTCCTTTCAATTGCGCGAGACCAGAAGATGGGGGACTGTGGCTCCCAACGGCAGGCGTAGCGACTCCGCCACATCCGCAAGCCGCCTGGCCCTGACGAGCTCCTCACAGAGTCCGAGCGTTGCCAGCGTCACAAGCGCGACAGCAATGCGGAAGCCGAGCGCGCTGTCGATCGACAGCATGAACACGGCCGCCCAAGTTCCGGCAAAGAACAGGACGAACCATTTTGAGGCGCGACGTTCGGCGACGAGATCCTGTACGCGAGGCGTGGGCGCCCTGCCCATCACCGGGCCGTACGTCTCGAGCCAGGTCAGAAACGGGACAATCTTGTAGAGATTGGCGAGCACGAGACCGGTGAGCCAGCCGAACGCGACGAGGAAGGCCAGCGCTCCCGCATGCGACTGCAACGAACCGGCCGCGGCAGACGCTGCGCCAAGGACTGCAGCCGCAACGAGGTTCCCCAGCGACAGCAGGCTCATGCGCGTGTTGAGCTCGAGCGCACGGCGTTTGCGGGTGCGGTACAGACCGAATACGTCGCTGCCGTATGCGGCGAGCGATAGAAGGGCCGCAGCTCCTGCAAGCAGAAGCACAAGGTTCAGCCCGGTCGCGCGCCAGAGTGCAAGCACCCCGCCGACGACAACGACCGCCAGGGCCGCGGCTCCGCTGCGCCAGGCAAGCCGGCCTAGCTCCGCATCACCATCGGGCGCGAGCATGAACATCGCAAGTAGCCGATAGCTGACGCCCATGGCAGTGAACGTCAGCCAGCCGCCAAGCCCCGCAATCGCGTGGATCGAAACGCCCGATGGCAGCAGGTCCGGCCATAACGCTCCGACGCCCGTTCCGGACAGCACCAGCGAGAAAGTGCCGCCGAATGCGGCCGTGACACAGATGCAGGCGAGCCCGACGGCAGTAAACCGCGCAGCCGCCGGCAGCGGCCGGGCCGACCAGAGCGTCATGCCGAGATTGGCAACGACCAACGCGAAGCCTGCAACCAACAGGCCCGCGCCGAGCGGTAGCAGCCAGCTTGGCCCGTTGAGGTGGCCGCCGAGCGCCAGAAAGCCTGCGAGCAGGACAATCAGGCCAAGCGTCAGCAGCGCCAGAGCCACCGGCGTCCAGCGTTCCGCATAGAGCGGCTTTGCGACCAGCACCGGCACAAACTGGAACAGCGCGCCGCACAACGCGGTGCTCAACCAACCGACGCAAACCATGTGGACGATGACGAGCGTATCCGGTCCGCCGATGTCGCTGTGCGGAAAGCCGAAGCCGGCAACCATCAGGACTTCTGCGAGCAGCAGCCACACGACTGCGAGCGCGAAGTAGCTGACGGTCCATTTGCAGACGCTGGTTCCGATCACCGGCTTGCTTCCCATCGCCGGCACACATCCCGTGCCAGCGCTCAGGAACGGTAAGCAGCTGCAGTCACGACCTCTTTGTCGAGGCGCAAACTCTGGCGCCTTTGGCAACTCGTCGCGTCAGAGTTCAACACGCCCTTCTGGTTCTCGGGCATGCCGGCTCGCAGGAACGCTCGCGTCTCTTCCGGTCCATGCGGGACGGCTGCTTTCGACCGTTGCCGCAATCCGCACCTCGACGTCTCTCGGCTTCGCCAAGTAGGGCGAGGATGTGACCAGGACATCGGCCCCGGCCTCTGCATAAGCAGCGGCATTCGCCGCATTGACACCACCCGCGGCGGCGACGATCGGACGAGCACGCGTATAGGCCATGGATGCCATGCGCTTGACCAATGCAGCTATCTCGGTCGGCGAAAACTTCTCGGCCTGAATCACGTCGAAGCCGGCAACCGCCGCGGCAAGTGCGGCGTCGGCGGTCTTCACCTCGATCACCAGCTTCTTCTCCGGCGCCGCCCGGCGCAATCGCTGGACCGCTTGAAACAGCGGCAGTTCGCCGAGGAACGCACGGTGCTCGGGAAACACCAGCACGGTCTCGGACAGGCCGAGCCGGTGCATCACGGCGCCGCCCGCCTTTCACGGCCGCCGCTGCAAAGCGCTTGGTCCCCGGCACGTTCTTGCGCGTGCAGGCGACCGCAATCTCGGGTGCAACCGCCCGCGCCGCAGCGACGATGAACGCGAGCCTCGCTGGCCACGCCCGACCAGATCTCGATCAAGGTCTGCGCCACCTTCCAGCTCCGGAGTAGATCCGGGGCCGAACCGCGCGCTTGGAGGATCGGGGCGCCCTGCTCCAGCGCCGCCCCCGATGCGGCGAACGGTGCTCGGCTTCGCACACACGGTCGGCGAGTTCGGGCTCGTTCTGATGATCGGCGGCAACATTCCCGGTCGCACCAAGGTGCTGTCGGTCGCGCTCTTCGATTGTGTCGAGACGTCCCGGTGGCGTGAAGCGAGCATGCTCGCAGGCCTCATGGTGATCTCCGCCTTCGCGGTGATCCTGACCATGGCAATCGCCGGCAAGTGGGCCGCAAGGGGTGCGGCATGTTGCTGCCGGTACTCTATATCAGCCACGACATGGCCGAGATCGAGCGCTTCGCCGATCATCTGATGTTGATGGAGAGTGGCCGCGTCGTCGACTCCGGCCCGCTGCACAGCCTCCATCCGATACCGCTGGTCGGGAGCCGTGATCGGTACGGACATTGCTCGGCTCGACGGAACCGCGTAAATAATCCGACGAGGATGACCATGCCGATCGACTTTCACGACATCGACCCGAACCGCGTCGCCGCGATCCTCTATCGTCCGCAGGACGACGTCGACGCCCTGCTTGCCGAGTTTGCACAGAACCTCGGGCGGTCGGGCGAGCGGATCGGCGGCGTGGTCCAGCGCAACGTCAAGGATGGTGCCGGCTGCCAGGTTGGCATGCAGGCCATCGACCTCATGACCGGCGCGGAGATCTCGATCTGCCAGCCACTCGGCTCGGGCGCCATGGCCTGCAGGCTCGACGCTGCGGGCCTTGCTGAGGCGGCGGTCGCCGTCACCCGCGCGATCGCGGCCGACGTCGATCTCGTCGTGATCAACAAATTCTCCAAGCAGGAGGCAGCCGGCGAAGGCCTGCGCGACGAGCTGGCCTGCGCCATCGCCGCCGGTATCCCCGTGCTCACGGCAGTGCCGGAAAAATGCCTGGAGGCCTGGAACGATTTTACCGGCGGGATCGGCACAACTCTCTTGTGCGAGCGAGCAGCGATCGAGGGCTGGTGGCAGGAGCTGTCGTCACGGTTGAAACAGGCCCGCGCGGCGCACGCGCCCGCCGACGCGCCTGCGGCGTTACTTGCCGATCATCACGTCGGATGACTTGATCACCGATAGCAGTTTTCACTGGCCGAGACCCCTATGACCCGTTGCTAACCTGAGTCAGCGTATGCCACGAGAGTAAAGCTTCCGGGGCACGGTTTCGGCCAACCGGTGCATTAGCGCAAACCCGGGCCAGACGAAGATCAATCTCAAGCTTCTCCATGCTTTCCTACCCGCGGCCCATCACGAGAGCTTCCGGAAAGCTGCGGAGTCGAACCGCTCTCCGTCCGCGATCAGCATGCAGGGTCGCGACACCATCGCCGACGAATAATGCCTGAGCCGACGAAGACCGCGCCGGTTTCGGATCAGAACCGACGCACTGGAAGCAGGCACTAGCGAGTTCTTCTTGCGGTCGGCCTTCCTCTTAGCTGTAGAAGATACCTCCATCGACGTTAAGGGCTTGGCCGGTGACGAAGGCAGAATCATCGGAGGCAAAGAATGCGACTGGACCGACCACGTCCTCCGGTTGTCCGAGCCGGTGCAAGTCCGTGACCTTCTCGAAATAGGCGACGCGCTCGGGATCGCGGAGATTGTTCATCCCCATCTCAGTCACGATGATGCCCGGGCATACCGCATTGACGGTGATGCCGTGGCCTCCGAACTCCATGGACGAGACCCGTGTAAAGCCGACCACGGCGGACTTCGACGCGGCATAGTGGGACTGTCCCGGGCCGCCTGTTCGGGCAGCGAGCGAAGCGATGTTTACGATGCGCCCGTACTTGCGCTCCTTCATGTGCCCGACCACAGCCTGGGTCATCTGGAACACGCCGCGGGTGTTGACGGCGAACGTCTGATCCCATGTATCGGTCGTCAGTTCGTCGATGGTCGCCAGCCTGAGGATACCCGCATTGTTGACGAGGACGTCGATGTGCCCAAGGCCCCCGACGGCTTCCGCCACGGCCCGCCTGCAATCGCCGATCGCGCTGACGTCGCCCAGCACCGGGATGCAGCGGCCGCCAATCTCCTTGATCTCGGCGACGGTCTCCAGAAGGACCTTCTCCTGCGCTGCGATGTCGGTCAGCGCGAGATCGTAGTCGCGTTTGGCAAGGCCGATGGCAATGGCGCGGCCAATTCCGCGGCTTGCTCCCGTCACGATCGCATGTCGGGCCATGTTACGTTCTCCCCTGTTGTTCGGACGAATTGTTCTTGCGGTGCAGAAAGATCAGGCGCGAGCAGACTTGCGGACCGGGAGGGTGTTCATGGCCTTCACGGTCTCCTCGAATGATACGAGGTTAGCGCCGGAGCCCAGACCCGTTGCGACGATCGCGGCGGTGGCGGTCGCAAGCCTGGCGCAGTCGAGCAGGTCCCAGTCGCGGACCAGACCCGCAATGAAGCCGCCCGTGTAGGAATCGCCGCATCCCGACGTATCGCGGACCGCAACTTCGAAAGCCGGCACGGTGAATTGACGTCCGTCCCGCGTCATCACGAACGATCCGTCGGCCCCAAGAGAGATGGCACAGGCCCCCGCTCCCTTTTCGATGAAGAAGCGCGCACACGCGGCCGGATCGTCGGTTCCAACCATGGCATTGGTCTCATCGATGCTCGGCATGAAGAAGTCGACATAAGGCAGCAGCGGCTCGACCAGCGCCAGCGTTTCACGCCGCGCCTGGATGAGATCGAGCGTCGTCATGCAACCGGCCGCCTTGGCGTCGCGCAGCAATGCGACGGAAGGCGCTCCGTCCATCGCGAGCAGGGAGCCGACTCCGCCGAGATGCAGAACCTTGCTGCGGCAAGCCGCCTTTTGCGTTTCGGGTGCGATCCGCCAGCGCGCCGAGGCGCCCCTTGCATGCATGACCGGACGCGAGCCATCGGGCCGGATCGGCAGGATCGTGGCCGAGGTCGGGCTGTCGGCCATCCGCTCCATGAGAGAGATGTCGATCCCTTCACGCTCAAGCGCGTTCAGCATCCAATCCGCCTTCTCGTCGGAGCCGACTGCGCCGACCGCGAGCGCCTTGAGACCAAGACGCGCGCAAGGAACGACCGTTCCGCCGGCGGTGCCTGCGACTGCGAGCCGAATTTCTTCGATCAGCAAGCGGCCACCACCGGGCGGAATCTCCGTCACCGGGACGCCTAGAATGTCCAGAATGTAAGTACCGCAGACGCTGACATCGTGAGTGTGAGCCATGATTTCTCGCAGGACAGTGGTTTGGTCGTGATCTAGCTCGACGGATGGCGGGTCTCGGGCTTGCCGTCGTTATCGCGCAAGCCGTACTGCCCCCATCGCTTCAGGATGCTGTCGATTTCCTCGTCCGGCAGCAGCGGAGGAGAGCCGAGTTGAAGACAGCCGTGATATTGCTTGGCAAGCACCTCGACCTCCACGGCGAGCCACAAGGCCTTGCGCAGGTTGGGACCGATGGCGATCAGCCCGTGATGAGCGAGGAGGCAAGCGCGGCGATAGCGAAGCGCGTTCAGGGCCGCCTGCGACAGCTCGGCCGTGCCGTATTGAGCATAGGGCGCGCAAGGGATGTCGTTTCCGCCGGCTGCGGCGATCATGTAGTGAATCGCGGGGATCGAGCGGTTCATGATCGCGATGATCGTGCAGAAGATCGGATGGGCGTGAACGACGGCGCCGACCTCCTGCTTCGATCTCAGGATGTCGAGGTGAAAGCGCCATTCCGTCGAGGGAACGTTGCCGGCCGACGCTGTCCACGAGCCGTCCCAGTTCATGGCCACGATATCTTCAGGCTTCATGCGGTCGTAGGGAAGGCCGGACGGCGTCAGCAGGATGCCGTCATCGGTTCGGACGCTGATGTTTCCGGACGTTCCCTGGTTGATGCCCTGCGCCGCCATCTCGCGGCACGCGTCGATGATGGATTGACGAAGTTCGAACTCTGCTTCGCGCCCGCTCATATGTTGGTCCCGTCCCCGTTCATGCACTTGCTCCGAGCTGGACCTGCCGGTCGACCAACAACCACGTCGCTCGGGCGGTCGCCAGCACCTCCTGCTCCGCATTAAGCAAGGCACTCTCGGCAAAGAGCTTGCGGCCGGCCCGCCCGGTCGGCCACGCCACCACCACGCAGCGATCTCCGGGACGCGGCCGACGATCGATCCGCGCTGCCATTCGTCCGAGCAGGGCCGTCTCGTCACCATTCAGTCCCAGGTGCCGGGCACCCACGCTGCAATAGCCGGTCGGGCAGTCAAGAGCAGCCCAGAGGAATTCGGGCGCGACATGGCCGTCCTCGCCGGACAGACTGCCATGAGGCACCCAGGAGGCAGCGAACACGACCGGCTTGCCCGGGACTGCCCCTGCCTCGAGCGGACCTGCGAAGATCCGGAGACCGTCGCCATGGCTGCGTGCGGGGCCACAGACGAAGCATCCTGGAAGGTTGTGGCTCTGTTCGTCGTAGGGCGTTCTGCCGACCGCGTTTTCAGCGGCTTCGTAGCTCACCCTGGGAACGTCCGGCACATCGACGCGTGCTGCATGCGCCGTCGCGAGCGGCTTGCCGCTCTCGCGCAACTCGATCCCGCCGTCGGTCCCTGTCAGCACATCGAGCGGCCGCTCAAGCGGCGGCGGGGCGCGCAACGTCACTTCAGCGTCTCCGGCGACGTGCCTTGCGAGAGATCCGCATACATAGCCTCCGTTGCCGGAGTTGGGCGGCCCCCGGAAGCGTCTGTCGATGACCAGCGATACCATTGCAGTTCGTCCGCGTCGCTCATCGCCCCATCGAGAAGAACTCATCGTTCGGACGCATGCTGGTGACATTGGCGAGGCGGTTCGACATGCCGAAGAATGCAGCGATGGCCGCAATATCCCAGACGTCCTCCTCGGTGAATCCGTGTGCCTTGAGATCTTGGATGTCGGAGTCGTCTACCTCATAGGCCCGCGCCGAGACCTTCATCGCGAAATCGAGCATCGCCCTTTGCCGCGCGGTGATGTCGGCCTTGCGGTAATTGGCGGCGATCTGGTCCGCAATCTGCGGATTCTTTGCGCGCACGCGCAGGATGGCGCCGTGTGCCACGACGCAATACTGGCATTGATTGGCGCTGCTGGTCGCGACGACGATCATCTCGCGCTCGGCCTTGGTGATCGGCCCGGGCTTGTCCATCAGAGCGTCGTGATAGGCGAAGAACGCCCGGAACTCGTCAGGACGATGCGCGAGTGTCAGGAAGACGTTGGGGACGAAGCCGGACTTTTCCTGAACCGCCTCGATTCGCGAGCGGATATCCGTAGGAAGCGTCGCGATGTCGGGGACGGGAAAGCGGCTGATGGCGGGCGCAGACATGTTGCAAGCTCCTGTTAGACTGCCGCGAGCGCGACGAGCGATTCCTGATAGGCCCCGAACGCGTCGCGCTGATCGGCGGCGTACGGCTCGACTCGCACGAGGCTGGTATGGGCCGAGCAGCCCTGGCCGAATTGGGACGTGCCGATATCGAGCGTGAGCACGTTCGGATTGCCGGCGATTTCCAGGCCGCTATTGCCTGTCGGCGTGAACCAGGCACCGGTCGGAAGCACCAGTACGCCCTGACGGACCTTGTCGGTGATTTCAGCCGTCGCGAGGCATTCCCCGCGACCATTCCAGATGCGGATCGTCTGGCCGTCATCGATGCCGAGAGCTGCCGCGTCGTCAGGATGAAGGCGAGCCTGTTCACGGCCATTGCGCTTCATGGCCCGGCTCGACGCGCCGGTTTCGAGCTGACTGTGAAGACGACCGGCCGGCTGGTGCGAGATGAGGTGCATTTGGCCTGCGTCGGCGGCATTGCCGAGCCATTCAGCCGGCTCGATCCACGCGGGATGCGGGCGACAGTCGGCATAGTCCAGCCTGGCCAGAGTTTCGCTGCCGAGCACGATCTTTCCGCTCTCGGTCTTGAGCGCATGCGCATCCGGCTCGTTGCGGAAGTCAGCCAGGAACGTATGCTCCGTCTTGACCGGGCAGCGGGCATAGCCGGCTTCCCAGAACGCATCGAAATCCGGCATCGCAAAGCCGAAGCGCTGCGATGCGTCACTGCGGCAGGCTTCGTAGAGATGCCGGACCCAGCCCATCTCGTCTCGGCCTTCGTTGAATCGATCGGCCATCCCGAGCTTGGCCGCAATCTCATTGAAGATCTCAAAGTCGGATCGAGCCTCGCCCAGCGGCTCGATCGCCTTCTTCATCGCCAGAATGAAATCCGAGCGTCTGTTGCCGGCGATGTCATTCCGCTCGATCGACGTGGTTGCGGGCAGGACGATGTCGGCGCGCTGGGCCGTCGCCGTGAACATCGGATCCTGCACGATGATCGTTTCCGGTCTGGTCCAGGCCTCCGATAAGCGATTGAGATCCTGGTGATGATGGTAGGGGTTGCCGCCAGCCCAGTAGACCAGCCGCGTGTCAGGATAGGAGCGTGTCTCTCCTTCGTAACTGAACGACGCGCCGGGATTGAGCAGCATATCGCTGATCCGAGCCACGGGAATGAAGCTGTCGATCGGTCGCGCCAACTGCGAAATAGCCGGAGACTTGCCGACGTTGATCGGGGCCCCGACGCCGCCCAGCGATCCGTAGCCGTAGCCGACGCCGCCGCCCGGCAATCCGATCTGGCCGACAACCGATGCAAGTCCGAGCGCCGCCCAGAACGGCTGTTCGCCATGATGGGCGCGCTGCAGGCTCCAGCTCACCGTCAGCATGCTCCGCGTGTCGACCAGGCGGCTTGCGAGCTCGGCAATCTGACCCGCATCGAGCCCGCAGATGCCGGCGGCCCACGCGGCGTCCTTTCGACCGCCATCGGCCTGGCCTTCGAGATAGCGAAGAAAACGATCCGCGCCGCTGGTGCAGCGCGCGAGGAAATCCGTGTCGTGCCGGCCCGCCTTCACGATCTCGCCGGCAAGGCCCAGCATCAGCGCGGCGTCCGTGTTCGGCCGGATTGGCCACCATTCGGCATCGACCCAGTCCGGCAGATCGTCCCTCAGCGGCGAGACGTGGATGATCTTGACGCCGCGCTCGACGATTTTCCTGAGATAAGTCTCGAGGCGGTGGCTGCCGATTCCTCCGGCCTCGTTTTGCGCGGTTCGCGGCGACAGAGCGCCGAACACCACCAGCGTCTCGGTATGCTGCGCGATCGTGTCGAGCGTATTGGCGCGGCCGCCGCATGCGTCGTCGCTGCCCAGCGTGTGGCGCAGGATCACGGGACCCGCGGCGATGGAATAGGTGTCGACATGCCTGGTGAAGCCGCCAACCAGGTTGAGCATGCGCTTCAGAAGCGACGAGGCATGGTGCAGGCGACCCGAGTTGGTCCAGCCATAGGAGCCCGCGAAGATCGACGCATTGCCGAACGTGCCCGCCACACGGCGTACTTCGTCGGCGACCAGCGTCGTCGCCTCGTCCCAGCTGACAGCGACGAACTTGTCCCGGCCACGACCGCGGCGATCACTCTTTTCGCGCTTGTCCAACCAACCGGAACGAACCATCGGCCGCAGCACGCGCCGGTCGGGATTAGCCCATTCGGCAACGGAATGGATGATCGGGGAAGGCGCCGGATCGTGCTCGAACGGCTCGACGCCCACGATGCGATTATCCTCGACGAGGATCGTGTAAGCACCCCAATGGCTGCAATGCGGGACCCGCTTGATCCTGCTCATGCGTCGACCGCCACCAGATCGCGCCGGATTTGCGCGGCGAATTCGGGATAGGTCTCGGCGAGTTCGTCGAACACGCGGCCGCGGAGCAGCTCCAGCGTCGACCCGTCCGGCAGCGGGGTCTGCCGCGGCTCGGCGTCATGTTTAAACTGAAAGCCGGTCGCCTGCTTGATCTCGGCAAGATCATGCCCGGGGTGAACGCTCTCGAGTTCGAATCCCGGCCGCGTCTTGTCGAACCGAAAGAGACCCTTGCCGGTCAGGAGAGCAACGGGACCGCCGCTCCGAAAGACTCCCTCTGCGCTGACGCCGGGGGCACTGATGAAGTCCACATGTTCGACGAAGACGCGCGGCGTATGCTCCTCGCGGAAGAGGATGACCCGCGGCACGACAAAGTAGAGATAGGCCGACCCGAACGAGCCGGGCCAGCGCACGCTGGAGCGCGGATAATCACCGGCGCCGACGAGGTTCACATTGCCGAAGCCGTCGATCTGGCCACCACCGAGGAAGAACGCGTCGATCCGTCCTTGACCTGCACAATCGAACAGCTCGGCCGAACCGTTGGTAAAGAAATTATGCTCGACAGAACCGAGAATGGAGATGCGTGGACCGACGGCGCCGCCCGCTTCCTTCAGTGCGCGCAGAAGCATCGCACCCGCGGCAGGAATCGGAGAGGAGGCGCCTACAGCGACATGCCTGACCCCATCGAGCAGCCGCGCGATCGTGCAAATCAGCACTTCGCGAGGGAGAACGTCCGCCATCACGCCGGCTCCATCTGCGCCTGCGCCATATAGGCGGAGAAGCCTTCAGCCGTTCGCGCGGCCTTCGCATAGCGTGCGATCTCGGCGCTGTCGGCCGGATACTCGCCCCAAAGACCGTACGGCCACGCGCCCTTCGGTGCGCGCGCGACTGCCGTGACGTAGAGTGCCGGCAACACACCGGCAGCGCTCATCTCGTCGGCGAGCAGGTTTTCTTCGACGATGCGCTCTACCGTGACGAGAACGGTTCGCGAAGCATAGGCCATGGCGGCGAGCTCGCGGCGCCGCCCGATCCAGACATTGCCGAAACGATCAGCCATGGGAACGTGGAAGATCGCGACATCGGGCTTGATCGCGGGAATCAGCACGATCGGATCGCCGCCGTCCGCCAGGGGATTGTCGACCACGCGCCAATCGTCACGATGGCGGAGCAGATCCGTTCCAATCAGCCCTCGGAGCGGCATGAAGGGACTGCCCTTCTGCGCCGCCACCAGGCCCGCATGGATGGCGGGGCACGTCGCGTCCTTCAGTCGAACCGCGCCATCCTTGACCGCAGCATTGAACCGGGGCGCTCCACCCGCTTCACCCAGCGAGACGGCGCTGGTCTCCACCGTCCGGACGAGACCCGCACCGATAAGCTGGTCGACCTGCAATCCGCCGGTTGGCACGCAGACGAGATCGAGATCACCCGCACCATGCTCGATCATTGGCCGCGTCATGGCCATGGAGACGCCGGCGTAGTCGACCGGCAGCGCCACGCGCATGCCCGGCTCGATGTGCTTCGCCATTGCGCGAGGCTCGCTCAACACCATCATCCTCCCCGTCTTGTTCTATATTGTAGAACGCAATTCCAAATTAATCTAGGCGGATTTCGACGATGCTGTCAATCTGACTTCGCCGCCGGAGCCTTGATTTGCAGGACTTTCCCGTGCGCAGCCGACCGCAGCAGCGCATGATTGCGCCGCGATCGGGCGGCTCGACTTGACAAGACGATGCGCTACGCCAAGAATAATTGGAATAGCGTTCTACAATATAGAACATGTCGAGAGGAAAGAATGGGTGAGCCTGCGGCTCAGCGCGCGATGCGCTCCGGCGATGCGAACGTTCGGACATTGCCGACCGGCCGCCTCCGGGACCGCGACGCGATCGGATCGAGCATTTCCGTCCGCGAGGCGGTGAAAACCTACGGCAGCTTCCATGCCGTCGACCGGATCAGCATCGATATCGAGCCGGGCGAGTTCATCACGCTCCTTGGACCATCCGGCAGCGGCAAGACGACGCTGCTCAACCTCGTGGCCGGATTCCAGAGCCTCGACAGCGGCGAGATTCTCGTCGACGGCAAGCCGGTCCACAACGTACCCACGCACAAGCGCGGCTTCGGCATGGTTTTCCAGAGCTACGCGCTGTTTCCGAACATGACGGTCAGCCAGAACGTCGCGTTTCCGCTTCGCATGGCTGGTGTCGACCGGGCAACTGCAGAGCGCCGTGTCGCCGAAACGCTGGAGATCATGCGGCTGACGGAGCATGCGGCGAAATCTCCCTCCCAGATGTCGGGCGGACAGCAGCAGCGCGTCGCGATCGCCCGGGCCATCGTCAGGAGGCCCAAGGTCGTGCTGATGGACGAACCCCTCAGCGCCCTGGACCGGCGGTTGCGCGAACAGATCCAGATCGAGATCCGCGACCTTCACCAGACCATCGGCAGTACGATCCTGTTCGTGACTCACGACCAGGGCGAAGCCCTGACGATGAGCGACCGCATCGCGGTGCTCAACGCCGGCAAGATCGTTCAAATCGGCCGACCGCTGGACATCTACCGGCATCCGACCGATCGCTTCGTCGCCTCGTTCGTCGGCGAGAGCAATCTGATCGAGGCGGAAATTCTGCAGAAGCGCGGATCGACACTGACGATGAAGAACCGTGCAGGATACGTATTCAGCGCCGAAAGCCGGGATACGATCGACGTCGGGCGCGCAACTGTGCTCGTGCGTCCGGAACGCATCGCCGTGTCGAACGAGCCGGCTGCGAATTCCACGCCCGTCAGCGTCACGTCTGCGATCTTCCTCGGCGAGATCCTGCGGATCGAGGCGCAAATGGATGGGGGAGATCCGCTCCTGATCCGGTGCACCGACATGGCCGACCGGCCCCTGCCGGCCGTTGGGGATCGTCTGCATGTGAGCTGGGGCGCCGCGGACTGTTGGGTGCTCGCATGACCTCGGCATCGCTCGGCGCCCTGGCGGGGCGCCCTGGGAATCTCGATCTCGTCAGGAGGTTGAAGGATCCGGCGCTGCTGCTCCTGCCCGCGCTCGCGTTTCTGGCTTTCATCTATCTCCTGCCGCTGATCGATCTCATCCGTATCAGCGTGAGCGGGCCGTCGTGGTCGTCCTACTTCGAGCGGGTGTTTGCGATCCCGCTCTATTGGGATTCGCTCGTCCGCACGATGCAGATCTCGGTCACCGTCGCAGGGCTGTGCCTGCTGTTCGGATATCCGACTGCGCTGCTCATTCACCGCAGTCGCGGCATTGCCCAGGTCCTGATCGCGACTGCGATCGTGCTGCCCTATTTCATCGCCATCCTGATCCGGACCTACGCCTGGATGGTCCTGCTCGGCCGCAACGGGCCGGTCAACAAGCTGCTGGTTTCAATCGGCATATTGAGCGAGCCCGTGCAGCTGCTCTTCAATCGCGGCACCGTGCTTCTCGGCATGACCGCCGTGCTGCTGCCGCTGATGGTGCTGACGATCTATTCCAGCGTGGCGCGCCTTGATCAAAGCCTGACCCGCGCGGCGCTGGCCAGCGGCGCCGGGCCCATTGCGGCGTTCTGGCGCGTGTTGCTGCCGCTGACCTTACCCGGCATGGGCGCCGGCTTCCTGCTGGTCTTCGTCGCGGCGATCGGCTTCTTCATAACCCCTACGCTGCTCGGGGGACCCGGTGACCAGATGTTCGCCATGCATATCACCCAGCAGGCAGACTCGGTCACATCGGAAGGCTTCCTGCAGGCATTGGGCGTGGTGCTGCTGACGATCACGCTGGCGGTCGTCGCGGTGGCGGGACGCTTCCTCGGTTTCGAGTTCATATGGGGTGGCCGCAAGCTGACCGAGGCAACACCAAGAACCACTGACCGCCCCGCAGCCGATGTCGGCCGCCGCAGCCTCAGCGCCACAGCTGCCGACTTTGTCGGCTGGCCGCTTCTGAGGCTTTTCGGGCGGCTGCCGGCGAGCTTCGGAACTTGGACCGTTCGTCTCGTGGGCGGATTGGTCATTGCCATTCTCATCCTGCCGATCATCGTGGTGATGATCATTTCCTTCAGCAGCGCAAGCTATCTGACGTTCCCGCCGCCGGGCTTCTCATTCCGCTGGTACGAGCAGTTCTTCTCCGACTCGAACTGGATGCGGGCATTCTGGACATCCTTGGTCGTCGCGGCGATGTCAGCCGGCATCGCGATCGTGCTGGGCGCCTCGGCCGCCCTCGGCATCGTCAGAAGCAGCATTCGCGGCAAATCCGCCATCATGCTGCTTCTCGTAAGTCCGATCATCGTCCCTCCCGTCGTGCTCGGCCTGTCGCTGTACAGCCTGTTCCTGCGTTTCGATCTGGTCGGCTCCGTCTTCGGCCTTGCCGCGGCGCATGCGATCGGCGGCCTTCCCCTTGTCGTGGTGATCCTGTCCGCATCGCTTCAAGGCGTCGATACCAGGCTCGAACAGGCCGCCGCCGTCCATGGCGCATCGTCCCTGACGGTATTCCGCCTGGTGACGCTGCCTGCCATCATGCCGGGCTTGGCTGCAGCGACATTCTTCGCCTTCCTGCACTCGTTCGACGAACTGGTGCTGACGCTGTTCCTGTCGAGCGCGGAGCTGAAGACGCTCCCGCTCATGCTGTGGGGCGACATCAACTATCGGCTCAATCCGGTGCTGGCCGTGGTCTCGACGCTGGAGGTGCTGCTGGTGGTCGCGGGGCTCGTCCTTGCGCGACCCGTTCTCGCCACGTCGCGGAAGGCGACGTGACACAGATCAACTTCAACTGGAGGAAAGAGAAAATGCTGGGAATGAAACGCTGGCGATTGACGGCTTCCGTATTGGCTTCGGCCCTGTTCATCGCGATGGGGACGGGCCTGGCTCAAGCGCAGAGCAACGTCGTGATCATGCAGGATCCGGGCGGCGGATATGGCGATGCATTGCGCAAGGTCATGTACGATCCGTTCGAGAAGGAGACCGGCATCAAGGTGGTCACCGTCCAGGAGGCCCGCAGCGGCCCCCGCATCAAGGCTCAGGCCGAAGCCGGCAAGGCGCAATGGGACCTGACGTTCATCTTCGACCAGGAGACGAAGTTGCTCGGCGACTGCTGCCTGGCCGATATCGACTATTCCAAGCTGTCCGACGCGGCGAAACAGACGCTGGCGGCGATGCCGGACAATCTGAAGCGCAAGAAGGGCGTGGCACTGCAGGTGATCGGCGTCGGCCTCGTCTACAACAAGGACAAGTACAAGGGGGCAAACGTACCGACCACGTGGGCCGACTTCTGGGACGTGAAGAAATTTCCCGGACGGCGCTGCATGCCCGCCTGGCCGCGTTTCGTATTCGAAGCGGCGCTGATGGCCGACGGCGTGGAGAAGAGCAAGCTCTACCCGATCGACATGGAGCGGGCGCTGAAGAAGGTCAAGGAGATCAAGCCACACATCGCCAAATGGTGGACCACATCCGCACAGCCGCCGCAGCTCCTGCTCGACGGCGAGGCCGACATGTGCATGGCCTACACCGGCTCGATGAGCAAGCTCGCCCTGGAGGGCGCCCCGATCGAGCTGACGTTCAACCAGGGCTTCGTCTACTACGATTTCTTCTCGATCCCCAAGGGAGCGCCGAACTACGATAACGCGCTGAAACTGCTTTCCTGGCGGCTCGATCCCAAGCGCGCGGCGCAGCTCACCTCGACCTTCCCGGTCGCGCTTCCCTCCCAGGTCGTGTTCGAGGCAGCGACGGACAAGAAGCTCGCCCGCTACTGGGCCAACAATCCGGACAACGTCTCGAAGGCAATCGAATGGAGCCCGGACTATTGGGGCGCACCCTCGCCGGCCGGAAACTCCACCAATGAAGAGTACGGCCAGGAGAAACTGAACGCCTTGCTGGCGCAATAGGCAGGCTGATCGGCCCCGATCCAGGAGGATCGGGGCCGATCC
>Ga0268287_100193_pt1 | contig 31497 bp, 42 predicted proteins | sample MetcocultureR3M_FD_191348 | JGI IMG/M metagenome (GOLD analysis project Ga0268287, IMG submission 191348) | Soil microbial communities from Anza Borrego Desert, Southern California, United States - Methanotrophic co-culture R3-M | ecosystem: Environmental > Terrestrial > Soil > Desert | place... | reverse complement strand
GGGGACTGGAAGGCGTGAGGCTCCTGAGCGTCGACGAGGCCCGGGCGCGGATGCTGGCGCAGGCGCCGGCGCCGCGGGCCGAGACGGTTCCCCTCGCCGAAGCGATCGGCCGGGTGCTCGCCGAGGACGTCGCCGCCACCCGCGACCAGCCGCCGTTCCGGGCCTCGGCCATGGACGGCTATGCGGTGCGCAGCGCCGATACGCCCGGCGCGCTGAGGGTCGTCGGCGAGAGCGCCGCCGGCCGCGGCTACGAAGGCGCCGTGGGCCTCGGCCAGGCGGTGCGGATCTTCACCGGCGCGGCCCTGCCCGACGGTTGCGACGCCGTGGTGATCCAGGAGGACGCCGTTCGCGAAGGCGAGGCCGTGACGGTCCCGGCGGCGAGCCCCGGGCGGCACGTGCGGCCGGCCGGCGGCGACTTCCGCGCCGGACAGGCGCTGCTGGCGCAAGGGACCGTGATCGACCCCTGGCGGCTGTCGCTGGCCGCGGCGGCCGGCCGCGGCGAGCTGGCGGTCGCGCGGCGGCCGCGCGTGGCCCTGTTCTCGACCGGCGAGGAGATCGTCGAGCCGCCGGCCGCGCCCGGGCCCTTCCAGATCTACGATTCCGGCTCGCCCGCCCTGGCGGCGCTGATCCGCGGCTGGGGGGCCGAGGTCTCCCGCGCCCGGCCGGTGCGCGACGACCTGGAGGCCACGGTCGAGGCCCTGCGCACGGCCGACGGCGAGCTGGTGGTCACCCTGGGCGGGGCCTCGGTGGGCGACCACGACCTGGTGCGCAAGGCCGGCGAGGCCCTGGGGCTGGAGCTGAAGGTGGCGAGCGTGGCGATCCGCCCCGGCAAGCCCACCTTCTTCGGGGTGCTGGAAGACGGGCGGCGGATGCTGGGCCTGCCCGGCAATCCGGCCTCGGCCTTCGTCTGCGCCGAGCTGTTCCTGAAGCCCTACCTGATGGCCTGCCTCGGCGCCCCGGCGGCCTTGGGGACGATCCCCGTCCGCCTGACCGAGGACCTGCCGGCCAATGGCCCGCGCGAGCACTGGATGCGCGCCAGCCTCTCGTTCGAAGGCGGCGCCGTGACCGTCCGGCCCTTCCGGGATCAGGACTCCTCGCTGGTCAGCGTCTTCGCCGCCGCCGACGCGCTGCTGCGCCGCGCGCCGGACGCCCCGGCGCTGTCGGCCGGCGACCTGGCCGAGGCGCTGCCGCTGTCGCGGGCGTAGCGCAGGGCGGTGATCTCGCCGATCACCGAGACCGCCACCTCGAACGGGGCCTTGCCGCCGATGTCGAGGCCGATGGGGGCGTGCAGGCGGGCGAGGACCGCGTCGGCCATCCCCTCCCCCTTCAGCTCGGCCAGCCGGCCCGCGAGCCGGCGGCGCGCCCCGAGCAGGCCCACATAGGCCGCCTGGGACGGCAGGGCCGCGTGCAGCGCCTCGCGGTCGGTGTCGATGTCGTGGGTGGCCACTGCGACATGGGTCCAGGGATCGAGGCCGATGGCGGCGAGCGCCGCGGCCGGATCCTCGCGCCGGTAGGCCACGCCGGCGATCGGGGGCGGCGTCTCCGGCCCCTTCGGCCGCACCAGGGCCGTCTGGAAGCCCGAGCGGGCGCCCAACTCGGCGATGGCCAGGGCGGTGGGATCGCCGCCCACCACCACCAGCCGGGGAACCGGCTCGTAGCGCCGCCAGACGCGCGCCTCGGCCCAGGGCGAGACCTCGGGGGCGCAGGCGCGGGCTTCCCCGTCGCTGCACCAGACGACGCACCGCCGCTCGGCGTCGGCGGCCAGCAGCTCGGCGAGGGCGGGATCGTCCGCCGGCACGCGTTCCAGGAAGATCTCGATGCGCGCCCCGCACAGGAGGCGGATGTCGGGCCAGGGACTGCCCTCGCCGTAGACCAGGGTGCGCGGCGCCCCGTCCTGCAGGCAGGCCCAGGCGTGGCCCGCCACGTCGCCCTCGACGCAGCCGCCCGAGAAGTAGCCGGCGACGATCCCCGGGGCGAAGACCATCTGGGTCCCCTCGGGGCGCGGGCCGCCGCCCTCCACCGAGACCAGGGTCGCCAGCACGCACGCCTGCCCCGCCGCCCGGGCGGCCCGCAGCGCGGGACGCACGTCGTCCGACAGCCCGAACACGGGCCATTCGGGCAAGGACTCCGGCTGGGGCTCGATATGCGGCGGAATCACGCTTTTAAGACTCACGAAAGGTCTCGGTCACGGCTTCTTAGGCCTTCCAGGTGAAGATGGCGGCTCAAGAGGACTTCACCAAGCCTTCGACCCATCCATGACATCTCCGCTCAGCAAGCTCGGCCTCGGTTCCGGGCAATTCGGCTTCGACCAGCCGGCCCTGCGCGGCCGGCCGCGCGAGGCCGAGGCCCGTGACATCCTGTCGATCGCCGCGCGCGCGGGGCTGGGGGTGCTCGAGATCGGCCGCCACAGCCACACCGCCGAGGCCATGCTGGGCCAGGCGCTGCCGCGCCCCTGCCCGTTCCGCGTCACCCTCACCACCGTGCGTCCCGACCGAGGCCCCGATCTCGTCGAGGCCGAACTGCGCGCCCAGATGCGCCGCATGGGCGTGGAGCGGGTGGACACGGTGCTCGCGCCCTCGGCCACCGATCTCTTCTCGCCGATGGGTCCCCACCTGTGGGAGCGCCTGCGCGCCCTGAAGGACCAGGGCCTGTGCGCCCGGATCGGCGTCTCGGTCTACGCCTCGGACGATCCGGTGGGCCTGGCCAAGCGCTTCAAGCCCGACGTCGTCCAGGCGCCGGCCTCGCTGCTGGACCAGCGCCTGCTGATCGACGGCACCCTGGCCGAGCTCGCCTCGATGGGCGTCGAGGTGCACCTGCGCTCGATCTTCCTGAACGGCGTGCTGTTCCTGCCGCCCGACCGGGCGCCCAGCCACCTGAAGGCCGCCGCCGGCCGCATCAGCCGCGCCCGTCGCCTGATCGCCGAAGGCCGCTCCGACCCGCTGCAGGCGGCCCTGGGCTTTGCGCTCTCGCGCCCCGAGGCCTCGGCGGTGCTGGTGGGCGTCGGCTCGGCGGCCGAGATGAGCGCCGTGGTGGCCGCGGCCATGAGCCCGCCGCCCGACCTCGACTGGGACGAGATGGCCCTGGACGATCCCGAAGCCCTCGCCTGGGCGGCGGCCTAGCCTCGCCCTTCTCCCGCACGGGAGAAGGAGGAGCTCCCTACTTCAGCGCCGACTTGTAGAGCTGGGTCAGCGCGGCCCAGGCGCGTTCCGCCTCGGCCTCGGCGTAGACCTGGCTGCCGCGCACGGTCCAGCCGTGATCGCCGTCATAGACCTCCACGGTCGCCGGACGGCCCGCCTCGGCGAAGGTCTTCTTGAGGATCTCCTTCGATTCCGGATCGCGGGCGTCGTCGTTCCTGGCCACCGCCACCAGGTAGGCGGCCTTGGTCTTCGGCACGAGCAGGTGCGGGCTCGCGGCGTCCTTGGTGGTCAGGCCCCCGCCGTGGAACGAGGCGACCGCCCCGATCCGCGCCGGGACCGCGCCGGCCGTCTGGAAGGCCAGCGGCCCGCCCATGCAGTAGCCCTGCACGCCGGCCATCTTCTTCCGATCGGTCTGCGGCTGGGCGTCGAGGAAGGCGAGATAGGCGCGGGCGTCCTCGAACGGGTTCTCGCCGGCGATCAGCGCCTCGCGGTAGCCGAACAGCGCCTTGCGCCCCTCGGGCGTGCCGAAGCTGAGGCCTTGCGTCTCCGTCGCCTTGGCCGAGCGGTAGAACGGGTTGGGGACCAGCACCACATAGCCCTGCGCCGCCAGCCGGCGGCCCATCTGGCGGAACACCGGGCGCAGGCCGCCGATGTCGGGCCACACCAGCACCGCCGGCCACGGGCCCTTGCCCGCGGGGTGGAAGAGGGCCGCGTCGGAGACCCCGTCGGCCGTCTTCACCGTGACGTCCTTCTCGACCACCTTCGCCTCGGCCGAGCTCTGGGCCCGCGCCTCGGCGGCGGTCAGGCCCACGGCCGCGGCGGCGCCCAGGCCGAAGGTCCGGCGCGAGACCGCCGGATCGGCCGGCAGCCACGGATTGATGTCCTCGTCGCACATGGCGCGTCCTCCCTTATGTCCTCGCCCGCAAGCGTGGGGGCGATTGTTGCGGGGTTATTGCGCGGGAGGAAAGCCCCGCCGGCCCCCTTCCCTGGGGCGCCTCAGTTCCAGGCGCCGTAGGGATCCTTGAACGGCTTGCCGAGGGCGTCGGCGACGGCGGGGTGGGTGATCTGGCCCTTCAGGACGTTCAGCCCCTTGGCCAGGTGGCGGTTCTTCTTCAGGGCGTCCAGGCCCTGGTCGGCGAGCAGCAGGCCGAAGGGCAGGGTCGCGTGGACCAGGGCCTCCGACGAGGTCCGGGGCGCGGCCCCCGGCATGTTGGCCACGCAGTAGTGGACGACCCCGTCCACCGTGTAGGTCGGATCGGCGTGGGTGGTCGGCCGGCTGGTCTCGAAGCAGCCGCCCTGGTCGATGGAGACGTCCACCAGCACCGAGCCCGGCTTCATCCGCGACAGGTGCTCGCGCCGGACCAGCTTGGGCGCGGCGGCCCCGGCGGTCAGTACGGCGCCGATCACCACGTCGGCCCTGAGGATCTCCTCCTCCACCGCATCGATGGTCGAATAGCGGGTGATCGCCCGCCCGGCGAAGATGTCGTCCAGGTAGCGCATGCGCGGGATCGACCGCTCCAGGATCACCACCTCGGCGCCGAGGCCCGCAGCCATGCGGGCGGCGTTCGCGCCCACGACCCCGCCGCCCAGGACGCAGACCCGCGCCGGCGGCACGCCCGGCACGCCCGAGATCAGCAGGCCCATGCCGCCGTTGTGCTTCAGCAGCGTCTCCCCCGCCGAGAAGACCGCGATGCGCCCGGCCACCTCGGACATCGGGGCCAGCAGCGGCAGGCCGCCGGCGTCGTCGGTCACCGTCTCGTAGGCGATGGCCGCGCAGCCCGAGGCCAACAGGCCGTCGGCCTGGGCCGGGTCGGGCGCCAGGTGCAGGTAGGTGAAGAGTATGTGCGCCTCGGTGAGCCGCGCCCACTCGCGGGGCTGCGGCTCCTTCACCTTCACGATCATTCCGGCCTCGCGGAACACCGCCTCGGCGTCCGGCAGGATCGTCGCCCCGGCGCGAACGTAGAGGTCGTCGGCGTAGCCCGCGCCCGCGCCGGCGCCGGCCTCCACCAGCACCTCGTGCCCGTGGGTGACGTACTCGCGGACCGCGGTGGGCGTCAGCCCGACCCGATATTCGTCCGGCTTGATCTCGCGGGGCACGCCGACGCGCATGAAGGCCTCCTTCGGGCAAGGCTGTTGCGGCAGGCGGCTGGTTTGGGAGGATGGACGTGCGCTGTCAACCGGAGTTCGGCGAGCGCCAGTCCCGGGACCGGCCGCAAGCTATCGGCGGCCCGGGTGCTCGGTCACATCGTCGTCATCCAGCGGGCGCGCGTCCCAGACGCTGGGGCCGTCCGGCGCGACCGCGACGTCCAGCGTGGCGTCGGCCCGGCCGTCGCCGGCCCCGTCGACCGAGGCCAGGTGCGGCGGCAGCGGCCCGTCCGGACGCTTCAGATGCTGGGCGCGCAGCTCGCCGTTCGCGCGCCGCTCGTAGTGCACCTCCTCGCGCCGGTCGCCGGTGGCCACCCGCTCGTCCGAGTCGCGCTGGCCGTCGCCGATCGGCACGCCGTGCTGCAGGTTCTGCGGGGGGTTCTGCCGGGGGTTCTGCCGGGGATCGTGGGTCATGGCGGGGCCTCCTTGTACGGAAGGCGGCGCGGCCTGAGGCAGTTCCACGAATGGCGCGGTTCCACGAAAAAGCCCGCCGCGGGTCTCCCCGGGCGGGCCTTCCGTATGTCGTGTCCGAAGGGCCTAGAGCTCTTCGTTGATCAGCGCGACCTGGTAGAAGCCGTTGCCCTGCAGGTCGTTCATCACCGCCATGAAGTCGCCGTAGCGGACGTCGCGGTCGGCGCGGATGTAGACGCGCTGCTCGGTCGGCGGGGTGTTCGGGTCGTCGCGCTGGAACTGCGCCGTCAGGTCGCCGGCCAGGCGCTCGAGCGCCGTGGGCTGGTCGCCGATGAACAGGCCGCCGCGCTGGATGTTGATCAGCGTCGGCTCCTTCACCACCGTGCCGGGCGGCGGCGGAATGGCCGGCGGCAGGTCGAGCTTGATCGACACCGTGGCGGCCGGGATCGACACCATGAAGATGATGAGCAGCACGAGCATCACGTCCACGAAGGGCGTGACGTTCATGTCCGCGTTCTGGCCGAGGTCGAACTTGCTTCCGCCCCCGCCGCCGACTTTAGCACCCATGCGTCCTGGATCCTTCCCTCGGGCCCTTAAACTATGCGGGGCCCATTCGCCGCGACCATTGGCAAGCCGGATTGGGCTTGTAAAGGCTGAATGCGCCCGCCTTGCGGCGCGGGGGCCCTCCGACTAGGGGGAAGCCATGAATTTCAGCTTCGACGCCTATGTCACGGCCGCCCTTTTCGACAGATCGGGTAACGCGGGATTCGCCCTGGGCGACGGCACGGTGCGGTTTTCCGGCGCCGCCACCGTGTCCGCCCACGACGGCGCGAGCCTCGCCGCGGCCCTGCATCCGGGCGGCGAGGGCCTGGTGTCGGGCGGCGACGACGGCCGCCTCGTCTGGGCCCGCCCCGACGGCTCGGCGAGCGAGCTCGCCAGCCTGCCCGGCAAGTGGATCGAGACGGTCGCCGCCTCGCCCGAGTCGGGCCTGATCGCGTTCGGCGCGGGCCGCGAGCTGCACGTGCGCGACGTGAAGGACGCCGCCTTCACCCGCGCCTTCGTCCACGAGAAGACCGTCGCCGACGTGGCCTTCGATCCCAAGGGCCGGCGCCTGGCCGGCGCCACCTACGGCGGGGCCTGGCTGTGGTACGCGCGGATCGCCGACCAGAAGCCGGTGGTCCTGAAGTGGGCCGGCAGCCACATCGCCGTGGCCTGGAGCCCGGACGGCAAGTTCCTGATCAGCGCCATGCAGGAGAACCAGCTCCACGGCTGGCGCGTGGCCGACGAGAAGAACATGCGGATGGGCGGCTATCCGGCCAAGCCGCGCAGCCTGGCCTTCCTGTCCAAGGGCAGCCTGCTGGCCACCTCGGGCGCCAACGGCGTCGTCGTCTGGCCGTTCGCCGGCGCGACCGGGCCGATGGGCAAGCAGGCCGCCGAGGTCGGCTACGACGAGGCTGCGACCGTGGCGAAGGTGGCGACCGCGCCGGCCACCAGCTGGCTGGCGGCGGGGCTCGACGACGGCAGGGTCTGGGCCTGCGACCTCACCGGCGAGCGGATCGTCCCGCTGAAGGCCGAGAAGGGCTCGCCGATCACCGCCCTGGCCATCACCCCCGACGCCAGGCGCGTCGCCTGGGGCGACGAGGACGGGAACGCCGGCGTCGCCGAGGTGGCCTAGCCCTCGAACCCGATCAGCTCGCCCCAGGCCTCGAAGGGGTCGCGGGCCGCCTTCAGGGTATTGATCGGCGCGTCCGGGTCCCGGCGGCCCAGGGCCATCCCTGAGAACAGCATATGGTCCTCCGGCAGCCTCAGCGCCTCGGCCACGGCCTTGGGATAGCGGGCCCAGTACTCCTGGGCGCAGGTGTCGAGCCCGCGCTCGATCGCCAGCAGCATCACGGTCTGCATGTACATGCCGACGTCGGCCCACTGCGGCGGGCCCAGCTTGCGGTCCAGGCAGAAGAAGAGGCCTACGGGCGCGCCGAAAAACGTGCCGTTCCTGGCCAGCTGGCGCAGGCGCGCGGGCTTGTCCTCGCGCGGGATGCCGATCGTGGCGTAGAGGTCCTCGCCGTTCTGGAAGCGGCGGGTGCGGAACGGGTCCCACAGGTTCGGCGGATAGACGTCGTACTCGGGCTCCTCGCCGAACGGGTTGGCGGCCACCTGAGCCTTCAGCGCCTCCAGCGGCGCGCCGGCCAGCGCATAGACCCGCCAGGGCTGCAGGTTGCCGCCCGAGGGCGCCCTGGCCGCCCGCTCCAGGATGTCGCGCACCACCTCGGCCGGCACGGGATCGGGCTTGAAGGCCCGCACCGACATGCGCTTCGCCACGGCCTCGGAGACGTTCATCTTGCGGCAACCCTGTTTTCGCACCTTCTGGGGGCCGGGGAGTAGCATCCGGTCGCAAGGTCAAGGCAAGGGACGTGGCGAGGCGCGCGAAGGGCCGCGGGGGCGGCGCAGTCCGGAAGGTGCTGACCTGGCTCCTGGCCGCGGGGCTGGTGGTGTTCTGGATCGGCCCGGTGCTGACCGTGGCCGTCTACCGTTTCGTGCCGCCGCCGATCACCTTCCTGATGGTCCAGCGGGTGTTCGAGGGCCGCGGCTTCGAGCGCGACTGGGTGCCCCTGGACCAGATCTCGCCCCACCTGGTGCGGGCGGTGATCGCCGCCGAGGACGCCCGCTACTGCGAGCACATGGGCTTCGACGTCGAGGCCATCCGCAAGGCCATGGCCGCCAACGAGCGCGGCGGCAGGATTCGCGGCGGCTCGACCATCAGCCAGCAGACCGCCAAGAACGTGTTCCTGTGGCCGAAGCGCGACTGGGTGCGAAAGGGGCTGGAGGCCTGGTTCACGGTCCTGATCGAGACCGGCTGGGGCAAGCGGCGGATCATGGAGGTCTATCTGAACTCCATCGAATGGGGGCCCGGGGTCTACGGCGCGGAGGCCGCGGCGCAGCGGAACTTCGGCGTGCCCGCCGCCAGGCTCACCTCGGCGCAGGCGGCGCGCATGGCGGCCATCCTGCCCAAGCCGCTGTCCTGGCGGGCGGCCAAGCCGGGGCCTTACGTGAAGCGGCGCTCGGGCAGCATCCGCCGCAACGCCGGGGCCGTGCGCAGCCAGGGCCTGGCGCACTGCGTCCTGGATTGACGCGGCTCTAGGCGGCGGCGCCTACGCGGCGCCCGGATCCTCGCCGTCGTCGAGGGCGCGCAGCTTGGCGCGTTCCTCGGCCAGCAGGGATTCGAGCCGCTGCCGGTCCTCGGGGGCCACGGCGGTCTCCAGCAGATCCTCGAAGTGCTGGATGTTCTGCTGGATGACGAACTTCTGCATTCGCAGCGACCCGGAGGCTGTCACGCGCCGGCCGCCCAAGCGCGGCCATGGGTCCACTAGCACAGAACTCGCTTGCGACGCGAATCTTCAGCTCCACTCGTTAGGGTTACTTGCCTGAGAGGCGAATTTCCCGAAGAGCGCGAGTATTGGTGATCGCCGATAAGCCCGGGGCGCGCGGCGATTTCCGCGCGCCCCGGCCGCATCCGGAGCCTTTAGCGATAGTAGCCGTAGGGGGCGTAGCCGCCGCCGTAGCGGGTGTCGTAGCGGCCGTACCGGTCGTAGCGGTCATAGCGGCCGGCCCGGTCGTAGCGGCCGTAGTTCGAGTAGCGCGCGTCGCGGGCGTAGGGCTGGCTGGTCCGGTACGAGTAGCGGTGCTTCTTGTCCTTGGCCGTGGCCGCGCCCAGGGCCGCGCCGGCCGCCGCGCCCACCAGGGCGCCGGTGGTGTCGTCCTTCGAGATGGCCGCGCCGGCGACGCCGCCGATCAGCGCCCCGATGATGGCCCGTTCGGTCTTCTCGCCCGCGGCGGCCGCGCCGGCCGGCAGGGCGATCGAGCCCGCGACCAGGGCGGCGACGGCGACCTTCGACTTTCCTTGCATCTTCATGGGTCTGCTCCTTGTGTTGGAGCCGTTCTAAAGGGGGCCGCTTGAACCGCCCCTGAACCCCGCCGTTCAGGTTCCGGTCATCTGGCGGGCCGCCGCCGAGGCGCGGAAGAACCGGGCGCAAAAAAAGCGCCCCGCGGCGGGGATCCGCGGGGCGTTCAGGCTAGCCAACTCTCTCCCCGGTTCGGGGAAAGCTCGTCAATTCTGCTTGCCGGCCTGGCGCTCGATGGCGTCGGCCTCCCGGTCGCCGGCCTCCTCGATCTCGTCGGCCTTGCGTTCCAGGGCGCCCGCCGCCGCGACGTCGCCGGCGCGGTCCATCGCATCGGCCTGCGCCTCCAGCGCGTCGGCGGCCCGTTCGGCCTGGGCCTCGACGGCGTCGGCCTTCTGTTCGGCGGCCTTGTCGGCCTGGCTCTCGCAGGCGGCCAGGCTCAGGGCGGCGGCGGCGGCGAGGGCGGCGTGTCCGATCCGCATGGGCGTCTCTCCATGGTGAAGCCTTCCAAGCTTCAGCGCACGGCGGCGTGATCGGTTCCCGTCAGCCCTCCAGCCGGGCGTCCAGGCTGATCTCGGCGTTCAGCACGCGCGAGACGGGGCAGGTCTGCTCGGCCTCGCGGGCCAGCTCCAGGAACTTCGCCTCGTCGATCCCCGGCACGCGGGCGCGGAGCGTCAGCGCCGAGCGGGTGATCTTGAACCCCGCCCCGTCCTGCTCGAGCGACACCGCCGCCTCGGTGCGCAGCTCCTCGGACTCGAGGCCCGCCCGCTGCAGCCCGAAGGCGAGGGCCATGGTGAAGCAGCCGGCATGCGCCGCGGCGATCAGCTCCTCGGGATTGGTGCCCGGCTGGTCCTCGAAGCGGGTCTTGAAGCTGTAGGGCGTGGACGACAGCACGCCCGAAGCCGAATCCAGGGTCCCCGCGCCGTCGCGGCCCGTGCCGCGCCACGTGGCGTTCGCCTTGCGGATCATGTGGGAAGCTCCTCCTCGCGGGCGGACCCGTTCCGCCCGCGGGGAAAGCGCGCCCCCTCGCCGTTCCGTTCCGGCGGCCCTCAGGCCTTGCGCACGAACTCGGCGCGCAGGACCAGGCCCTTGATGCCCTCGTAGCGGCAGTCGATCTCCTGGGGATCGCCGGTCAGGCGGATCGAGCGGATCTTCGTGCCGCGCTTCAGCGTCTGGCCGGCGCCCTTCACCTCGAGGTCCTTGACCAGCACCACCGCGTCGCCGTCCGCCAGCAGGTTCCCCGCGGAATCGCGGACCTCGACCTGGCCGGCGCTCGCCGACTTTTCCGCCGCCTCGGCGGCGCTGATCCACTCGCCGGTCGCCTCGTCGTAGACGAAATCTTCGCCGCTCACGCCCGCTTCCCCCACTCGATGAGGCGCGACTTCAAGCAAGCCGCGCCGCTCGGGGTCAAGCAAAGGATGAGGCCTGGGCTTTAGGCCTGGGCTCTAGGCCTGGGCTTGCGCCTGCCCCCGGCCGGCCGCGCCCTGCCAGCTCCGCGGCTCCTCCAGCGTCCGCACGCGCTCGGCGAGCGCGCGGTAGCCTTCGGCGAGGTCGAGATAGCGCAGGCGGTTGGTGTGCGAGCGCACCGCGGCCGCCGCGGCCTCGGCCTCGGCGGCTTCCTGGAGATAGAGTTCAGCCCTGGTCATGCCGTGCCGAACGAGCTTGGCCGCCGGCGGGTTCCCCCGCGCGCCCTCGCCGACGCCGCCCGCTCAGTTGGGGGCGGCGTCGGCGAGGTCCGGATGGGCCGCCGGGGCGCCCGCGGCGCTGGACCAGGCCGCCGCCGCCGCCGCCGCCACGACCATGGCGACGCCGCCCACCTGCGCCGGGCTGAGACGCTCGTGCAGCAGGAACAGGCCCGACAGCACCCCGAACGCAGGCTCCAGGCTGGTGAACACGGCGAAGGTGCGCGCCGGCATCCGGGGCATCGCGAAGAACTCCAGGGCGAAGGGCACGGCCGTCGACATCAACGCCACCAGCAGCGCCAACGGCAGGATCGCCGGCGCGAAAAGCGCCGGGCCGGCGTGCGCCAGCCCCACCGGCAGAACGACCAGCGCCGCAACGCCGATCGAAAGACTCGCCACCGCCACCCCGTAGCCCTGGCTCACCCGCCGCCCCACCAAAATGTAACCCGCCCAGCAGGCGGCCGCCGCCAGCGCCCAGCCGATCCCCAGCAGGTCCAGGGCGCCGGTCTGCCGGCCCACGCCCACCAGCAGCCAGACGCCGGCCGCGGCCGTGGCGGCCCAGACCAGGTCGCTGGCCCGGCGCGACCCGAACACCGCCACGCTCAGCGGCCCCAGGAACTGCAGCGCGATGGCCACGCCGAGGGGCAGGCGGTCGATGGCCAGGTAGAAGAACAGGATGACGCCGGCGACCGAGATCCCGAGCCCGATCAGCGGGACGATGGACCCGCGGCCCGGCCAGGCGCGCCAGGGCCGCCCCACCGCAAGCAGCATCAGCGCGCCCAGGACGATGCGGAGGGCCGCCGCCCCTTGCGGTCCCACCGCTGGAAAGAGCTGCTTGGCGAAGGCCGCGCCGACCTGGAAGGCGGCCATGGCGGCGGTCACCGCCAGTAGCGGCGCCACGACGCCCATGGGCCAGGCCGCGTTTCGCGCCATGGCGCCCCCTCCCCCTTGCCAGACGTCCTGAGTAGGACCGCCCGGCGCGCCGCGAAAGGGCCGGCCCGCCACACACTGGCCACGGCCAAGCTTGCGGGCGATGCTCCGTCCAAGAACAACGAGTCGGAGGAAACCCCATGGCGTCCCCAATCCTTGGGCCTGTAATCGCGCTGGTGCTGTGGTCGCTGGTCATGTGGCTGTGGCTCTACGCCACCCGCATCCCGGCCATGCAGAGGGCCAAGATCGCCCTCGACCCCAGCCTCACCGCCGCGGACCTGGCGTCCCGGCTGCCGCCGAACGTCCGGTGGAAGGCCGACAACTACAATCATCTGATGGAGCAGCCGACGATCTTCTACGCCGCCGCCCTGGCCGCGGCCGTGGCGGGCGTGGGCGGCGATCCGATCAACGTCGGCCTCGCCTGGGGCTACGTCGGCCTGCGGGTGGTCCACAGCCTGGTGCAGGCCACCGCCAACATCATCATGCTGCGCTTCGCCATCTTCATGATCGCCTCGATCGTTCTGGCGGTCCTGGCGGTGCGCACCGCCATGGTGGTGTTCTAGGCAGGGTGATCCAGGGGGCGCGCCGCCGGCCCGCGCGTGCTAGGTCGGCGGGATGACCGATCCCGCCGACGGCCCCAAGGCCGAGACCCCGATGCAGAAGGCCCTGCGCCTGAAGAAGGCCGCCCAGGACGCCAAGGCCCGGCCGCCCGGCGCGGGCAGCCTGCCGGGCGAGCGCGCCGCCGCGCACGCCTCGTCCTCCAAGTCCAAGCCCTGGATGAAGCGCTAACCACGTCGCTTAACGTCCAGGTGGCGACGCCCAGCCCACAATCGCCCTGATTGTGGAGCGCGCGTTATGATCGTCGACCTCTCCGACCTCGTCACCCTGACCGCCGTCTCGGGCGCGGGACTGATCGGCCTCGTCCTCGGCCTCACCCAGGCGGAGACCGGCCGCCGCAGGCCCTGGAGCCGCCGGCGGCCGCCCGCCGGTCCCCCGGCCGGGCGCGTGGCGCCGTTCCGCCGCGACGGGCGCCCGCTCGGCCCGCCGCTCGACGCCGCCGACCAGCTGCGCCTCGTCATGGGGGCCGAGTTCAAGGCCCAGCGCCTGCTGAACCGGGGCGAGTGGAAGGTGTTCGCCGCGGCCGAGCGCGCCGTGCGCGACCAGGGCCTCGGCTGGCGGGTCATGGCCCAGGTCAGCCTGGGCGAGATCCTCTCCGCCTCGGACGAGGCCGCGTTCCGGGCGATCAACGCCAAGCGGGTGGACGTGCTGATCGTCGCCCGCGACGGCCGCCCGATCGCCGCCCTCGAGCACCAGGGCTCGGGCCACCACCTGGGCCGCACCGCAGCCGCCCGCGACGCGGTGAAGAAGGAGGCCCTGCGCAAGGCCGGCGTCGCCTTCGTCGAGCTCACCGACGACCACGGGGCGCAGGACGTCGCCCGCGAGATCGCCCGCCTCGCCGGGACGGTCGCCGCCCGCCGCTGAGCGCCGGCGTCACGGCCGTGCGCAGGCCAGGTCCAGCTGCAGGCTCGCCCCGCCCGGGCACGGCCACCAGTCCAGGTAGCCGAAGGTCACCCGCCGCTCGCGCCCCTCGGCGCGCAGCACCCCGCTGAGGGCGATCACCGCCACCCCGCCCGGCGGGAAGTCGCCGACCCGCCGCCCGCCCGGCGGGGCCCGCACCTCGCGCAGCTGCAGCCGCAGCTCGCCCAGGTCCGGATGGTGCGCGACGAGCGCCAGGGTGGAGGCGCCCGGCCCGAACCCCCGCCCGAATCCCCGCTCGGGGCGCCAGGCGGCGGCGAACGGCGTGACCGTCAGGTCAGGAACCCGCAGCGTGTCCTCGGGCGTGGTCACCGGCCGCCCGCGCCCGACCCGGTCGAACCACAGGACGATCGGAACCGCGCCGGCGCCCCGCTCCCAGCGGGCGAAGTCGTCGGACGAGCCGATGTGGATCGCCCGCAGCACATGGCCGGCGACGAGGATCCGCTCGCGCGGCAGGCGCCAGGACTCGGCCCGGCCCCGCCCGCCGTAGCCGCGCAGGCCCGCAAGGCCGGCCGGCGGCGCAGGGTCCAGCACGACCGGCGGCGAAAGCTCGAAGATCGAGGGCGACTGGCTCGTCGCCGGCATCTCCGCCGGCGGCGGCGAACAGGCCGTCAGCACCGCGCAGACAGCCCCTGCGCCGGCGCGCCGTCCCCATCCCGCTCGCCGTCCCGCCATGAGGCCATGCGGCCTCGCCTGTCCGGCGGGTCAAGCGGGGCTGGAGGCTTCGGCCGCGCGGGAGGACTCCAGGTGAAACAGGTTCTCGTTCCGTGCGCGCGGGCGCCATCCGCGCCGTTGACTCTCCACGGCCTCTCTGTATAACCGCGCCTCCTCGCTCCCGAGCCCGCTCGGGGGCGCAAACACGCTTTCAATCAAGAAGAAATACAAAGGCGCGAGACGATGTACGCGGTGATCAAGACCGGCGGCAAGCAGTACCGGGTCCAGCCCGGCGACCTGCTGGTGGTCGAAAAGCTCGAAGGCGAACCTGGCGCGAACGTCGCGTTCGGCGAAGTTCTGATGCTGGGCGACGGCGATGCTGTCACCGTGGGCGCGCCCACGGTGGCCGGCGCTTCGGTCGCGGCCACCCTGATCGAGACCCGCAAGGGCGACAAGGTGAAGATCTTCAAGAAGATCCGCCGCCAGGGCTACCGCCGCACCCGCGGCCACCGCCAGCTCGAGAGCGTCCTGCGCGTCACCGCCATCGCCGCCAACGGCAAGGAAGCCAAGTGGGACGGCAAGGTGGACCTGACCACCAAGGCCGAGCTCGACGCCCGCGCCCGCGGCCTGACGTTCCAGGCGCCCGCCGCCCAGGCCGAAGCCGCCCCGGCGCCGAAGGCCAAGGCCGCGCCCAAGGCCAAGAGCGCCAAGGAAGTCGTCGAGGATCCGGCGGTGAAGGAAGCCATGGCGTCGGCCGAGACCAACGCCCCGGTGGAAGCCGAAGCCAAGAAGGCCGCGCCGAAGAAGGCCGCCGCCCCCAAGGCTGAAGCCGCCGCCGAAAAGAAGCCGGCCGCCAAGAAGGCCGCCAAGAAGGACGAAGGCGCCGCCGAGTAATCGGCCGGGCCTCTAGAGAGAACAGGAGCGAGCTATGGCTCACAAGAAATCCGGCGGCTCCTCGCGCAACGGGCGCGATTCCGCGGGCCGCCGTCTCGGCGTGAAGAAGTTCGGCGGCGAAGCCATCAACGCCGGCGGCATCATCGTGCGTCAGCGCGGCACCAAGTTCTGGCCGGGCGAGAACGTGGGCATGGGCAAGGACCACACCCTCTTCGCGCTCGCGACCGGCGCGGTGAAATTCGTCACCAAGCGCGACAACCGCACCTACGCGACGGTGGTGCCGGCGAACGAGGTGATGGCTGCCGAATAGGCGGAACCTCCTTCCATCCGGTTCCGCCCTCTCCACTTAAAGGCGGACCGGAGAAGACGATCCTAGCGGGGAGTCCGGTCAGCCGGGCTCCCCGCTTTCGTTTGGCTCCTCGCGACGAAGGGGCCGGGAGGGTTAGAGACATGTGCGCTTTGGAAGTGGCGCCCGCGATCGGCACGGCCGACGGGAGGGGCCGCCTGATCCTGCGGCGTCCGGTGAAGGCCGACGCCACGGCGATCGCCGAACTCGCCAACGACATCGGCGTGGCCGGGATGATCGCGCGCATGCCCCATCCCTACGGCCTGGCCGACGCCGAGACGTTCCTCGCCCGGTGCGAGGCCCTCGACCCGCGCACCGACGCCGTGTTCGCCATCGAGCACCGCCAGTTCGGCGTGATCGGCATGCTGGGCTTTCGGCAGCACCAGCCGCGGCGGCCGGAGCTCGGCTACTGGCTGGGCCGTCCCTTCTGGGGCCGCGGCTACGCCACCGAGGCGGCGACGGCGGCGCTGGACTGGGCCCGGCGGGACTGGGGCAAGGCGGTCGTCTGGGCCGGCCACTTCGCCGACAACCGGGCCTCGGCCCAGGTGCTGGTGAAGGCGGGCTTCCTCTACACCGGCGACGTCGAGTTGCAGGACTGCCTGGCCCGCGGCGAGAAGGTCCCGAGCCGCAAGATGGTCTGGCTGGCATGACGGCGTCCTCCTCTCCCGCCCGTTTCGCGGGGGGAGAGGAGAGATCAGCTTCCGTGCTATCCGCTGCAGGCCCATGACCGCCGCCCTTCCCCTTCGCCTGACGACCGCCCCGTTCTGGGCCCGGCTCGCCGCCGTGGCCGGCGGGGCGGGCGTGATGGCGCTCGCCTCGCAGGCCGCGATCCCGATGCAGCCGGTCCCGCTGACCCTGCAGACCCTCGCCCTCTTCGTGCTGGCGGCGGTCCTCGGCGGCTCGCTGACGCTCCGGGCCGTGCTGATCTGGCTGACCGCCGCCGCGCTGGGCGCGCCGGTGCTGGCCGACGGCGAGGGCGGGGCCGCGGCGCTGTTCGGGCCGGCCCAGGGCTACCTCTTCGGCATGGCCGTGGCCGGCGCCCTGGCGGGCCACGCCGCCGCCCGGCGGCAGGACGTCGCCGGCCTCTTCGCCATCTTCCTCGTGGGCCACGCCGTGGTGCTGGCGGTGGGCTGGCTCGGGCTCCTCGAGCGGCTGCCCCCGCGCGAGGCGTTCGTCGCCGGCGTCCTGCCCTTCCTGCCGGGCGCGGCCCTCAAGTCGCTCGCCGCGGCGGGCCTCGTCCGCCTCGTGGCGCTGGCCCTCGCCCGCCACGCCGCGCTAAGGGCTGACGCATGAAGTTCCTCGACCAGGTGAAGATCTACGTCCGCTCGGGCAACGGCGGCGCCGGCGCCGTCTCGTTCCGGCGCGAGAAGTACATCGAGTACGGCGGCCCCGACGGCGGCGACGGCGGCCGCGGCGGCGACGTGTGGATCGAGGCGGTCGAGGGCCTCAACACCCTGATCGACTACCGCTACCAGCAGCACTTCAAGGCCGGCACCGGCGTCCACGGCATGGGCCGCAACCGCCACGGCGCGGCGGGCGAGGACGTGGTGCTGAAGGTCCCCGTGGGCACCGAGGTGCTGGACGAGGACAAGAACCTGATCGTCGACATGGACGAGGCGGGCAAGCGCTACCTGCTGGCCAAGGGCGGCAACGGCGGCTTCGGCAACACCCACTTCAAGGGCCCGGTGAACCAGGCCCCGCGCCACGCCAACCCCGGCCTGCCCGGCGAGGAGCGCGCCATCTGGCTGCGCCTGAAGCTGATCGCCGACGTGGGCCTGGTCGGCCTGCCGAACGCCGGCAAGTCGACCTTCCTGGCCGCCGCCAGCGCCGCCAAGCCGAAGATCGCCGACTATCCCTTCACCACCCTGGCCCCCAACCTGGGCGTCGTGGACCTGTCCGAGGGCGAGCGCTTCGTCCTGGCCGACATCCCCGGCCTGATCGAGGGCGCCCACGAGGGCGCCGGCATCGGCACCCGCTTCCTGGGCCACATCGAGCGCACCGCCGTGCTGATCCACCTGGTGGACGGCACGCAGGAGGACATCGTCGGGGCCTGGAAGACGGTGCGCCACGAGCTGGAGGCCTATGGCGCGGACCTGGCCGACAAGCCCGAGATCCTGGCGCTGAACAAGATCGACGCCCTGGACGAGGCGGCCCGCGCCGAACGGCAGGCCGAGCTCGCGGAGGCCGCGGGGACGGAGGTCCGCCTCGTCTCGGGCTTCACCGGCGAGAACGTCACCGAGCTGCTGCGCGAGGCCTTCGCCCTGGTGCGCGAGCGCAAGCGCGCGGCGGCCGAAGAGGCGGCGGGGCCCTCCGAGGGCTGGACGCCGTGAGCGGCCTCGGGCAGGCCCGGCGCGTCGTCGTCAAGGTGGGCTCGGCCCTGCTGGTGGGGCCGGACGGCGCCCCGCACGCGGACTGGCTCGCCGACTTCGCCGCCGACGCCGCCCGGATGCGCGCCCGCGGCCAGCAGGTGCTGGTGGTCAGCTCGGGCGCCGTGGCCCTGGGCCGCCGCCGCCTGGGCCTCGCCCGGCGCGCCCTGACCCTGCCCGAGAAGCAGGCCGCCGCGGCCGCGGGGCAGTCGGCCCTGATGCGCGCCTGGGAGGAGGCCTTCGAGCCGCACGGCGCGGCCTGCGCCCAGGTGCTGCTGACCCGCGACGACACCGAGGTGCGCCGCCGCTGGCTGAACGCCCGGGCCACCGTCGAGACCCTGCTCGGCCTCGGCGTCGTGCCGGTGATCAACGAGAACGACACCGTCGTCACCGAGGAGATCCGCTACGGCGACAATGACCGCCTGGCCGCCCGCGTGGCCCAGCTGGTCGGCGCCGACGTCCTCGTGCTGCTGTCCGACGTTGACGGCCTCTACACCGCCGATCCGCGCAAGGACCCGGCCGCGCGCCACATCCCGCGCGTGCCGCGCCTGACGCCCGAGGTCGAGGCGATGGCCGGCGGGGCGAACGCCGAGGGCGGGGTCGGCACCGGCGGCATGGCCACCAAGATCGCGGCGGCGCGGATCGCCGCGGCCGGCGGCTGCGCCACCGTGATCACCCTGGGGAGCCGGACGCGCCCCCTGGCCGCCGTCGAGGGCGGCGAGCGCGCCACGGTCGTCGAGCCCGCCACCACGCCGGCCGCCGCCTACAAGGCCTGGATCGCCGGCTCCCTGGCCCCGGCCGGCGCGCTGGTGGTGGACGACGGCGCGGCCCAGGCGGTGCGCCGGGGCAAGAGCCTGCTGGCCGCCGGCGTGCGCCGGGTGGAGGGCCGCTTCGACAAGGGCGATGCGGTGCTCGTCCGCGACGAGGCCGGCCGCGAGATCGCCCGCGGGCTGGTCCGCTACGAGGCCGCCGACGCCGAGCGGATCTGCGGGCTGAAGAGCGAGGCCATCGAGGGCGTCCTGGGCTACACCTCCGGCCCCCTGGTCCACGCCGACGACCTGGCGCTGGCGGCCCACGCCGAGGCCTGAGCGCCGCGTCATCCTCGACGCCCGGCGGAAGGCCATTTGCTGACCCCGGGAAAGACGCCTAGGAAGTGCTCACCTTGAGCAAATGGGGCCCATGGTGGACGACGGCGGAACATCGAGGCGGACGGCGGGCCGGCTGGAGTCCCTCACTCCCGGCCAGGCGATCCCGTTCGGCGGCGACCGCGTCGCCCATGTGAGCCCGCAGCTCGCCGCCGCGTTCAGGGCCGGCGACCGGCTGCTCGTCGTGCAGGACAGCGGCGACCTGCTGCACGTGCCCGCCGCCGAGCAGGCCACGGCCGCGGGCGCCGTGGGCCGGGCCGCCGCCGCCTTCGCGCGCATGGGCGAGGTCCCGGACGCCGCCGTCACCGCCTTCTTCGAGGCCTTCGCCGCCCGTCTCGCCGACAACGCCGTCTGGGCCGCGATCGCCGGGGCCAACGCCCGCGACGTCGAGCAGGCGAAGGCCCGCGGCCGCTCCACCACCAGGCTGGCCGTCTCGGACGCCATGCGCCGGGACATGATCGAGGGCCTGCGCGCCTGGGCCGGCGCCGAGGCCGCCCGCGGCCGGGTGCTGGAGCGCATCGAGCACCCCGGCTGGACCGTCGAGCAGGTGGTCGCGCCCCTGGGCGTGGTGGGCTTCGTCTTCGAGGGCCGCCCCAACGTCTTCGCCGACGCCACCGGCGTGATCCGGGCGGGCAACACCGTGGTCTTCCGCATCGGCTCGGACGCGCTCGGCACCGCTCGCGCCATCGTGGCCGAGGCGCTGGACCCGGCGATCGCCGAGGCGGGCCTGCCCGAGGGCTGCGCCGCGCTGGTGGACTCCCCCGCCCACGCCGCCGGCTGGGCCATGTTCGCCGATCCACGCCTGTCGCTGGCCGTGGCCCGCGGCTCGGGTGCGGCGGTGGCCCAGCTGGGAGCCATCGCCCGCCAGGCCGGAACGCCCGTCAGCCTTCACGGCACGGGCGGGGCCTGGATGGTGGCCGACGCCGCCGCCGACGCCGACCGCTTCTTCGCCGCCGCCTACCACTCGCTGGACCGCAAGGTCTGCAACACGCTCAACACCTGCTGCATCGTCGAGGCCCGCGCCGACGAGCTGGTCCCCGTCTTCCTCGAGGCCCTGCGGAAGGCCGGCGAGCGCCGCCGGGGCTGCAAGCTGCACGTGGCCGAGCAGGACCTGTCCCGCCTGCCCGAGGCCTGGCGCGCCGCCCGCGCCGTGGTCGTCCGCGCCGAGGGCCCGCGCGAGGAGCCGCTGGTCGAGCCGCTCGCCGACGCCGAGCTCGGCCGCGAGTGGGAGTGGGAGGAGACCCCCGAGGTCAGCCTGAGGATCGTCGCCGACCTGGCCGAGGCCGCGGCCCTCTTCAACGCCCACAGCCCGCGCTTCGTCGCCGCCCTGATCAGCGAGGACCCCGCCGCGCACGCCCGCTTCTTCGCCGCCGTGGACGCCCCGTTCGTGGGCGACGGCTTCACCCGCTGGGTGGACGGCCAGTACGCGCTGAAGAAGCCCGAGCTCGGCCTGTCCAACTGGGAGAACGGGCGCCTGTTCGCCCGCGGCGGCGTGCTGGCCGGCGACGGCGTGTTCTCCGTGCGCACGCGCGTGACCCAGGCCGACCCGCACCTCGACCGCGGGGGCGCGCCGACCCCGCCGCGCGGGAGCTGACCCCTGGCCATGTGGTTCGCAGGTCCGGCCCGCCGGGCGCCCGCCGCCGGCCGGCCGAGGGCGCTGAAGCTCGGCTTCGAGCTGGAGCACGGCATGCGCGTCGGGCTGTTCGGCGGCTCGTTCAACCCGCCGCACGAGGGCCACGCCCACGTCGCCGAGACCGCCAAGCGGCGCCTGAACCTCGACCGGGTGGTCTGGCTGGTCTCGCCGCAGAACCCGCTGAAGTCCGGCCGCGAGACGGCCGACCTGGCCGAGCGCATGGCGCTCACCCGCGAGCTGGCCGCCGGCCCGGGGATGATCGTCTCGGACCTGGAGAGCCGGCTGGGCTCGGCCTACACCATCGACACCATCCGTTCGCTGAAGACCCGCTTCCCGGGCGTGCACTTCGTCTGGATCATGGGCGCCGACAGCCTGTCGACCTTCCACCGCTGGCGCGGCTGGACCCAGATCATGCGCGAGGTGCCGGTGGCCGTGGTCTCGCGGCCCTGGATCTCGCTGAAGAGCCGCTTCTCGCCCGCGGCGCGACGTTTCGCCCACGCCCGCCGCTCGCCCCTGGAGGCGCCGATCCTGCCCCTGCTGAAGCCGCCGGCCTGGGTCTTCCTCTTCGGCCGCTTCAACTTCCAGTCGTCCACGGCCTTGCGCGAACGCCTCCACAGCCCAAACTCTTGACGTGTTCGTGAGAGCGGCTGACCCGGCCGCGGGCCCGTGATAGGGTCCGGCGAGCGAGGACACAAAGGAGCTACCCCGCTGCAACGTGAACCTGCGCCTACGGCGCACGAGGGACAGGCGTCCGCCGCCGAGCCCTCATCGGACGACCAGGGTCGCATCGGCGCCCTGGAGGACCTGATCCTGGCCCGCCTCGACGAGGACAAGGCCCAGGACGTCGTACTCATCGATCTCAAGGGCAAGAGCCCCGTGGCCGACGCGCTGGTCGTGGCGTCGGGCCGGTCGCAGCGCCATGTCGGCGCCATGGCCGACCACCTGCTGCGCGCGCTGAAGGAGGCCGGCTACGGCAAGTGCCGGGTCGAGGGCCTGCCCCACGCCGACTGGGTGCTGATCGACACGGGCGACGTGATCGTCCACCTGTTCCGGCCCGAAGTGCGCGCCTTCTACAATCTCGAGAAGATCTGGTCGGTCGAGCCGCCGGCGAACCGCGCCGCGGTCTGATCCGGCGCCTCCCCCGCACGGCGAGGGAGGCGCGGACGACCCCCTACTTCTTCTGCTGGGGGACCTTGCTCATGGGCTCGGCCTTCTTGCCCTGCAGGAAGTCCATGATCTCCTTGGCGCTCATGCCCGACGCATCGAGGGTCTGCTGGGCGCCCGCCGCGGCCGGGGCGGTCTTGGCCGCACCCGAGCACATGGTGCGGCATGGGCCGTTGGGCTCGACGTACAGCGCCGCGCACCCACCCGAACATGTGATGGTGCAGCTGGGATGACCGGGGGCCGTGCAGGTCCTGGCTGCAGCAGGACCGGCGGCGAGAACGAAGGCGGCGGCGAGGGACGCGAAAGCTACCTGGTGCACTTGCATGGCAGTGTCTCCCTTGATTGCCGCGGCGGAGCTTACGCTTCTCGCCAAGCGCGTCCATTTCGAATGATCGCCTTCAGATTGCGCCCTGGCGGCCCGCGAGGATGCGCCGCGGTCTGATCTAGGCCGCCAGGCCCGCCGCCCGGAGCCGGGCGACCACCGCCTCGGTGATCCGCGCGCAGCGGGCGCCGAGGAACGGGAAGGCCTCGGTGACCGCCGCCGCCAGCTGGGCGTCCAGCGTGCGGCGCAGCTGGCGGCGCGCCCGGTGCAGCCGCGTCTTCACCGTCTCTGCGCGCACGCCGAGGGCCTGCGCCGTCTCGGCGACGCTGCAGTCCTCGATCTCGCGCAGGATGAACACCAGGCGCAGGGGCTCGGGCAGGCTGTCGAGCGCCCGCTCCAGCAGCCGGCGCATCTCGGCCCTGGCCGCGTCGCGCTCGGGATCGCCCGCGGCGAGCGCGCCCGGGAACATCACCACCCGCCCGGCCTCGCCCTGGGCCTGCTCGATCGCGGACAGGTCCACCATCGTGCGGCGCTTGCGCAGCCGGCCGCGCGCCTCGTTGACGACGATCCGGGTCAGCCACGTCAGGATCCGGGCCTCGCCGCGGAAGCCGTCGAGGTGCTGGAACGCCTTCGCATAGGCCTCCTGCACCACGTCCTCGGCCTCGGACTCGTCGCGCACGATGCTGCGCGCGGTCCGGAAGAGCCGCTGGTTGCTGGCCTGCATGATGGCCCGGAAGGCGGCCGCATCGCCGCCGCGCGCCCGGCCGACGAGCTCGACCTCGCTCAGGGCCGCCATGTCCGGGGCCCCGATGTCGAGGGGATGGGGTTGGGCTGTCATGGCGCGCTCCTGGGTCACTCTCATCGGATGCGGCGCAGGCCGCAAGGTTCCCGGGAACCTCGCCGGCCGGGCGCCATCCAATCGGCGCCGGCGGGCCGATAGGGCTCCGCGGCCCGCAAGGAGAGCCTCATGTCCAGAACCCTCGCCCTGATCGCCGCCGCGACGCTGCTCTCGTCCGGCGGCGCCGCGGCTCAGGCGCCCGCGCCCACCGACGCCCAGATCGCCCACATCGCCTACACCGCCGGCGAGCTCGACATCGCCGCGGGCCGGCAGGCGCTGGAGAAGTCCAAGGACCCCGACGTCCGCGCCTTCGCCGAGACCATGGTCCGCGACCACGCCGCGGTGAACCGGCAGGCGCTCGCGCTCGTGAAGAAGCTGGGCGTGACGCCGCAGGACAACCCCACCAGCCAGGCGCTGACGGCCGACGCCCAGGCGAAGCTGAAGGCCATGTCGGCCCTGCAGGGGGCCGCCTTCGACCAGGCCTATGTCCGCAACGAGGTCGCCTTCCACCAGACGGTCAACGGCGCCCTTCAGGGCACGCTGATCCCCGGCGCCCGCAACGGCGAGTTGAAGGACCTGCTGCAGACCGGGCTGGCGCTGTTCCGCGAGCACCAGGGCCACGCCGAGCAGCTCTCGAAGGCGGTCCGGCCATGATGGGGGCCGTGACGCCGGCGACGCGCCGCCGCCTGCTGGGCGGACTGGCGGCGGCCGTCGCCGCGCCCGCGGCGGCGGCCCAGGCCAAGGTGCATGTGGTGACGATCCGCCGGATGGCGTTCGGGCCGATGCCGGCCGGCGTGAGTCCCGGCGACGCCATCGAATGGGTCAACCGCGACCCCGTCCCCCACACCGCCACCGCGCGCGACGGCCGCTTCGACGTGGACCTGCCCGCCGGCGCCCGCAAGCGCGCCCCGGTCGGCAAGGCCGGCCGCGCGGCCGTCTACTGCCGCTACCACCCCGGGATGACGGCGGCCCTGACGGTCGGCTAGCGAATGGGGCTATGAACGCCCCATGAGGATCAGCATCGTCGCGATCGGCCGCCTCGCGCGCTCGCCCGAGACCGAGCTCGTGAAGCTGTACGTCGAGCGGGCGACCAACGCCGGCCGCGCGCTGGGCCTCGGCCCGGTCGAGGTGGTGGAGGTCGAGAGCCGCAAGCCGGGCAAGGCGGCCGAGGCCGAGGCGCTGCGCGCGCACCTCTCCGACGCCCACGTGATCGCCTGCGACGAGCGGGGGGCGGCGCGGCCCTCCCGCGCCTTCGCCGAGGAGATCGGCCGGCTGCGGGACCAGGGGGTGCGCCGGCTGGTGTTCCTGATCGGCGGGGCCGACGGCCTCGACCCGGCGCTGGTCGCCCAGGCGAACGGCAAGCTGGCGTTCGGCCCCCAGACCTGGCCCCACGCCCTGGCCCGCGCCATGCTGGCCGAGCAGGTCTATCGGGCGGTCTCAATTCTGGCCGGATCGCCGTATCATAGGGACTGATGCGCGGGCGGATCCTGATCTTCGGCGGACTTGCGGCGGCGGCGCTCTCGGCCGTGGCCTTCGCCGCGACCACCGACCAGCTCACCCGGCTGAACCTGGCCGAGACCGAGATCTCGGCCGAACAGGCCCGCAACCGCCACCGGCTGGCCCGGATGCTGTCGGTGCTGGAGCAGCTGCGGCGCGACCCGCCGCCGGCGCTGCTCGTCTCGCCCGACGACGCCAAGGACGCCGTGCGCGCCGCCATCCTGGTCAAGGCGGTGACGCCCGAGCTGCAGGCCCGCGCCCGCAGCTACGCCAAGGACGCCGGCGAGGTGATGCGCCAGCGCCGGCTGGCGGCCGTGCAGTCCGAGGCGCTGTTCGAGCGCGAGAGCCTGCAGGCCGAGTCCCTGCCCGAGCCGCAGTCGAAGGCGGGCCTGGCGCTGCGCGGTCCCGTCGCGACCCTGCCGCCGGGCGTGCTGAAGGCGCCGGCGACCCTGCTCTCCCCCACGCCCGGGCCGATCGTGCGCCGCTTCGGCGAGCCGCTCGCGGGCGGCGGACAGGCCAACGGCGTGACCCTGGCCGCGCCCCGCGGCGCCCGGGTCGCGGCGCCCGGCGACGGGGTGGTCCAGTACGTCGGCCCGGTGAAAGGCTGGGGCGTCATCCTTATTTTAAGGCTGGCGGGCGGCTATCATCTCGTGCTTGCTGGTCTCGAAAGAACGTCGGTCGAGGTCGGACAATCCGTCGCGGCGGGGCAGCCTGTCGGATGGGCGGCGGAAGGTCGACAATCCACGTCCGAGCTCTATCTCGAGGTTCGGGAGCAGGGCTCGCCGGTCGATCCGGGCCGGTGGTTGAACAAAAGGGCGGGCTGAGCGCTGCTTTAGAGGGGCGTCCGGGGCCTGAACACAGAACAGCGGCGCTGGCCGCCTAGGGAGCCTGAGGAAGGCGATGAGAAAGTACCTCCTGATCGGCGCGTCCGCGTTCATCCTGGGCGCCGGATCCATGGCCTACGTGAGCCAGCAGGCGATCGCCTCGGCGCAGCCGCGGGCCAAGACGTACCGGATGCTCGGCCTGTTCGGCGACGTGCTGAACACCGTCGAGAACCAGTACGTGACGGAGGTCGACGACACCAAGCTGATCCAGGCCGCGATCGACGGCATGCTGACCTCCCTGGATCCGCACTCGGGCTATCTCGACGCCTCCGACTTCGACGACATGCGCGACCAGACCCGCGGCGAGTACGGCGGCCTGGGCATCGAGGTCACCAGCGAGGACGGCGTGGTCAAGGTGATCTCGCCGATGGACGAGACCCCCGCCGCCCGGGCCGGGATCAAGGCCGGCGACTACATCACCGCCGTCAACGGCGAGAGCGTGCTGGGCCTGTCGGTGAACGAGGCCGTCAAGCAGATGCGCGGCAAGCCCGGCGATCCGGTCACCCTGACCATCGCGCGCGAGAAGGCCGACCCGTTCGACGTGAAGCTGGTGCGCGAGGTCATCAAGCCGCGCACGGCGACGGCGCGGATGGAGGGCGACTACGGCCTGCTGCGCGTCTCGGCGTTCAACGAGAAGACCACGGACGAGGCGGAAGAGGCCTTCCACCAGCTCCGCATGAAGAACCCCGCCATGAAGGGGCTGATCCTCGACCTGCGGAACAACCCGGGCGGGCTGCTCGACCAGGCGGTCGGCGTCTCGGACCTGTTCCTGGAGGGCGGCGAGATCGTCAGCCAGCGCGGCCGCGATCCGCGCGACGTCGAGCGCTACAACGCCCGGCCGGGCGACATCACCGGCGGCCTGCCCATCGTGGTGCTCATCAACACCGGCTCGGCCTCGGCGGCCGAGATCGTCGCCGGCGCCCTGCAGGACCGCAAGCGCGCCGAGATCGTCGGCCTGACCAGCTTCGGCAAGGGCTCGGTCCAGACCGTGATCCCGCTGCGCGGCGGCATCGACGGGGCGCTGAAGCTCACGACGGCGCGCTACTACACCCCGTCCGGCCGCTCGATCCAGCAGACCGGCATCGAGCCCGACCTCGAGGTCGCCTCGACCCGCGACGAGGCCCAGGCCATCGCCAACCGCGCCTACCAGTTCTCGGAGGCCTCGTTCCGCAACGCGCTGAACGCCGACGAGGGCAAGGCCCGCCGCGGCGCCCACGAGCCGGCCGAGGCCCCGCCCGAGAGCTTCGACGAGGCCAAGGACTTCCAGATCGCCCGGGCCATGGACGTGCTGAAGTTCGGCTCGGTGGCGGCCACGCCCAAGCTGCCGAAGCCGCAGGCCAAGCTCGCCGGCATCGTGGCCAAGGACAAGGTCGCCGCCGTCAAGCCGCCGCCGTCGGTCACCCAGAAGTAGCGGCCCGTTAACCATGGTGCGGGAGGCTCCCCCGGAAGGAGCCTCCCGCGCGTGGCGAACATCGCACTGCCCCAGTTCAAGCCTCCCGCCTTCAAGCTTCCGGCGCCGGACCTCGCCGGCCTGCTGAAGAGCCCGCTCGCCGGCGTGGCCGCGGCCGCGGCGCTGTTCGCGGGCGCGGCGGTGGCCCTGGTCGCGCTGATGGGACCGCTCGAGGGCGGCGCCCCGCACGCCCGCCTGCCGCTGGACGCGGCCTTCCACGCCGCCCCGCCCGGCTGGCGCGAGGCCTTGCGGCCCGCGCAGGGCCCGCTCGTCGTCCAGCCCGACGTGGTGCGCCTATCCGAGCGGCCGCTGGCCCCGCTGGCGGCCACCGGCTGGAACGCCCCGGCCGCCCCGCCGGTGCGCGCCCTGGCCGGCGGCGCCCTGCCGGCCGCGCCGATCGCCGGCTTCTTCGCCCCGGGCCCCGGCGGCCCGCTGCCGATCATCGCCCAGGACGGGCGCACGCCGGCCGAGGTCTACGCCCGGCCCTTCACCTCGAACGGCCGTCCGAGGATCGGCCTCGTCGTCGGCGGCCTCGGCCTCAACGCCCGCGCCACCCGCCAGGCCATCGAGACCCTGCGCCCCGAGATCACGCTCTCGTTCGTGGTCTACGCCGAGGGCCTGCAGGGCTGGATCGACATGGCCCGCGCCCACGGCCACGAGGTGCTGCTGGAGACCCCGCTGGAGCCGCTGGACTATCCCGACAACGATCCCGGCCCCTACACCCTGATGACCGACGCCTCGCCGCCCGAGACGGCGAAGAAGCTGGAGTGGATCCTCTCGCGCGCCAGCGGCTACTTCGGCCTGACCAACTACCTCGGCTCCCGCTTCCTCGCCGACGACCGCGCCTACGAGGCCCTGGCCGCCTCGCTGCGGGCCCGGGGCCTGGCCTTCGTCGACGACGGAACCGCCGCCCGCCGGGGCGGGAACGTGCCGCGCGCCACGGCCGAGCGGGTGATCGACGACCAGCTCTCGGCCGGCGCCATCGACCAGCAGCTCCTGGCGCTCGAGGCCGGCGCCCTGCAGCGCGGCCAGGCGCTGGGCTCGGGCTTCGCCTATCCGGTGACCCTGGAGACCGTCGCGCGTTGGGCGAACGAGGTGGAGCAGAGGGGCTATCAGCTGGCCCCCGCCTCGGCGCTCATGGCCCGGAGATGACCGACCTATCCCGCTACCGTCCCAATGTCGGCGTGGTGCTCTTCCATCCCGACGGCCGCGTGTGGCTGGGCCGCCGCGCCGGCGCGGCCCCGCCCTACAACTGGCAGTTTCCGCAGGGCGGAGTGGACGAGGGCGAAGAGCTGGAGGCCGCCGCCCGCCGCGAACTCGCCGAGGAGACCGGCGCGGTCAGCATCGCCTACCTCGGCCGCACCGACGGCTGGATCGTCTACGACTTCCCGGAGGGGATGGGCGGGCCCAAGGCCTGGCGCGGCTTCAAGGGCCAGCGCCAGGTGTGGTTCGCCTTCCGCTTCGACGGCGAGGAGTCCGAGTTCGACCTCGCCGCCCACCACGAGCCCGAGTTCGAGGAATGGCGCTGGGGATACCTGGCCGAGGCGCCGGACCTCGTCGTGCCGTTCAAGCGGCAGGCCTACGAGCAGGTGGCCCGCGCCTTCGCCCCGCTGGCCGCCCGCCACGGCGGCGGCTGAAACCCTCCCCGCACTCCCGCCTTTCCGTCTAGACTGCGCCCCGGACGAGAGCTCCGGGGGGAGCGAGGCGGAATGACGACAGTGGTGATGGCGCACGGCGCCTTCTGCGGCGGCTGGGCGTTCGAGCGCTTCCGTGCGCCGTTCGAGGCCCGCGGCTGGCGGGTCGAGGCGCCCGACCTGCGCGGCCACGGCGGCCATGCGGCGATGCAGGGCGTCGCCGGCGCCTCGATGGCCGACTACGCCGCCGACCTCGTCCGGTTCTGCGAGCGCCTGGACGAGCCGCCGGTCCTGGTGGGCCATTCCATGGGCGGCCTCGTCTGCCAGATGGCGGCGCGGCGCGTACGCCCGCGGGCGATGGTGCTGCTGGCGCCCTCGCCGCCGTGGGGCGTGGCGGGCTCCTCCGTCGAGGAGGCGATCACGGCGGTGGGCGTGAACCTGCTGGACCCGTTCTTCTCGGGCGCCGTCGCCCCGGACCGCGCCCTGATGCGCCGCCACAGCCTGGACCGGGTTCCCCGCCCCTACCGCGAACAGGTGCTGGCGCGGGTGGGGCCCGAGAGCGCCCGGGCCCTGCGCGAGGTGTTGAACTGGTGGCTGGACCCGTTCATGACCACCAGCGTCGGACCGGGGCCCCTCCCCGCCCCCGGCCTGGTGGTGGCCGGCGGCCAGGACGTGGTGCACCCGCCGGCGACGGCGCGCCGGACGGCCGAGCGCATCGGCGCCGCCTACCGCGAGATGCCGCAGATGAGCCACTGGCTGCCCGCCGAGCCGGGCTGGGAGGCGGTGGCGGACCTGGCGCTGGACTGGCTGGAGGGGCAGGCCCGCGCCGCCGCCTAGAGGCCTGGGACGGACCCTAGCCCGCGTCCTTGGTCACCAGCTTCAGCCCGACGATGCCGGCCAGGATCAGGCCCACGCAGAACAGCCGCGCGACCGTGGCCGGCTCCTTGAACAGCACGATGCCGAGGATGACGGTGCCCAGGGCCCCGATGCCGGTCCAGATGGCGTAGGCCGTGCCGAGCGGCAGGCTGCGGACCGCCATGCCGAGGAGGCCCATGCTGGCGGCCAGGCTGACGGCGGTGAAGATCGTGGGGCCGATCCGGGTGAAGCCCTCGGTGTACTTGAGCCCCACGGCCCAGGCGACTTCGAACAGGCCGGCGACGAACAGGATGACCCAGGCCATGGGCTGGCCTCCTTCTTGCGACGGAGGTCGTCCTCCCGGGAAAGGAGACGCGCCGGGGTCGTCCCCGGCGCGCGGGCAGCTCTTAGAACTTGCGTTCCTGGTACTGGAAGGTGGCCAGGTCGTAGGCCTTGTTCACCGGCGTGTCGTCGGGCTTGCGCACCGTCGAGATGTTCAGGCCGATCGACTGGTTCGAGGACACGTGCTCCCACGAGCGGCGCACGCGCTTCAGGCCGTCCGGGTCCACCGGCTGGGTGTAGTTGGCGGTCGGGTCCAGCGGCGGCTGCTGCACGAACGACCAGATGTTCAGCGCCGACACGATCGGCTCTTCCTGGCCGTGGGCGAAGCGGATCTCGCCGAAGCAGACGTCCTGGTTCGAACCCTGCGGATAGAGGACGACCTGATAGGCCTTGTGGCCGCCCAGCGGCTTGGCCCAGGTCTGGTCCCGGCGGTTCTGCTTGAAGCCCTGGGCCTTGGCCAGGTCGCCGAGGTTCTGGCCGCGCACGGCCGGGACGCAGACGTTCTGGATCACCGAGATCAGCACGGCGCCGTCGCCGGTGGTCGGCAGCTGGGGCGGGGGTTGGGCCGGAGACTGGGCCGGCGCGGGCGCTTCGGCCGCGGGGGCCGGGGTCGTCGCGGGCGCAGGCTGGGCGGCGGTCGCCGGGTCCTGGGCGGCTGGGGCCGGCGTCGCCTGGGCGGTCGCCGCGGGCTCCTGGGCGTGGGCGGCCGTGGCCAGGCCGGCGGCGAGGATCAGGCTCGAGATGGCGATACGCATGGACGGTTCCCCCTTCATCCCCGCGCTCGGGAATGCACGCTTACGAATGGTGAGCGCGGCGGACGACGGGCTGCATCCCCCCGTCCGGGCGCGCCCGGCGGTCGGGCGGCATCAAAACCTTAGGCAGGCGCCGGAGGCAAGGCCCGAAGGCGCCGCTTTCGAGGCCTTGCGCGACCTGCCTAGGCCGCTTCCTGCGCGTGCTCGGCCAGGATCGTCAGGCCTTCGGGGGTGACGTCGGCGAAGCCGCCGCGCACCTCGTAGACCGTCACCTTGCCGTCGACGTACACGCGGACCTGGCCTTCCTTCAGGGTGGTCATGAAGGGGGCGTGATGGGCCAGCACGCCGAAGTCGCCTTCCGACCCCGGCGCGTCGACCTGGTCCACGAGACCCGAGAACAGCTCGCGCTCGGGAGAGACCAGCGAGAAGTGGAGCTTGTCGGCCATCGGACCTTACGCTTCCGCCGCCAGCTTCTCGGCCTTGGCGACGGCCTCCTCGATGGTGCCCACCATGTAGAAGGCGGCTTCCGGCAGGTGGTCGTACTCGCCGTCGCAGATGGCCTTGAACGAGCGGATGGTGTCCTTCAGCTCGACGAAGGCGCCGGGCGTGTTGGTGAACTGCTCGGCCACGTGGAACGGCTGCGAGAGGAAGCGCTGGATCTTACGGGCGCGGGCGACCGTCAGCTTGTCCTCTTCCGACAGCTCGTCCATGCCCAGGATGGCGATGATGTCCTTCAGCGCCTTGTACTGCTGCAGGATCTCCTGGGTGCGGCGGGCGACCTGGTAGTGCTCCTCGCCGATCACCAGCGGGTCCATGATCCGCGAGGTGGAGTCCAGCGGGTCCACGGCCGGGAAGATGGCCTGGGCGGCGATGTCGCGGCTCAGAACGGTCGTGGCGTCCAGGTGGGCGAACGAGGTGGCCGGCGCCGGGTCGGTCAGGTCGTCGGCGGGCACGTAGATGGCCTGCACTGAGGTGATCGAGCCC
>Ga0268287_100192_pt1 | contig 31708 bp, 36 predicted proteins | sample MetcocultureR3M_FD_191348 | JGI IMG/M metagenome (GOLD analysis project Ga0268287, IMG submission 191348) | Soil microbial communities from Anza Borrego Desert, Southern California, United States - Methanotrophic co-culture R3-M | ecosystem: Environmental > Terrestrial > Soil > Desert | place... | reverse complement strand
CAAGGTCTGATTCACGGATGATTACACCGCGAAATCGTGCTCTACCCTCAAACCGTTGTCAGAAAGAATGGTGGGTGATGTAGGGCTCGAACCTACGACCCGCTGATTAAGAGTAATTTCAGGTTTCCTGCTTTTCAAATGCTTAGCTGAAAAGCTCATCCGACATTTTTCCAAAGGCGTTGCGCCTTTGCACCGTAGAAGTCGGCTCGAATATCGCCCCCTCGAGCCGGCTTAGTTCGCATCACACATTCGCACAGGCAGGCAACTCGGAGCGCTTTCGAGCATCCGTCCATAGCCAATCGAGGCAACATTGGATTTCCTCGGTTCTGTCGACGGTGAGGTACATCAGTGTGATGAGATCGTGCCGAAGCTGGCCGAAATCGCCGTCCTCGCAGTTCTCGGCCGCAAAGCGGACGAGCGAGGCGATAGCCCTGATTTCCTGATTAGAGGTGTTGATAAACTCTTCTGCAGACGCTGGTGATCGTAACATTTACCAATCCATGAGTGAGATGCCTACCAGTCATTGCTAGGCCAAATGATTTATATTCACGGATTCTAAAATTGGTTAATCACAAAGCGGCCGATCAGACTTAAGTCTTACTTGCCAACCTGTGGATTTTGAGCAGTTGCGAAAAAGTAATATTTCATACCCCTAAAAAACCGGGGGTCAGTTCTAGCACTCAGTCTATCCTTAACCACTTACGCGCGAGCGCTACAGAAATATCACCCGCCATTATCAGAATACCACCGCCGGTGACACCAATCACCACGAGCAGGCCCGAGAAACCCCATCCGAGGGTTTTAATCCGCTTCCAGTCTTTGCTCGCGGCCTCTGCCTCTTTCCGGTTTTCCTCGACCGTTGCCTTGAGCGCGTCGATCGAGCTGCGTTGCTGTTCTAGCGTCAAACCAACTGTGATGATCTTGCCCTCGGTTTCACTTTGAACCCGCGTTTGCTGATCAAGCCTGGCGTGGATGCGGCTGCGATTTTCACGAGCAACCTCTTTTTCGTCGCGCACGTCCTGCTGCAGGAGATGCACCGAAGTCTCTATGCTTCCGAGCTTGTGCAGGACCTCCCGCAGAATTTCTTCGACCGATGATGCCACGCCGCCGCTCCGCTTTCCTTGCAGCAGATTAGCCCGATCGAGCTAGCGTCAAATGTTAGAGACCCGCATGCGCCTTTAACCCTGTCCGCAGGTTGCGCGTGCAGGAGTTTCCCCCGCTGATAGAAATGCGAACGCGCCGAAGAGTTGCCGCTCGTCGACGCGCCCTAACCAGCCCAACCTTTAGAGGAGGTCAGAATGGCTGAAGCATTACTATGCCCGCAAATCGACTACAGCAAGCTACCCAGCGCGATCGCACGGTCGTCGGGCTCCATCACCATCCCCAAAAACACCAAGACGTTCCTTGACGCCGCGGCGAGCTATATCGAGCATGGCGGCCAGGGAAAGTTCCTAGCCGGCATCGTCGAGTATTTTGGCGACGTGCCGCTCGCCTCGATCGTGCCGTTCGACGTTCGCGAGATGGCTAAAGCGCTCTATCCGGAACGCGGCAACGCAACCCTCAACCGACAGGCCCTGACACCAGCCTGCGCGGTGCTGCACCATGCCTATGATCGCGGCTGGTGCCCACTGATCCGGATCCGGCGCTTCAAGGAGGATCCGCCGCGGCGAAAGAATGCCGCTTCGCAGGCCTGGCTGCATGCCTTCATCCGGCAATGCGACAAGGACGGGCTGCCGCATCTTTCAGCCCTCGTCATGTTCATGAGCCAGACCGGTGCGCGTATCAGCGAGGCGATCGAGCTGCGGTGGTCAGAGATCGACCTCTTGCACCGGACGGCACTCCTCCTGAAGACAAAGACCGGCACCAACTCGAAACGGTTCCTGACCGACCAGCTGGTCGGCCGCTTGCACCAGTTCGACAGCAGCGACAGACTGGCCCGTGTTTTCCGGTACAGGAACCGGCACAGCGTCAACGAAAGGATCAAGGCCGTCTGCGATCGCGCCGAGATCAGCTACAAGCCGACGCATACCTGCGGCCGACACGCGTTCGCCAACAATGCCATGTCGCTTGGGATCGACGTCAAGTCGACGATGGATGCCGGCGGCTGGAAATCAAGCGCGATCTTTCTCGGGACCTACGTCAACCCGAGGAACGCCGGCCGCGTCGTCGCCGATCGGCTGAACCTCTACCAATTTGACAGCGACATCTAGACGCGTTTGCGGGGCCATCGCGGCCCCGCAAATATCACCCTTTGTGCCAACGAGAAGAACGGGAAGTATGCCCGAATTTCAGGCCCGTTTACCCCCTGCTGACGCTCGTCTGGTGAATGCGGCTCATAGAACCGAAACCTCGACATTCGCAGCCGTCGACCCCGACAGGTTGACGATCACCTGGCCGGCGCTCATGAACACGAGCTGCTGCACAACGTCGCCGCCGTCGTCGAGCGTGGATGTCGACAGCTCCGCATTGGAGACAGGCACTTTCGTGGTCGCATCGTTCGGCTTGGTGTAGAGCTTCAGTGTCCCGCCGCCGAGGCTACCGGTGTACATCAGCACCCGATAACCGCTGTCGCTCTTGGCATCGATCCCGAAATTATAGTCGCCGTCCGCCGTGATGATTTTCGTTGGCATGATCTACCTCTTGAGTTTTGCGAGGATCTGTTCGCCCGCTTTGCCGATGAAGAGAGAACCGACGATCGCGCCCATCCAGGCATCGAGCGGAGGCGGTAAAGCTGCGACAGTCCAGTCTTGAGGAAAGGCGCAACGTTGACACCAGAGGACGCTGTATATGCAGACGGCTGAAAACCAGATGCCCGCCGGCGCCAGAAACAGCAGCGGAAACCACCAGCCGCGCCCCGTTAGAACGGCAGCTTGTGCCGACACATAGCCTTGCACCGTCTCCGCCTTGATGCGCTCGCGTTCGGTATCACTGTCGATCTTGCCGTCGATCGTCGACAGCAGCCGATCGAGCGGCCCGGAGAACAGGAAACGGAACACGGCCGCCAGCATCACTTGGCCCAGCCGAATTTGCGAGCAAGGAAATAGCATACCTCCGAGGCCGCGCCGATCGCGACACCGGCGGCAAGCTCAAGGGCTGCCTGCACGTCGACGTCGCCGGCGAGCTGCGGCCCCATATCAGGGGCGAGCAATCCCTTGGCGACCAGAAAACCCGCGCCATAACGCAGGCCAATGCGAATAAGTACGGCAGTCATGATTTGCCCCCGAAGAGCTTTGCGATGATGGAGACGATTGCAGCCCATCCGGACGGTTTCGCCGGAGCGGCCGGGGCGACCGGTGCGGGAGCAGCCGCATTGCCGCTCCCGCCGTGATCGGCCTTGGGAGGCATAGGTATGACCGGCGCGGATGCAGGTGGCGAGACGGCGCGGTAACCGGCCGCCACAAGTGCCGCCTCGAACTTGCCGGCATAGTCGGCGATCGTCATGGCCCGATCGGTTCCGTTGATGATCTTGCGGGCGCCGCGGTAATCCTTCTTCGTCCCATCGGCCGAAATGAAATCGAGAAGCTTGTGGCCGGTGAAGGAACCTTTCTCCATGCCGACAAACAGGATCGTCAGGGCTGTCGACATCTGCATCGCCTTGGCCGGATCGGCGACCAAGTCGAGACCGGTTACTTTCGACATCGTCTCGTAGTTTCGCCGATGTGTTAGCTGCACCAGGCCGCGGCCGAGCCAGCTCTTGCCGTCCTTGTCTTTTCGCCAGTAGGGCGTGTTGACATTGCCGAGCCGTCCTTTTGCCCAGGCGCTGTCGAGGATCTCAATCGCCCGATCGTCCGAGACGGCCAACGTTTCGCGTACCGGCTGCATGGTGGCGGCCGTTTCGTGAAAGTCGGTCGCGAGGATATAGGCGAGATGCTGCAGAGGCGTTGCCCGCCGGGCCGCGACATTGAGGACAGAGGTAAGCCCGTCGACCTGGTCCTGCTGCAGGGTGCCGCCGAACATCGGCCGGATCCTTGCGAAGAAGATGTCATTCTGCATGAAAAACGGCCCCAGCGTTTTAAAACTGGAGCCGAGTGTAAGGGCCTCGGAAGGCCGTCAAATGCGGAGGACCGATCAGGCGCTTTCGAGAACAGCGAGGCGCGTCGCAAGATCGTCCATCGTTGCAAGAGCACCCTGTACACAACGGGCAATGACGGTCACCAGCTTGGAATAATCCACCTGCCACGGCATATAGCCGATCGGCTCCTCTTCGTGCCGCGGTTCGGCGAGGGTGGAGCCGTCCTCGTAGACCCAGCCACCAGGCGTAACTGCCCAGGGATAGATCGGATGCAGCTCCTGCGCAAAGACGCCGTAGTCGGTCTCGCCGTTCACCTTCCACTTGAACTCGTGAAACGTGATCAGATCGAGGATCTGGCGGGCAAGCGCTAATGACATTTCGCCCTGGTCATCCTTGGCACTCATGTCCGAGGTGACGTTATAGGCGGTCCCGGTCGCGGTCTGGGTGATGGTCCCGACAGTGGTACCGGCATGGGAAATGCCCGCCACCGCGCCATCGGTATCCCGGTTGATGAAGATACTTGCCGCATTCTTGCCGGTGAAGACGGCTGCGGGGTTTTGGCCCGCAGGCACGATATATTCGCCGGAACCCATGAAGCCGGGCTGGATCGCCGAGTTGGTGTTTTCGTTGAGCAGCTTCTGAACCCGGATGCCGTTATAGTTGTTGCCCGGGCCGAAGGTGTTCAGATTTGCCGTTGCACGATTGACGATAGCGTAGGCAAGGTTTTGGAACTGGTTGCCTTCGACGGTGATATACTGGGTGTTGAGAACGCCCGTCGTATCCGTCAGAGCCACGCCCGAGAGAACCACGTCGGTGTCGGACAGCACATTCCCCCGGATCGAGTTGCCCATGACACATCCGCTGGTCACGCTGTCATAGACGATCAGCGAAAGGGCCGCGCCACCTGTACGCCCATATCGGTAGGATACCTCATTCGCCTCGAACAGCACCTGCCGGCAGCGCCGGAAGTAGGCTTGCGTGTTGGAAACGCCGAAGTGATTGCCAGTCACGCGGTACTGATTGAGGCGAACGACCGATCCGCCGGAAACAATAGTGTTATCGCAGATCAGCCCGTCGAAGCAGACCTGCATGTCGTTGTCCTGGTACCACACGCCCTCGACGTTGTAGATCTTCGCAGCTGTTTTGAAGCCGAAGATCACGTTTCCGCGGATATGCAGGTTGGCGAGCGTCCCGACCGACTGATCGGGAACGTGAATTCCCACATCAGATGGGAAATCAGCCTCAAGCAGGTCCCCGCCCACATAGATGCCCTGGATGAAATTGTCTTCGACGCGGGCGCCAAACTGACGCTTCAGAACGATGCCGGTCGCAAAGCCCTGCGTGCCTACCGTTTCGCCGCGAATGTCGTTGCCGCGAATGACACAGCGCGGATCGAAATACGGAATTCCGGAGGTCGGCAGCGCGCTGAAATCCACTTCGAGAGGAGTGCCGCTGGTGCCACGGGTCCAGATCCCGATGTTCTGGACCTCGATCCAGTCGTTCCAGCTCGATGGCGTCAGCTTCAGACCGAAGCTCGCCGCGTCGGCCGGCCAGATCAGCTTCGACTTGTCGCGCTTGTAGCCGCGCAGGATCGTCTGGCCGTTGAAGGCAAGCTGGCTGCGCACGAGATAGGCGCCATCAAGCACGACCGGCTTGCCGAAGGCCTGCGCCGCGACGATCGCAGCCGCATCGTCCGTCACACCATCGGCGGCGGCGCCGAGCATTTGCGGCGTGGTGAGCGCTTCGTCGAGCATCCAGTACCCGCCATTTGCGCTATCCGTCGATCCGTCCGGCATGAACCGATCAGTCGACCGGAAATAGGATTGCGTCGGCTTCGAGACGAACTCGGCCGGCGTGACGCGGCGATAGTTTGCGGCGCTACCGGCAATTCGGGCCGTTGTACGGAACTGGGTGTAAAGGCGTTTGACGGCCGCCGGGATGGTATCGTCCTCCGCCGCGGAGACCGACAGGTAGATCCGCTGATTGATGGCATCGCGCGCTTGCTCGGCAGCCATCTGCGCGGTGAGGGCCGTCGATGCGAAAAGAGCGGCATTGGTGATGTCTGTTGCGTTCGGCCCCTTCACCAGAAAATTGCCGCTCTTCATCAGCGTATCGCCGTCGAGCAGCGCCGAGGAAACTGTCAGGCCTTCTTCTCCGCCGAAATCGACCTTCATCGAGCGGCTGATGTCTCGTCGAAGCTCCTGCCCGAAACTGGCAATCTTGGACAGTTCCTTTTCGAGAGCGGTCATATCGATGCGGGTGCCCTTGTCGACACCGGCATCGCGCATCGGCTGCCGCTCCGAAGCCACGACGAATTCCGTCGTCTCCGGCAGATCATCGGCGAACTCGATTGTAAACAGGTCGAATGGGAGGTCGTCGACCTTCGCGACCGTTACAGCAACAGGGGAAAAGACCTCCTCGCCATCCGGACGAGTATAGACCGCCACGTCCTCGACGTCGAAGATTTTGAAGCCGAACGGACCGTATGTCGGCCCTCCGTCGCCAAGCAGAATAGCCGTCTGACGCGCCTGCCGAGGAATGGGATATGGATTGGTCATGGCCGCCCTGCCCTGATTGTCGGATCAGAGCAGAGGGTAAGGGTCAGGCAAGATCGTTAAGTGCGCTGCCGGTAAGCCGTGAACCCAAACAAGCCAGCTCCGAGAACGTTCAATACTTCCCACATGCCACGGTTAAGGTGAGCGGGGATCAAAGGGTTGAATATTGCGGCGCATATCAAGAGCGGAACGGCTATCGACCTGTCCTTGTGCCAAAGCTGGATCCCGCAATAGAGCCCCGCCGCAAACACGACGACACGCAGGAACAGGTAATACCCGTAGGGCCAAGAACCCAGTGCGACCAAAAGCACCACTGCGGCCGCAACGGCAACCATCCTCAGAACAACCATCGCAGTACCCCCCAGTAAAGCGGCCACATCTCCGCGAGGACGAAATTCAGCGGGATGATAAAAAACCAGTTCCACCAGTTGTAGCGAACACCATCAAGGAATGTTAGAAAAACGAAGGTGTAAAGCACTACCGCTTGATAGGCTACGAGCAGTCCAGGACCGAGATATTTCACGCCTTCCCCCACCTCACGACGTCGTAACAACCAAAGCACGACTGAACGATTCGAGGAAGGAGACTTTCTAGTCTGTGCCCAAGACGGCTTCCGGATCCGGCAATCTGCGGAACTGCAGCTCGCCCGGCTCCCACCACATCGACGACTTGCCTTTCTGTGCCCGAAAGCTCTTGTCCGCATCCGGATCCGTCAGCCATTGCAGCTGATCGACGAAGGCGCGGCGATACCACATGCGGGTTGCCGGATGCGACGACAGGATCGGCGTGTACCGGCCGACATATTTCGAGACGTTGCGGCCGAGCTTCTGATCCTCGCCGCCGGGAACGATCGCGCGGATCGTCCGCAATGTCACGTCGAGGCTGTCGCCTATGAAGGCGGCCCCCGGTCCGGGCAAGGTTTCGGCAAAGCTCTGGCCGAACTGGTTTTCGGCACGGTTGACGAAATCCGCAAACAGGCCACCGCCGCCGCCCTTCACGAAAGCCTTACCCCAGAACGCCGGCGTCGTCATATCCTCCGGATCCTTGCCGTTCAGCACGTTCAGGACCTGAGTGTACATGCCGGCGCCGATCGTCAGCGGAATGGCCATGGCGGCAAAGTACCAGGCGCCGCGCGCCACCTTACCGCCCTTCGAGCGGCCCAGCATCGAATAGAGATAGATCGCCTCGAGCTGGCGCGCGGTAAAACTCATGCCGAAAGAGAGGAACTGCGATCCGAATTCACCGATCTCGCCAAGGATCGTGCCGCGCGCCGTGCCGCCGGTCAGCACGCTCTTGATGCGCGGATCCCCTGATGGCACCGACCGTTCCGACCACTGCGCAATCATCTCGGCATATTTTTCAGCCAAGATCCGATCGCCGGTCTTTTCGAACACGCCGCCGGGATCCAGAAAACCCATGTCGTCGATGCCGGCGCGCATCCTGTGCCAGTCGTCGGCCGTGATGCCAAACCCTTCCATCGTGTTCTTGAGGAGCTGCGGCAGATCCAACCAATCCGTATCCTTCTCGGCAAACCCGCCAAGCGTCTCGTGCCAGGCCGAGGCCTCGACGCGCTTGCGGGCATCGGTCAGCGGCGAAAGCGCGTTCCAGGTCAGGGAGCGATCGACGAGGTAACGGCTCCATTCGTGGCCGAACATCTGGTCGACGAAGCGAGCCTGCTCATTCATCGTGTGCAGATAGTCTTCCCAGATCACCGCCCGCCTCGCCATCGCCCGCCGGTCGCCGTCCCTGGCGAAACGCTTGATGATATCAGCGATCGTCGACGTCACGGGCAGCCCCGCAAGACGCCGGGCCGCGGCCGCGACGAACGGATCCGTCGATGCCGCCAGGATCCCGGTTGAACCGAGCATGGCGGAGGTTGCGAGATTGCGGACATCCCCGGCGAGCTTGGCCGGCGCGTCCAGAATGGTTTCCCGGCCGCGCAGAGCCCGCCAGAGGCTGTCGACCCGGTAACCGGCCCATTTGATCGCCGACATTCCCGGCGGCTTTCCCTGCACGTCTATGGCGCCCGCCTGCTGCTTGCCGATATTCACCTGCACGGCCTGTTTCAGCCACTCGATCTGCGCATCCGGATTTGGCCCGAAACGCTCCATGGCGGCGATATCGCGGGCAATGCCGTTGATATGGTTGAAGATCGATCCGATCGCGTCCTGCGTGCCGAACTGCTCATTATAGGTCAGCCAGCTTTGTGCATCCCGAAAGATCAGGAACCGGCTGTCCTGGTATCGGCTGGCAACCTTGCCCTTGCCAAACTTGCGCCCCTCCGGCCGCCGGTGCGCCCAGCCGTCCGATGTCAGCGTTTCGAACACATAGTCGAGAGACGCATCGAGCCCGTCCGCACCGATCACCTCGCCGGTATTCGGATTGGTCATAAGGTCCGGATCGAGCAAAGGCCGGATGAAATCTTTCCAGCGCTGACGTGCCTCGTCGGCCGTCGCGCCGAGCTTGCGGATCTTGCGGCGATCGTGGCTATGGACGATGCCCCAATCCTGCCGTTTGGGAATATTGCCGCCGGCGGCGTTGAACCGGAGCCGCAGATCTTCGAGAACGCCGGACAGCGCGCCAGCGAGTGCCTTTGCCGTTTCGTTGCCGACATTCTCGCCATGCATCGCCTTGATCAGATCCGGCAGATCCGCCTTGTTGCGCCGCAGTCCAAGGCCCTTCGAGCGCCGGAAATGATACATGACCTGGCTCAAATCCCGGTGCGCCATGGCAATGATCGCATTGGCCTTGCCGGCCATGCTCTGCGTCCCCTTGAAGCCGTTATGGATCATCAGCGAAAGCACCGCGTCCAGCTGGTCGGGGTTGCCGTTGCGGTCCCGATAGTTTTCGATGAAATCGGCTAGCTCCTTGCGCCGGGCTTCCGTCAGTTTCACCTGCCGGCGCAGTTCCTTGGCTTCCTCGCGCAAGGCCGCCGCCACCTCATCACGTGCGGCGGCCGCCGCTTCCCGTTCGCTCATCCCGGCCCGCTTGCGGTTGAACCGGGCATCGTAAAAGCGTTGCAACTCTTCCGCCTGGCGGGAGTTGATGGCGCCCTGTTCAACGGCGGAATTCAGGCAGTCGCGAAGGCTCATAGCTTGCAGCTTTCCAATACGTCGGCGAGGAGATCGGGTTCATCGGCCATGGCGAGCGCTTCGGACGTCGACATGATTTTCACATTGCCGTCGCCGTCCTCGATGCCGATGAAGTCGAGATAGTTTTCAGGGTTGCCGTTGGCATCGCGCGCTGGCTCGACAATATCGCCCATCTGCACGTCGGCCGCGGCCTCCGCCGCATCGTCGAGCGGTTCGATCGGATTTACCGGCCGGATCGTCTGGCCTTCCAGGGGATCCGATCGCACCGGCGCGCGCGCGGCAGCACTTGCCGGTTGCCGGCGGGATAAGGGAACCTGCTCGCGGTAGTCGAGAGCGTCCAGGTGCTCGCCCATGTTTTCGGAGGCGCGGACGCGCTGCTCGTTGTCAGCCACCCAGCGGAACGCCTCCGCGCGATCCATGATCCGCCCTTCGGCGTTAATGAAGCCGGTAAGCTCCGGAGATCCGAACCGCTCGTCCCCATAGCGGTCCGCAAGGCTGAAATGGACGTCGCCGGCATTGCCGATATAGACCTTGCCGTCACTGTGGACATTGGCAACAACAACGCCTCTCTCCGGCAGAGCACCGCCGCCGATCTCGACTGTCCGGCCATCCGCCATCGTTGGCCGGACGTCCTCGACGCGCTCCGCGACGGCTTCCACCCGATCTGCCGCCGCATCGATCCGACGCGCCGCGTCATCGACGCTATCGGCGAAGAAGGTATCCGCGATATCGTCGATCGCGTTCTGGTCGCCGGCGAACATCAGTTCGTATTGGTCCGGCGAAAACCGCATCCGGCCCGCCTCCTCCTCTGCGACCAGCCGTTCAACCAGGTCAGGCGGCGGAAAATTGTCGGGATCCTCCGCATACCGTTGCGCCGCCTCGAAGACGCGCAGCTCGCCGGGCGTTGCATCCGGCCGCATCATCACCTCGTCGAGAACCCGTTCCTCGAAAGACCGCGTGAGCAGATCGAGCTGGTCCGGCCCCAGCTCGACACCCATGGCCTTTGCCATGGTTTCCACATCGCCCGGTTCCGGCCGGCCTTCGAGCACCCGCGTGGCAACCTTCTCGCCGCCCTCGCCGAGCTTGAAGATCCGAGCAAGTTCCGAGCCACCTTGTACCGTACCGCCGAACAGGGCGCCGAAGGTCGCGGCAATGCCCGCATTGGCGAGCATGTCTGACATACCGTGTTCAAGCCCGGCCTCGCGCTTGCGCTCCTGACTTCCAGCCTGCATGACCAGTTCGGCACCGCCGTTGATCAATGCTTCCGTCATCATCGTCTGACCAATCCGACCGGCGACTGTTTTCGCCGTCGCACCTCCGGCCCCGAGGAAAGCCATACCCCATTGCGCGGGGTCGCGAGCTATGCCGGTCAGGCCACCCAACAGTTGCGCACTAAAGCTCGTTACCGGATCAAGAGCAGGCGACTGTGCAGCGAGACTTTGGTCGCGCTCTGCGTCCTGAAGCACCTGGTTCTTTTGTTCGAGGATCGGACGATCGACGATACCAGTGATTTTTGGATCTCGATCAGCAAGTGCCAACGCCTGCTCTTTAAACTCCTCCTCTTTCCGCCGGATGAATTCCGGGCTGAAGGTGTTAAGACCAGCCGTAATACCAGCTCCACCGGCCTGAGATGAAACGATCCCTATCATATCGCGATCGACGCCGGAGGCTACTCGCAAGGGGTTGGCGAGTTCAACATCGGTCAGATCTCGGATTGCGGCGATCCGCTGATCATAGGCTTTTTCCATCGCGTAATAGTCCGCGTTGGTGTCACTGATCAGTTTCATCGTCTCATCGGTGGTTTGCCACAAAGTGCTCGCAGCCTCGCGCCATGTGACTGGGCCTTCAGAAAGGCTTTCCTTTGGCAGATCTGCCGGGTCGAGAAGGTTAATCATCGATACGCCCCCGGAACGCGCGGTTCCAGCCGTGGCCGCATCACCTCAAGATCAACCACGACAGGCCGACCCGCTTCATCAGCGATAAACATCGGCGATGGACCGGCAGGATCGCCGAGGGCGAAGATGAAACCGCCTTTGGCCGCCACTGGCATAGCTTTTCGGAAATCCGCGGCCGTCCACTGATGTCCGTTCTTCGCCTTCACCTGCCCGACGTCAGCATCCGTCAGCGCTTCCATCAGCCGGGGGAAGCGATCGGCGCGGATCGTTGGCGGGATCAGCACCTTGGCCGGCGAATAGGCCCAGCCGCGATCATACTCGGCAAAGCCGCCATACTGGACATTCCCGGAGAAGCTTGCGCCAGCAGCTTCCTGGTAGGCGCGCTCATAGACCTGTTTTGCATCCTCTTTTTTCGGATCGATGCCGGCATCGTAGAGACGCTTGCGCGCGATCGCAGATGCCATCTGGTCAAGGCGACCGATCTCAGAAGGGGTGGCTACAAGCGCCGCTCCTGTGGCCTCCTGAGCCAATGGCACGCGCTTGGTGCTCGGCATGTCCGCATAGTCCTTGCCGTCCGGTGATTTACCGAAACCGGCTATCAGATCGAGCGCGGCCTGCCGATTGCCGCCCGAGGCGATCAATCCGCCGGACAGCGCCACCGCCGGCGCAGTGTCACCCAGCTCGCGAAACAGGTTTTCGCTGTCGCGGCCTGCAGCGCTCACCAACCCGGCCGCAATATCCAGCCCGCGCTGCGGATCCGCCTTGACGGCCGCCTCGATCGCATCCGCCTCGCCGGGCCGGAAGAATTTCGGGCTCACCCCGAAATGCTGCGCCGCCGCCTTCGAGGCATTGATCCGTTCGGCGAAAGAGCCGGCGACGGCCGCCGGGTCGATATCGCCATCGAGCGGCAGGCCGGGAGAAACCGGCAACACCCCGAACCGCTCCGCCACGCCGAGCGGATCCGTGCGCAGCGCCTGTTTGTGTTCGGCGATCGTTTTCTGCGCGAATGCCACATCGTCGGCCGTCGCACCGTCGCCGAGCAGGATCTTGACGTTCTTTTCCACCGCGCCGATCGGCTGGGTGCGGATAGCCTCCGAAACACGCATGCGAGACAGCGTCGATCCGACGATCTCCTTACCTTTCGGCGCGGTCCCGGCGTCGAGCTGGAAACGGGCCAGTTCCTCGGCCGAGATAGACACACCCTGCGCCACGCGCTTCGCCAGATCCTCGCCGCGCTTCGTCAGGTCGGAGTTCGCCTTTTCGTCCTGCGTCCGCCGCGCGCTTTCGGCGCTCGCCAGCCCCTTGTCGATCTTGTCCCAGTCGTCGGCCGTCACACCGGAGAGTTTGCCCGCGGCATAGTCTTCCGTCATTTGCGCGCGCATGGTCTTGATGTCGTCGGCCGGCATCTTTCCGGCCTGGCGCACGTAAAAGCCGACCGTCGTATCGGAGCGGCTTTGCCGCTTGAATTTTTCCGCGTCGTCGACATCGATGATGCCGCGGGCCACCGCGCTATCATAATGCGCGTCGATCGAACCCTGCAGATCCGCAAGCGAGGCAGCCGCGGCAGGATTGTTGAAATCGAGGCCGGCCATGGCCTCGCTCTTGCGGTTTTCGAGTTCGTCCATCCGGCCGAAGAAATCGACCTTGTTCTGTTGCTCCTGCCTTTCTCGCTGTTCCGACTGCGCTTTTTCAAGCAGTCGGCTAGCCCGCTTCTTGTAGGCAACCGTATATTCCGGCGCGATCTCGTCGAGAACATTGTCGCGGAGATCCGCCGTCAAGCCTTCGTCGAGCGCCTGGCTCAACTTCGCCGGATCGTCCTTGTAGGCCTCGAAGATCGCCCGCTGGTTTTCCTCCATGGCAAGATCGGTCATTTCCAGATAGGTGCGAGTGCCGGCGACATCGTAGGCGCGCCCGTAAACCGTATCGTCGCCGCGCGGCCGCCAGTTGCCGCCCTTGCCGGGCTCGATCGTCACCTCTTCCCGAACCGGGGTAACCGACACCGGACCGACAGAGGCCGACGACGGCAGCTTCGAATAGCTGCCGGAGGAAACCTTACTTGTCCATTTAGCCGCGAACTGCCCGGCAGTCATGGACGCATCGCCGCCGTTGCCCAGGACAGCGTCACGGCCGACGACATCAACCGCCAGGGCGTTGGGGTTGGCGAGGAGCTTTTCAGCGCCGCCGGCGCCCTGCTGATGAGCGAGATACAGTTCACCGGCGGTCGGCTCCCGACCAAGTGACTTGCGGAGATGCGCCGCATTGTCGCGCATCAATCGCGCCGCCGCGTCAGATGAAGCCGCGGGATCGAACCGATCCCTGAGGCCGTATTGCGATGCCGTGCCATCGACAAACTGGAAGAGACCGCCTGCGCTCGATTTCGGATTTTTTGCGAGCGGATTGAAGGAGCTTTCCAACCCTGCAACTTCGGTCAGGGCATGCGGATCGACTGCGTTGCGAACCGCCGCATCGACGATCATCTTGCGGATCTCGGCAGGCGGAACCTTGACGCGCACTTGTCCATCGGCCTGCCCGGCCGGGCCGCCGCCTGAATACGTCGCCCCGGTTGGCGCTCCGGCCAAGGCGTCCCGTGCGCCGGCGACCTTCCCGGCACGCTCGGCCTGCTTCGCCGCATCGGTTGCAAACTGGTCGGCCATTCGGGCAAGACCGGAGGCAACCTTGCGCTCGAGATCGCCACCCTCGCGCGAAACCGCCAAGAGACCTTCGGACAAAAGCGGCTCAGCCTGAAAACGCCGGTAGCCGACCGGATCAACACGACGGTTCGACATACTCAACCCCCAATTTTTGCAAGATTGCTAAAACCAGAAAAACCGGTTCCGATCGCCTCGAACATTCCCGAGGCGCGCGCCCGCTTGGCGCGCTTGCGGTAATTCGCCGCCCGCTCATCGAGCCGCGCCACGCGGGTCTGCTCCGTCCCCGCGTCGATCGAAAGAGCGGTATCGCCCTCCCGGAAGGCATCGCGGCGCGCCTGGCCTGGCGTGCCGAAGGAAAGATCAGTGCCGGACGCGGCATAGGCGACGTCCTGCTGGCCGATCCGATCCATCATTTCCTGTTTGATGCCGGCGCGCCGGTTGATGCCCTGCAGGGTTTCGAGCGGCTTTTCGCGCTCGGCATCCACCGCCGCCAGTTCGGCGGCCTCGGCGTCCGCTTCCCCTGCTGCCATCGATCCGAACATCGAGAACACGGTCGCCGTGCCGCTCAGGAGCTTGGCAAGGCTAAATCCGCTCGCGGCGGCCCCGCCGGCTGCCGCTGCCCCGGTTGTTGCCGCACCGGCCGCAGCGCCTGTCGCCGCAGCACCGCCCCCAAAAAGTCCCGCAAATGCCGCCGCAATTTCCGTCACAGTTTCACCCCCGGATTATAGTCACGCACATGCAGAGAGCCCGGCCGCACCTGGCTGATGACGAGCGTCGGATCCATGCAGGCGCCCTTGAGGCCCGCTACCGTCTTTCGCCCGGTAAAATTCGTTTTGGGGCCGGAGAGATCGTCACTGGACAGCGCCAGAGACACATCCTTGACCGCGCGACCATTGGCGCCGATCGCAATCGAAGCCGTATTTTCCAGATAGAGCCGCACCGATCCGACCTTGCCCGGCCGAACCACGATATCATCGTTCGGAAGCACCTTGACGTAAGGCATGCTTTCATAGATCGGCGCGGTCCAGATCCCGATCTTCGCCGGCTTAGAGGCGATGCCGGTCTGCACGACACCGGCAGCAACCGTGAACGGCCCGAAAATATCGTTGTCAATCAGCGCCCAGACCGTCTTGCCGTTCAGGACGGAAAGCCCGCTCGCCTGCCCCGTCAAGTCCGTAGTCACGTCGAAGGCACACTGGAAAAGATTGACGCTTTCCTCTTCGAGCATTTCCTCGAAGATTGCGCCACCGCGCTCGATCGTCAGCCAGACCTGATCCTGCCCGTCGACCGACAGCCCGTGCACCAGGCCGCCGCCGGCGATCGGCCATTCGCAGGCCGCCATGATCTCCTGGCTTTTGTTGACGACGCAGCAGATCAGCCGGCCGTCCTCGCGCAAAAGCCAAAGACGGTCGGATGCCATGCTCCCGGATTTGTGCTGCACCCAGATGTTCTTGATGTCGCGGACCAGGTCGGCCGGATCAGAACCATTCAGATCGTTTTCCGGGTTCGGCGCAAACACTTCCGAAACCGCGTCATATTCGATCGAATACAGACGGCCGCCGTCGGAAGAGACGAAATAAACCTTGCCTTCGAGCTTCACCGGCTGGCAGTTTCGCTTAACGCCGATCTCGATCGCATTGACCCAGTTGAGCGGCTTGTTCCGCTCGATTGTCCGGTTCGACACGAAATAGACGTTCTGGTCGGTAAATGCGATCAGATAGGTCGCATCGATCATGAACAGGATGGTTTCGGAGGTCTGCGACCGAAGCGCGTCGAGCCGCGCCGCATTGTCCTGCTGCGCCTCGATGTTGAGATCGAAATACTCGCCGATCCGCGACGCGGCCGTCGAAGCGGAGCGGGCTTTCGGCGCGAAGTACCAGGCGCGGTCCTGAAACAACATCATGCCGGAAAAGCCGCCGCGCGACGCTGAAATCAGCGGCTCACCCTCCGTTTCGCCGATTTCGATATGGGAGGAGAGCACGGAAGCTTGCGACGTGTTGAGGATCTGCGCATCGACCTGGTATTCCGAACCGCCCAGGCTGGCGGTAAAAACGATGTTCAGCGCGCGATAGCGTTCCGCGCTCTGCCCAGGGTCGAACTGAATATCGACATCGTTGTTCAGGCCCGGCAGCCCGCGGATCAGCGGCCGCAGTTGGGTGGCGAGATTGTGCCAGTCCGCGTCGGTCGCCACATCCGGATCGACCATTGCGAGGGAGCCGTTCACCAGCCGGACGCTGGACGTGGTTTCACCGTCGATCGTCACATTCATAACGATGCCAGTCGTGTCGTCGGCCCAGCGGATGTATAGCGACCAGTAGTCGTCGGTCTGGGTGTAGGTTCCCCCAAGGTCCACTTCGGGCAGGTCGCCATAAGGCCAGGTCGAAATCGTCCAGTCCGTATCGTCGGCCGCATCCCGTACGAGGCGCACGCCCTGCCACAGGTCGACATGGAAGATGCCGACCGTGTCGGCCTCCCCATAAAACCGGAGATCTGGGATCATGCCGGCGGTAATGGCGGTAACCGCGCCCGTTGTCAGCGTCGCGACCTTCACGCGGTCGTTGCGCCAGATGTCGACGCGGCCCGCCGTAACGACGATAGTGTAGGACAGGCTCGGCGAGATCTTCAGGACCGCCTTGTTGCAGACGGCGGAGGCACCGGCGCCGACATAGGCGGATCCGGGCATCAGGTTGAAGCCGGATTGGGCGATGGGCTCTATGCCGAGCATCCGGATCGCGCCGGAATAATACTGCTTGAGATTGACCTTTCCGCGCAGGCTCTTCGAAAGCTGCCCGGCATTGACGGACGATTTGAGAGGCCCGGAGACACGCGACATCAAAACCTCCCGTGCCAGCTATAGGGATCGGCGGTCGAAAAGCGGGCATTAGTCAGAGGCTCTTCGGCCGCAAGCGGCGAACCGACAGGTGCGCTCGCCTTGTCCTGCGCCATCAGACGTCCGAACAGGCCGCCGGTGCCTTCCCGCGACGCGGTGCCGAATGCCTCGACCAGCAGGTCGTTGCGCAGGTCCTTGTCCTGCCAGACCGGCACGGCAAGATAGGCGCCGAGCGCGATGATGAAACCGCCGCGCCATTCAGGCGGCCAGACATCCGGATCGACATAGAACTTGCAGCACGACCAGGTGTCGGGATGGTCGCAATAAAGGACGCCGCCTTCGAGCGCGAAATCGCGCAAGGGCACTCTCTGCCGGGGGTCGATCAGATACTTGAGCGGATTGCCGATCCGCCCGCCGGGAAGATCGAACCCATAGCGCCAGCCGTTTTCGGGCTCTTCGGCACGACGATTGTTCCGCCTGGTCAGCTGTGCCCAGTGCCAGTCATGCATGCCGAACGTTCGGTCGACGACCTGCGGCCAGACATATTCGATCATCTCAGCAAGATCGCTGTCGTCATCGGTTGAGAACACCGGCCCGACGCCGAGCGGATCGGTCAAAGCCATGTTGATGATAGTCGCCTTGTCGATCGCCATTTGCCCCGTCCCGGTCGCCTCAAAAAAAGAAACCGTGGCCAGATTACCGGCCACGGTCCCGCGTTGAATGCGAAGCAGATCCGATCAGTCGGCCGTCGTGTCGCCGGTGACATCAGTCACGGTTACGTTGCCGCTTGCCGGCACGGTCGCGACCTTCATCCGGACATACTCGGAGGTGCCGTCGACATCCGCCACCGCGTTGATGATAGACGAGACCGTCAGGGCCGACCGGCTGTCGTTGAAGTAGCCAGCCGCGAGCATTTCGGCCTTGGTGTGGTTGGTTGCGTAGTCAAAGGTATGAACCTTGACGTTGTTTGCCAGCGTGATCGAGTTCGAGCGCCGGAGCTGGGTAGGCACGTGAGCCATGGAAAAACCCTCTGGACCTTTGGAAGTTGCGAAAGAGGAAGCCGCCGCCGAAGCGGCGACCACCGTTAGACGCGGATCGCCGACTTGATCGCGAGCATGCGGACCCTCTTGACGCCTTCCGGCAGGATCCCGATCGACGCGCTGGACAGCTGGACCTTGCAGACGTAGGGCGTGCCCTCATAGTCAGGCAGCGGCTCCATGGTCATGTTCTCCTGGTCCCACCAGGTCTCCGAACCGACTGCGTCCTTGGTGTACATGAAGGTGTCGAGATACCCCGCACCGGTAAAGCCGGGCGTCCCGGCAACATAACCTCCTGTACCGTAGGTGAAATATTCGTCCGGGATGGAGAACATATGCACGCCGCGGAAGGTTTTACGGGTAACGTTGCTCGCCTTCGCGAACGGCAGATCGCTCGGCCCCTGATAGTCGGAGTTGGCGAATTCCTTGTACATCAGGAGCTGCGACATCCAGACGTGCGGGATCGGCCAGAACACTTCGTCGTCGGATCCGGCGCCGGCGATCTGGTCGATCGCCTCGATCGCGTTCAGCAGATCGACGCGTGCGGTGCCGTCGCCGATCGTCGCGATCGTGTTCGGCGTATCGGTGAGCGTACCGCCGGCCGTGGCAAAAGCATTCAGCGCATCGAGCTTGATGCGATCCTTCTTGCGGCGCTGGGCCTTGGTCAGATCATCGGCGAGCTTTGCCTTGAGGCTCGGCCCCATGCGCTTCTCGTCCTGCATGCGGAAGTAAACGGAGGCCTCGAAATCCTTGGTGACCAGCGTCACCATGTCGAGGTTCACGTTGCTCGGCGAGATCTTGTTGATCGCCCCGGTCAGCTCGTACATCTCGATACGACCGCCGCCGACCGGATACTTTACCGTGCCGGCAGAGCTTTCGCCCTTGAGCATCGTGTCGTCGAGATAGCCACCCTTTGCCTGGTAGCGTGCGCGAACGAGACCTTTGATCTCTTCGCGGAACCATGTGGAAACTGCCATAATAAGCCCTCAAAGCTTGGAGTGATGGACGAAATCACCGTGAGGGCCGATTAGCCGGATGCCGTGTCGGGTCCTGTGAAGGATAGCCAGCGGTCATTCCAGGTCGCTCCCGTCCGGTAGCAGTTCGAATGCTGCCACCGGCCGGGAACCGTTCAGTGCGTCACTCGCCGTAAACCCGGCGGAGATCGGCCTGCAGCTGATCATAGCTCTGCTGATTGAACTTGGCGTCACCCCAGGTGTTTTCGGGGAGCGCTTGACGTCGAGCGATCTCCTGCTTCGGATCGAGACCACCAGGCGGCGTGTTGCCGAACGACGGGCCGGTTCCTGCCTGCCCTCCCGTCATCTTCTGCATCGCCTCGAACAACCGGTGCCCCTTGGCACTGTCGCCAATCATGGCCTTGGCATATTCCGCGACATCCTTGTCGATCCCGATATCCTTTGCGATCAGACCGTCGAGGAACGCATAGTTGTCGTTTATGCGCTTTTCGACCGCCTGCTGCTGCTCGGCCGGCGTCAGATGTTTCGCCACGTCAGGGACGAGCGCCGCACGCTCCGCCTTCTCGTCGACAATAGGTTCCATCAGCCCCATTTCTGCCGAGACCGACAGAAATTCCTGTGTCAACGCCTGATAGGCCGGAACCGAGATTTTGTGCTCGAGCGCCTTGGCGGCCACGCGGCCAAACAGCGGATCGCCCTTCAGGGTCTCAAGATGAGGCTTGATGGTGTCCGGAATTTCACCCGAGAATTCGCCATAGGCCTCCGGCCTGTCCGGAACGCCGTTCTGCGCATCGCGAGCCCGGTAGCCGTCGAGCGCCTTGGCCATCTTGTCCATGGTCTCGTTCTGATCCTTGCCAAGCAGGTGCTCGGCAAGGCCTTGAGGCTTGTAAAACTCACCTCCGGCGGGCGGACCGCCTGCGCCCGCCGGAGGGTCCCCCGCCGATGGAGCCGGCGGAGCTGCTGCGGCGGCAGGAGGAGTGCCAGCCGCAGGAGGAGATATTGCCGGCGGCGCCGCAGCAGCCGCGGGCGCAGGTGCGCCGCCACCACTGCCGCCATCCGGCACGTTGAAAGTCATGCGATCGAGGAAGTTTCTCATGCCCCAGCTCCATTTGGGTTTTGCGATTTAACGATGGTTTCACCGTGAGCGATCGCGGCAAGCACCGCCTCACCCACGCCGTTGATGCCCTGCCGGCTAGCGGTCAGCAGAGCGGTCTGCTCGAAGGTCGCACCCGTCGCCCGAAGCGGCATGCGAAGCGTGATGTCCATCATCCATTCGACGACGGCCCGCCCCTCGCCACCGTGGCTGTACAGGATGTAAAGTGCCCGCGCGACGTCGTCGGTCGGCTGCAGCGGCGCCCCCTGCAGGTGCGGCTTGAATAGCGCCTCAAGACTTTCCCAACCGCCGCCGGCGATTGAGTTTTCGAGCAGGTCGAGCGGCTGGCCGGCGCGACCGGGGACGAATGGACCTGTCATTTACGCGGCCCTCCGCTGCTCGGCGACTGCCAGGTCCTTGATCGCGCCGGGTGCCTGCTTGGCCGCTTCGGTCGCCATGACGGCGGCGAGCTGCTGCTTCTGGCGCTCGGCGATCTTGACGACGATCGCCTTTTTCTCTTCTTCGTCCGGCACCAGGTCCTTGTCGATCTGGAAACCGTCCGCCACCTGCGCCAGTACTTCGTCCTGCTTCAGGTAAAGTTCGGCATTCTCGGGCCCGGCAAACGCCTGCACAAAATCCCAGTAGTTGGCGATCGCGGCAATCCGGTCGGCATTCAGTGCGGCCTGCATCGGCGAACGCACCTTGACGGTGATCAGGAGATCGTCGACCTGGCGCACCATCGGTAGATAGCCGAACTCGAACAGGATCTCGGCAACGCGCGGCACGACCACCGGCATGATCTCATTCACCAGCCGCCCGAACGCGCCGATATGGATGTTTGCCCGCTGCTGCATGCGGGCCGCCATTTCCGACGCGGAGCGCGGCGTGCCCTCATAATCCGGCAACCGCGTGTCGAACATCGCAGCCTTGATCTGCGTCTGCAGGTCGCCGATCAGCATGTTGGCGATATTGAAGCTTCCCTGGGGCGTATCGAGGCGGGAAACGTCCGGCCCGAGAACGCCGCCGGTCGCCTGCATCGCCCAGAATTCGCCCGGCCCGAGCCGAGCCGTGTCCGGATTGAATGTCCCGCCGGCGCGATAGCCCCAGATCCCGAGCATCGAGATCGCAAAGTTTTTCAGGGCCAGTTCCTGAGCCTTGTTGATCGTCTTGATCGTCGGCAGGGCCGTCAGGACCACGCCGCGGCCATAGGCTTCGCCGGGAACCCGGTAATAGCGCGGCACGGCGATCGGCTGGGTGCGATAACGCTCGTGGGTGATCAATTCGGTTGAATTGTCGAGCCGCGCGCCAAAATGCCAGCCGCCACCCTCGCGACCGTCCGCCCACCAGTCCTGATAAACCGTGAACATATCGGAGGGTTTGGTTTTGGCCTTCTCCCTGAAATTCTCCGGAAAACGGCCGCGCGGCCATGCCTCGATCACCTGGTCGGCGCGCATCTGCGTCCGCCAGGAGATCAGGTTGACGGTGCCGTAACCGTCCGTCGAGATCGCCAGTTCGTCGAAGGGAATACAGACGAAGCGGACCGGGTTGTTGCGGGTGCCCTTGACCGGCAGGATCGCGGCCGTTCCGATCGCCAGATCGACGCACATTTCGTGGATGGCGGTATCCCAATCGCCCGCCAGAAAGAAGGGATGGATCAGCTTCGACGTCCGCGACAACTCGCGGTCGAAGGCCTTGCGGTCGGAGGAACTGAGACGCATCGCCGCCAGCGGACCGGTCTCAAGCTCGAAGGTCGATTGCCCTGCAGGGAAAAGATCGCGCTGCAGGTTGCCGGCGAAGATCATCGCCGACATCGGCGCGGTCATGTCGAACAGCTTGTCGGGCTGGCGGACGCCGCCGTTCGCGCCGCCGGAGGGGCGCCGCTGCGGAACCGCGTAGTCGTAGGCGTCCTGGTAAATTCGGGTCCAGCCCGATCGCGCGCCCCAAGTGTTGTCGACGCGGGTTTTCAGCGTCTTGATGTCGACGTCGAAATTGCCATCCATCAGGCGAGCACCTTGCTCGCCGTATCCGGGCCATCCTCGAACAGGCGTCGGCCGCGAGGAGCCTTCCGGGTTGCGCCCACCGCAGTGTCCTTACGGTTCAGATCCGAGAGCTGCCGATCGTTCGCCACCGCCTGCAATTGCCGGCTCTTCTCCGCTTCCCGCTTCGCCGCGCCGCCGTCTCCGCCGCCGAAAAGTCCCTTCACCGCCTGCATGGTCCGCTGTCCCTTCGAAAATCCATTCGCCCCCGACAAGCCGGAAGCCGCAGAGGCGAGCCATGCGCTCGCCCGATCGGTTGCCGGGCATGACGTGGCAGAACACCACGACGCCATTTTCGGAGAAGCTGGTCAGCGTTGAATGCGCCAGCCTGCAGAGAGTCCGCATGTACGGCCGAGCACTGGGGCGGATCGCGAGACAGAATTCCCGCCGCCCCGACTTGTCCGGCACCAGATAGGCGATTGCCAGCAGCTCGCCATCCACCGAAATCGAGACGCTATCGCCGTTCGACCGCATCCAGATCGCCGCCTTACGCGCGAGCGCCCGCCCGCCCGCGCACGTGAGGCAGTCGGTCCACATCGCCGGCGATTGCAGGGTCAAACGTCCCATACGGAAAAATCACCGGGACGCTGCCGCGTCTGCTGCCGCTGCATTCGGGCCGACTGAAGGTTCGAGACATTCGCCGGCAACGCCGCCTTGGCAGCCGCCGCCATGACGGCGCCGAGGCCGCGGTAACCAAGAACGCGATACTGCTCGGCATCGTGCGGGTGAGAATATTCGTTCTTAACGACGGCGAGCTTGTCGGTTCCGCTGGCGCTCGCGAGCTTCGTCAGCTTGTAGTGGGCCGCATAGCCGCCGATCATTTTCTTGCAGCGCGGGTCGATCAGATACCGGGGCGTCACGCCGTCGATCAGCCCGGTCAGACCCCAGCGCACCGCCTCTTGACGGATGCCGGGTTCGTTGGTCGGCGCGGGCATGATCGGCATGCGGACGATCTGCTGCACGGTCATGATCCAGTTGAATTCGCCGGTGGCGGTATCGCCGCCCATAAATGCCGCCGGATCGCCGGTTATGCCGAGGATCGGAAGGCCCGGAAAACGCTGCATCAACAGTTCGATCAGCAACGTCCCAAAGCGCGACGGGCCAGTGCCGGGTTCCGTCACCAGCTCGGCCAGCAAACGATCCTGGCCGTTCGGTTGCGGCTGCCCGATGGTCGCGGCCGGCGAGCCGCCGGCGTCGATGCCGATCGTCAGGCCGAGGCCGGGCGTCGGGTCGAGCAATTGCTGCGAAACATGGATCCGTTGATTGAATTCTGGATAAACAGGCTTGCCGTCCTGCGCATAACCCGGAAGCCCGTGCACCATGCGACGGGTGATATGCTCCGGCTGGGTTGCCGCTTCCAGCTCGTAGGAGGAACGGGGCTTGCCGATCGGATTTTCGGCCGCAGGATCGAGCCCGCCCGGCTGATGGAAGAAGTTGTAGGCCGGGTTTTTCTTGTCCGCATGCTCGCCATAGCCGCAATTGACGAGGATCGGGTGATCGATATCCGGCGGGTTCATGTCCCCAAAGAACACGCGTGGCAGGACGATCTCGCCGTCCGCAACGGTCAGGCCCATTTTCTTCATGGCCTCGCGGCCGTCGCGCGAGACGCGCTGCAGCTCACCGTCGGCAATATCCTTCACGGGCGGATAACGTCCGGTTCGCTGGAACATCAGGCCCGGAACGCGATCGTCGAGCAGATCGACTTCGTTTCCCCAGCCGGCGGAAAGCTCGTAACCCTTGATGTATTGCTCGACGTTGTGGTCGCCGATCGCGCCGGTTTCCAGCATGAAGTCGACCTTCACCAGATCGCGGCCGCGTACCACCTCGAACTGCATGCGATGCTTGACCGGCCGATCCTGACCGCCCTCGTAGCTGACCTGGAACGGGTTGCCGATCGGGAACATTTCGTGCCAGGAGGCCAGCGCCGTACGGGCAAAGTCGCGATAGGTGTCGCGCACCACGGCGATCTTGAAGCGCACCCAGCCATCCCGGCAGACCGGCATGTATTCGCCTGCCAGGCGCACCGCCTTCTCGCAACTGGCAACCGTTTTGCCGGAACCGGCCGGCCCCATGATGATATCGATCGGCCCGCGCGATCGCGCATATGCCGCGGCCACCGGCCCTGCCGGCTTGCGCTTTTGGAAGTCAAAGCCCATAACCCGAAACCCTTTGCGATCCCGGAACCCGCGCACCCGCGCCCACCTCCGGCCCATAGAGGTTAAGTTCGCGCGGCCATGGTTCAGTCGGGCAACGGGGAAAAGGGTCGTGTGTGTGAGCCGCGACCCCCATAGGGGGGCCTTCGCTTCGGATTTTCAAAGCGGCCGAAGGCCTCCGCTTCGCGCGGTACGCGCGCCCGCCCGCGTATGGTGGCGACACGCCAGCCGATTTCCCACGCGCGCGAGGCCCAGGCCGAAACGTGCCAATGATTTAGCATCATTAGCGGCATAGCGATTTCAACGGGTTACAGGCTGGAATGTCGGATGGCCGAATGTCGGATGGTGCGGCATTGATTTCATTCGCCTTTTTCGCCGCCGCCGATTGGTCGCAGGTCCAGCGTATCCGACCGCCGCTCCTGTTCCGGCATCTCGCCGAACACCATGAAGCCGCGCAAGGTCTTGTCGACCTGTATCGCCTGCGGTTTCTTCGCATGGAAGTATGGCATCAACTCGGCGTTAGCCTTCAGGCTCAATCCCTGCGCCGCGTCGATCAGCCCGATCACCTGCCCCTGACTGAGCTTATCCTTCTTCACGAGATGCGCCAGCTGCTGCATCGGCGCCATGTTCTGGTCCGGCTCGATGCCCGCCAGTTCGAGCGCCAGCGCCAGCGGATCGGCATTGGCGAGGTCAGCCAGGTTGAGCGCCGGATCGCGGTAGCCCATCGACAGCAGATAGTTGGCGAGATCGGTGGAGCGCTTGTTCTGGCTGCCCGGAGGCCTTCCCCGCCCCCGCTTTGCGGCATCCCTGATATTCGCGACATGCGCCACCGGACCACGGAAGAGCGCCATGGGCTCGTCATGATCGAACAAGAGAGATTGCTGCTCGGCGGCATCGTCGGATCCGGCGAGCTGCTCGGCAAGGCCCGACATCGCGGCCTCGGCGATCGCCCTGGTCGCTCCGACCTTCGCGGCCCGATCCGGATCGACCGCCAGTGCAGAATTTTCGGCCTGTGAGTGTGCCTCTGGAAGCCCCTGATTTTGCTGCTTTTCGTCGCTCACCGCTATTTCCCTATTTCTTTATTCCGGTTACCGCAGTTCGATACCTTGGAGCGCCGCCAACCGTTGCGCCAACCGCATATCTTCAATCAAATCAGGAACATATACCTATGGGTTGGCAAGTTACCGGTTACCGTTCTTGCGCGTATTCGCATGCGCGCGCGCGTGAAAAACCATATATTCGCCGCCAACCCGCCAACCGACACAATAAACTCCTGATTTCACTGAGTTATCCCGGTTACCAATGCGCCAACCGGACGCCAACCGATTGGTAACCGATGGATGCCACCCGCACCCGGAAGGCAGAGAACCCGCCTCGCCGCCATCCTGCGCACAGATCCCGCTGCGTTAAGTGCCCGCGCCTGATTTCCACCGGCATCTCGCGGAGAGCGGCCACGGGCTCGCTTAGGCCGTCAGGCTGACCCGCTCGACAGTCGCAGACGCGGCGCGGGCTCCGCTTTTTGAAAGCCCGGGGCGGGGGAAATAGAGTTTAATGCGATGGGGCATGGGCGGAGATTTTGCCGCAATCAGGACAGGGCGGGGGATGATTAGGAATGAAATATGAAGGCTGATGCGCTGCCGAGGGCACGGGCAATAGATAGACAGCAAAAAGCCCGCCGGATCGCTCTGGCGGGCTTCTCTGGGGCGGTCGACGCGATCCCTAGTGGATGCCGATCCGACGCATGTTCCGGTCGCGCTGTGCCTTGCCTTCGGCCGCGTCAGCCATGAAAGCCAGCCTCGCCACCTCGGCCGGGTGCGCCGCCTTCATCCGCGCAAGCTCGGCCGAATAGCAGACACCACGATCGACACCACAAAGGCCGTCTCCGAGCTTGCCGTCGTCACAGCCGATGTATTTGCCGTCCAGCCCATTGAGGCCATGGCTGGCCACATAGAGCGGGCAGAACTGGATATCCTTGTGAGGGCATTTTCCCATCAGCGTTCCCTCCAACGCTTGGACAGGTACGCATTGAATAATGCCGCACCGATCGCGGAAACCGGCACCCCCAACAGGAAACCGAGAGCTGGCGAGATATCGACGACGGCCGCGAACACTGCGTTCCAGACAAGCGCGGCCGACCACGGTATGCAGAAAAGGGCTATCCGGCGTATCGCCATGTCATTCTCGCTCCACCCACGCGTCATAGCCCTTGAGGTCGACCAGCGTCACCGTCTTTGCCACGCGGTTGATCTTCACCGTCTTCAATCGCTTGTCGCAGCGGGGCACGATCGCCTCCGGCGCCTGTTTCAGGGCTTGGGTCCATCCGCCCTGGTTGAACTCGCTGTCGCCAAACAGGCGGTTGAGATTGTCATCCGTGTTGGGTATGGCGAGGCAATAGCCCTCGGCCGGGTCGCCGGCATCGCGGATGCCGAGCCCCATCAGCGCCAGGCGCTCGCGCGCGTCCTCGATCCTCATGTCGGTGCGGTCCTTGTTCTCCAAGGCCTCGATCACGGCACCCACGGTCAACCGCTCGCCGCTCTTGTAGGCGTCGAGCTTGGCACCCATGATCTTTTCGACCACTTCCTGCCATTTCGGCATCTGCTCGGCGCGCTCGGCCGCCGTGGCTTCTTCGAGCATCTCGATCAGGAAATCGACATCGAGCGCGGCGCCATCGCCTGGCATCGCCGGCAGGCCCGCATGGATCATGCCCTGTTCGCCCACCATCAGCTCGGCACAGGCCAGCACCGTGCCATAGGTGTCGATCGCGCGGGCATCGAAGGAAAGCCGCTTGTCGGCTAGGATCCCCCGCCATTTCGGCAGGATATGATTGTGGAAATCGTGCCAGCCGTCCATCACCTGGCGCAGCAGCATCCGGCCCCATTCGATCTTGATCACCGGCGGCACTGCGCCGCTCTTGGACAGCGGATTGAGGTTCAGAATGATCATGCGGGTGCGGTCCTGCACCCCGAGGTGTGGATGCAGGATCGCGGAGAAGACGAAAGGCGATCGCAGCTCGAACTCGGTACCGTCGCCGTTGGCACCGCCGCGATAGCCTTTGGCGCCGGAATAGGCCTGTCGGGCGAGCTCGATGATGGCGCCTTCCTTGCCCGAGTTGGCTTTGCGTTCGAACTCGTCGACCGCGACGGGACGGCTGTCCTGGCGGATGTTCTGATAGATGCCGGCGGCCGTCGTGTTCGCGGTCGAATAAAGCGCGGTGCCATAAAGCGCGCGCATGATGTTGTGCAACGTCGATTTGCCGGTACCGGCGCCGCCTGTCGTGAACAGGATCGGCCGCACGTCCAGCGCGCCGGAAAGATAGCCGGTACCAATCCAGCCGAGGAACAGAAGCGGGTCGATATAGGGCCGTTCCCATTTCCATTGTTTCAGGTCCTGCAGGATCGTATGAGCCGGGCTATCATAGACGCCGATCGGCTCCCGCCAAGGCTGCAGCGTGTCCGCATCCTGGGCGTAAAACATGCCGTCGAACTCGCCCGGCCGCTCCGCCTGCAGATCCCAGCCGATCGCGCGGTTCCGGGCGTCGACCTTCGTGTCGACCGAAAAGAGAAACTTGCCGGAATGCCAGATGAAACGGCCACCGGGATTGTGTTCGGAAGTATCTGCCCGCCAGCCACCGCGGCCGCGCACGTTCTGCTGCGGATCGAACAGACCTTTGCGGCCGGCCTCGTTGATGATTGCCATAATCGCCTGGTCGCGCTGGATCCGCTCGACCTTCGGCGGCAGCAGGTCGCCAGTCTCCGGATCTTCCTTGGCTTTGCCGAAGGCAGGCCAGGCCCAAAACAGATAGTTCGCAAAAGGTGCAAACAGCTTGGCGAGCGTCGGCAGATCCCAGCGCGTCACCTCGTGCAGCTCGCCGATCGCGGAGATCACATAGACGGCGTCACCCTTCATGCCGAGCACCCGGACCGGGCAATTCGGCGGCATTGCGTCATGCGGAGCGCCCTGCCACTGGCCGGGCTTGATGCCGTCTCGGGCGAGGTTCGGGTCGGGATCTCGAAGGGCTTTCACCTCTTCGAGCACCGCCATGGCGTCTTTGAACTGCGCGCGGACGCCTTTTGCGCCGCCCTGAATTTTCGGTGATTTCGCTGCCATGGATGCCCGCATCAGATGAGAGAGAAACCGCCGCGCCTCGATCGACGCGGCGGGCATGGGTCAAGCTTTGAAGAGAAGGGCGCGGACCGCGCAGTCCTTTGCTTCGAGAAGCTTGCGCAGTGCGACGGTCTTTTCCGGATTGCCCGGCAGCTCCGCATCAATCTTCTTGGCAAGCTCGCCAAATGGAGCACTGACAGCCTGCAGGTGTGGTGGCAGGTGCGCGTACTCAAAGAACTGCAGGAGGTTGCTTTGCATCTCTTTTCCTTTCCGGTTTGAATTGAAGCTCCGCCTGTGGCCCCAGTGATAGGAGCCGCAGGATTTGCATTGATAGACATGCAGGTCGGCGACGGTTTCGCCTGGCAGCGGATTGTTCATGTGCGCCCGCATCGCGTGACGCATCGCGGTTTCGGCCTTTTTGTGTTTCCGCTTTCCGCTGCTGCAGGGCATGGGTTAGCCTTTGCCCCAGGTGTCGAACGGACCGTCGACGGTTTCGAGCGTCGTGTCCTCGATCGGGATTGGCTTCCTTTCCTCCGGCACGGCCTTGGCGGCCGCCGCCCTCGCCTTCTCCTCGGCCGCGAACTGGTCGAGCTCCATCAGCACGGTCGCGAAAACCTGGAGCGCGATCGCTTCCGGCCGGGACAGATCCGCAGTCTCGCGACGCTTGAGGATGACGAGCTGCTGGGCGAGCACGTCAGGTGTGGCGCGGGCACCGATCTTGCGGATGAACTCGGCCAGCTCGCCGATCGTCCGTTCCTTTTCCAGCGCATGGGGATTGATGGAACGGGCACCGTCAGGATCCCAAACCTCCATGACGTCGCAGGCGCCATCGAGGACGGTATTCATCACCTGGTGCGCGATGTGGACGCAGTTCAGCGGAACGATATCCTCGTCGGTCAGGTCGACTACTTCGGACCGATCCCCATCATCGCCGCGATCATCATCGCGTCCTGGTGCTGCCTCACTCGTTCCGAGTGCTGCCGCATCGCCTTGTCCATCTTCTCCTCCTCCGTTGACGGTGGAAGGATTTCCCCCTCCAAGATCCGTTCCCGTGTCACCACCGTGACCGCTGTCCCGTGGGTCGCCGCCAGCGCCATCAGCTCCGGCAGCGTTTCCGCTTGCGGCATCACCGTCGCTTCCGGTTGCAGGACTTCCGCCGGCAGGCCCGTCAGGCTGATGATCTCCGCCTTGAGCTGCTCCATCCATTCCAGATTGAACACCAGCAGCTCCGGTGGCTCCATCGGCAGGGCCGAGATCTCGATAGTCCTGTCGTCCAGCGATGAAGAGGACGCCCGTTCCGGCTTCGCCTTGCGGTGCTGCGCCGGGATCGGCTGCGGGTGCAGAAACCCCTTCGGCGCCGGTTTGTGGTGCTTGTTTCTGAAGTTCGGCGCTGTCCGGTTTCGAATGCTCATTCGTCACCTTGGGCTTGTTGGCGGCGGGCTTTTTTGCGGCCGGGCGCCTGGTCTTTCTGCTTGCCATGGTCTTTCTCCTGTTGGGTTTCAGTTGGGGCTCACAAGAACCCAGTCTTCCGCCAGCAGATCGGTCTGGCTGGCGAGCCAGCCGGTGACGATCGAGCCGTCGGCGGCGCGCATGCAAAGATGCGGCATGCGGGTCACGGTGCCGGTGTCGCCCAGCTGGAAATGCTCGGCGCCGACCTTGTTGATGGTTTCGCTGGTGCGATCCTCTTCCTCGATCCGGCGCTCGGAGGAGCCCTTTTCGAGCCAGATGTACATGCCCTTGCCGTTCCAGCCCTCGCGCGCCACGCATGCGCCGGCCTTCAACTCTTTCAGGGCGTCTTCAAAGCCGTATTCGATCTCGTTATCCATGCTCATGCTCCTTCTTCGCTGGAACCTTCGATCATGCCGAGCGCCTGCAGGTAGGTTTGGAGGATCAGATCCTCTTCCATCCGCTCCTGATCGTCCTTGCGGCGCAAAGCGATGACCTTTTTCAGAATTTTGACGTCGAAACCCATGGATTTCGCCTCGCCATAGACATCCTTGCGATCGTCGTTCAGCGCCTTGGCCTCTTCGTCGAGGCGCTCGATCCGCTCGACGAAGGCGCGCAGATGGTCGCGGGCAATGCCGTGGGCGTCGGAGTTGTGGCCGATCTCGGTCATCCGAAAATTTCCTCCATATCGATCTGCGGCGATTTCAGCCGGCGGGTGCGCGCGGCGTTAAGCCTGCGGTGCGATGCATCCCATTTGTTGTGGCAGCGCTGGCAGAGCGCCCGGCATCGGTCGGGATCCGCGTGGCTTTCGTCGTGATCCATGTGGGCGATCGTCAGCACGACCTTGCCGCCGGTTTCCGGATGCGGTTTGCCATTCTCGGCGCGGCAGTCCGGATGCTGCGGCGTGCCTTCGCAGGCGTTTTCGGCACGCTCCAAGATCTCGGCGCGAAAAGCCTTCCAATCCTTCGAGTGGATGGAGCCGCCTGGGTAGAGCTTCATGCGGTCAGGGCTGATCGGCACGGCCAGCCTCCATCAGCGACACCGGGATACTGGCAGCGGCAATGAGAACCGCGCCCAAGGGACCGAAACGCAGAGTGGCGTAGAGCAGCCGGCGCTCATCTTTGCCTTTTCCACGCACGTGACGGAGGATGATCCGGGCGTTATGGAGGATGATCTCAGACCTATTCATGCCCCACCTCCCGCGTCGAGGGCGATGGGCTGATATGCTCGACGATGACGACGCTCGGCTTGTACATTTCGAGATAGCCGGTCCAGTCTGCCCCGGTCATGTTCTTCTCTTCGCGCTCGCCCTTTTCGTCGGCAAAGCGAACTGGAACACCCACCGCTCGCAGAGCGATTTCGATCTCGCCGGCGATGGCCGACTTGCCGCACCCAACCGGGCCAGAAACTGTCACGGAGATTTCGGTCATAGGCGTAGCTCCTTAGCCAAGCGGCGACGACGTGCTCGCTTGCTTTCCTTCGTGCTATCGGTGACAGGGCCGTGATCTTTCGGCTCTGGAGGGCGAGTTTTGCGGTAAGAAGCCCCGACCACATCGAGGTCGTCGGGGTAAAGGCGGCTGCTGTGAGCGGCTATTGCGGCGAAAGCCATTGCCAGACCGATTGATCGGTATCCCTCTCTCATTCCCGTCCCTCCGATGCGAGGGCGGCGCGCAGAGCGTCCCGAATTTCGTTCCTGCGGTGCGGGGGTGGCGATGACCAATTCTAGTTCGCTCAGATGGTCGCGGATGTGCTGAGCAAGAATATCCTGTGAGTGGGTAAGCCCCTTCACGCGCTTGCCGTCTACGATCGGACCCTCGGGGCTGTTCTGTT
>Ga0268287_100191_pt1 | contig 32012 bp, 26 predicted proteins | sample MetcocultureR3M_FD_191348 | JGI IMG/M metagenome (GOLD analysis project Ga0268287, IMG submission 191348) | Soil microbial communities from Anza Borrego Desert, Southern California, United States - Methanotrophic co-culture R3-M | ecosystem: Environmental > Terrestrial > Soil > Desert | place... | reverse complement strand
ACGCCTGGCTGGTCTGGAAGCTGACCGGCGGCAGGCTGCACGCCACCGACGCCACCAACGCCTCGCGCACCCTGCTCTACGATATCGGCCGAGGCGAATGGTCGGCCGAGATGGGCGAGATGCTGGGCGTGCCGATCGGCATGATGCCGGACGTCCTCGACTGCAACGGCGACTTCGGCGAGACCGAGCCGGGGCTGCTGGGCCGCCCGATCCCGATCCGCGGCGTGGCGGGCGACCAGCAGGCGGCGCTGATGGGCCAGGGCTGCATCCGTCCCGGCGAGATGAAGGCCACGTACGGCACCGGCTGCTTCATGCTGGTGAACACCGGCGAGACGCGCGCGCCGTCCCGCTCGCGTCTGCTGACCACCGTGGCGGCCCGGGTGGACGGACGCACGACCTACGCCCTGGAGGGCGCGATCTTCATCGCCGGCGCGGCGATCCAGTGGCTGGGCGAGGGGCTTGGCGTGCAGGGCGGGCCGCAGGCCGCCGAGGCGCTGGCGGCCGGCGCGCGGCCGGATCACGGCGTGGTGCTGGTGCCGGCGTTCACGGGCCTGGGCGCGCCCTGGTGGGACGCCGGCGCCCGCGGGGCGATCTTCGGCCTGACCCGCGACGCCGGCCTCGCCGAGATCGCCCAGGCCGCTTTCGACGCGAGCGCGCTGCAGACCCGGGACCTGATCGAGGCGATGCGGGCCGACGCGCCGCGCGCCTTCGCCGGCGAGGTCGAGATGCGGATCGACGGGGGCATGTCGAAGAGCGCCTGGTTCAGCCAGCGGCTCGCCGACCTGACCGGCATCCAGGTCTGCCGCGCCACCTACCAGGAGACTACGGCTCTCGGGGCCGCGCTGTTCGCGGGCGTCGGCGCGGGCGTCTACCGCGACGTCGCCGAGGCGGCCGCCTCCCGCCCGCGGACCGAAGGCTACCGGCCGCAGCTGGCGGACGAGCCGCGCGAGCTGGCCTACGCCCGCTGGCTGGACGCCGTCGCGCGGGTGCGCTCGAGCTAGACGATCCGGACTTCCGGCGGGCCGTCCGCAATCCGGCCGACCACGCGCGCCGAGTCGAAGCCGCGCTCGCGGGCCAGCGAGAGCACCCGGTCGGCGGCCGCCGGGTCCACGGCGATAAGCAGGCCGCCGCTGGTCTGCGGGTCGGTCAGGAGGTCGCGGCGCCAGTCGGGAAGGCCCGGCGGCTCGCGGACCGCTTCGCCGTAGCTGGCCCAGTTGCGCCCCGACGCCCCGGTCCGCACGCCCGAAGTCACGAGCGCCTCGACGCCGTCCAGCAGGGCCGGCGCTCCGGCCTCGATCTCGGCGGAAAGCCCGGCGCCGCGGCACATCTCCAGGGCATGGCCCAGCAGGCCGAAGCCGGTCACATCGGTGACGGCGTGGACGCCCGCCACGTCCGGCAGCTCGGCGCCCAGGCTGTTGAGCCGGGTCGTGGAGGCGATCAGGGCCGCATAGCCGGCGGGATCCAGGCGCTCCTGCTTGAAGGCGGCGCTGAGCACGCCCACGCCCAGGGCCTTGGTCAGGATCAGAACGTCGCCGGCCCGCGCGCCGCGGTTGGTCAGCACCCTGTCGGGGTGGACGAGCCCCAGCGCCACCAGGCCGTAGATCGGCTCGACGCTGTCGATGGAATGGCCGCCGGCGACCGGCACGCCGGCTTCGGCGCAGACCGAGGCGCCCCCCGCGAGGATCGCGCCGATCACGTCGGGCTCCAGGCTGGCGATCGGCATGCCGGCGATCGCCAGCGCCAGGATCGGCCGCCCGCCCATGGCGTAGACGTCGGACAGGGCGTTTGTCGCCGCGATCCGTCCGAAGTCGAAGGGATCGTCCACGACGGGCATGAAGAAGTCGGTGGTGGCCACCAGGGCCTGGGTCTCGTTCAGGCGCCAGACGGCGGCGTCGTCCGAGGTCTCGGTTCCCACCATGAGGTCGGGGAAGGCGGCGGCGGCCGGCATCTTCGACATGATCTCGTGCAGGACCGCCGGCGCCAGCTTGCAGCCGCAGCCGCCGCCGTGGGCGAGGGAGGTGAGACGCACAGGTCCGGACATGGGCTCTCCGTCGTTCGAGAAGCGCGCTATAGCACCGGCATGGGCCCGAAGGTCACCGACGAGATTTCGCGCGAGGCGCTGGCGCGCTTCGACATGGTGATCGACGTGCGCAGTCCCTCCGAGTTCACCGAGGACCATGTGCCCGGGGCCGTGAACCTGCCGGTGCTCACCGACGCCGAGCGGGCGGAGGTCGGGACGATTTACGTCCAGGAGTCGCGTTTCAAGGCGCGCCGGATCGGGGCGGCCTATGTCGCCCGCAACGTCGCCCGGCACCTGGAGACGGCGCTGGCCGACAAGCCCGGCGGCTTCGCGCCGCTGGTCTACTGCTGGCGGGGCGGCATGCGCTCGAACGCCATGGCCCTGATCCTGGCCCAGGTGGGCTGGCGCACCAGCGTGCTCGCCGGCGGCTACCGGACCTACCGCCGCCATGTCGTCGAGCGGCTTTACGACGGAAGGCTCGGCCTCGACTTCGTGCTGCTGGACGGCCAGACCGGCTCGGCCAAGACCGAGATCCTCGGGCTGCTGGCCGCCCGCGACGTGCAGACGCTGGACCTGGAGGGCCTGGCCGAACATCGCGGCTCCCTGTTCGGCGCCCTGAAGGGGCGGCCGCAGCCCAGCCAGAAGCTGTTCGAGAGCCGGCTGCTGGCCGCGCTCGACGCGCTGGATCCCGCGCGCCCGGTCGTCGCCGAGGCCGAATCCAGCAAGATCGGCGAGCGCATCCTGCCGCCCGCGCTCTGGGCGCGGCTGGCCGCCGCGCCGCGGATCGAGCTTGCGGCCGAGCCGGCGGCCCGCGCCCGGTATCTGGTGGGCGCGTACAGCGACCTGATCGCCGACCGCGCCGCCCTCGACGAGGGGTTCCTGCGGCTGCCGGTCCATCCCAGCCGCGAGCGCCTGGAGAACTGGCGGGCGCTGGCGGACGCCGGGCGGTTCGCCGACTTGGCCGAGGCGGTCATGGCGCTGCACTACGACCCCGCCTACGAGCGCGCCCGCAAGAAGCACGGCCGGCCCCTCGTCGGGCGCATCGCCCTCGATCCCTGCCGTCCGGAAGAGCGGGAGACCGCGGCGGACGTCGTGGCCGATCTGGTGGCCCGGCTTGACGCTGCGCCGCGGCGGCGCGAGGCTTAACGGCGATAATCAAGGACAAGGGAGACGGCCCATGGCGGACGGATCGGTCGCGGGCGTGACCTCGCTGAAGGGCAAGGTGAGCGCCGAGGAATGGCAGGCGCGGGTGGACCTGGCGGCGCTGTACCGGCTGGTGGCGCTGCACGGGTGGGACGACCTCGTCTACACCCACATCTCGGCCCGCATCCCGGGGCCCGAGCACCACTTCCTGATCAATCCCTACGGCCTGCTGTTCGAGGAGATCACCGCCTCCTCGCTGGTGAAGATCGACCTGGACGGCAACATCCTCCAGGAGACGCCGCACTTCATCAATCCGGCGGGCTTCACGATCCACTCGGCGGTGCACCAGGCCCGCGAGGACGCCCGCTTCGTGATGCACCTGCACACCGACCAGGGCGTCGCCGTGGCGGCCCAGAAGGAGGGCCTGCTGCCGCTGTCGCAGCATGCGCTGATCGTGCTGCCGAGGCTCGCCTACCACGACTACGAGGGCATCGCCCTGAACCTGGACGAGCGCGAGCGGCTGGTGGCCGACATCGGCGACAAGCACCTGATGCTGCTGCGCAACCACGGCACCCTGTCGGTGGGCGAGACGGCGGGCGACTGCTGGGTGGGGATGTTCTTCCTCGAGCGGGCCTGCAAGCAGCAGGTGATGGCGCTGTCCGCGGGCCGCGAGAACGTGCTGATGGCCCCCGAGGCGGCCCGGGCCGAGGTGCAGATGCAGACCTCGCGCGGCATCGGCGGCGGGCTCGCGTGGCCCGGCTGCCTGCGCCGCCTGGACCGCGAACTGCCCGGCTACGACGCCTGATCCGACTGCCGATCGAGAGCCGACGGGCGCCCCGGCCGGGGCGCCCGTTCGCCTTTTCGCGTTACGTTTCAAGCGAGAAACGGTCAGCCATCCTACTGTCACTCGATCCCGTGTATGACGCGGGGTAAGAGCGCATCCTCCCCGGACGCACGCCCGTATTCGGGCGATGGAGCACCTCAGTCTTGATCCGACGCCACTTCTTCCTTGTTGCGGCCCTCATCGTGCTGGCGGTCATGATCGTCGTCGGCGGCATGAAGGTCATCGGGCTGAAGGCCGGCGCCGGCGGAGGCGGCGGACCGGGCGGACCGCCCGGGGCGGCCATGAAGGGGCCCGGCGGCGGGGGCGGCGGATTCGGCGCCACGCAGGTGTCGGTCACGCCCGTGCAGCCGCGCGCCTTCACCGACACCATCGAGGTCCTGGGCGTCGCCAAGGGCCGCCAGTCGGTGACGCTGACCGCGGCCGCGACCCAGCTCGTCGAGCGGGTCCATTTCACCGACGGCCAGCAGGTGTCCCGCGGCGCGGTCCTGGTCGAGCTGCGCAACACCGAGCAGAGCGCCGGGATCGCCCAGGCCGAGGCCCGGCTGGTGCAGGCCCGGCGCGCCTATGACCGCTACCGCGCCTTGGGCGAGAAGGGCTTCGCTTCCAAGGCGGCGATCGACGAGTACGAAGCCGCCTGGCGCACGGCGCAGGCCGATCTCGCCGCCGCCCGCGCCCGCGAGGCCGACCGGGTCATCCGCGCGCCCTTCGCCGGGGTGGTGGGCCTGTCCGACGTGGCCCCTGGCGCGCTGGTGAATCCCGGGGCGCCGATCGTGACCCTGGACGACCTCTCGGCCGTGCGCGTCGACTTCCAGGTGCCCGAGCGCTACCTCGCCCAGCTGCGCGAGGGCCAGACGATCCTGGCCGCCGTGGACGCCTATCCCGGCGAGACCATCACCGGCCGCATCTCGCGGCTGGACACCCGTGTGGACGAGCGCACGCGGGCCATCACCGCCCGGGCCGAGTTCCCCAATCCCGGCCGCCGGCTGAAGCCCGGCATGCTGGTGCGGGTCGGCGTCTCGCGCGGGCAGCGCCAGAGCCTGAGTGTCCCGGAATCGGCCGTCTCGGTGCAGGGCGACGCGGCCTTCGTCTACGTCGTCCGGCAGGCCGGCGAGCGCACGCTGGCCGAGCAGCGGCCGGTGGTGACCGGCATCCGTCAGCAGGGCTTCGTCGAGGTCCTCGACGGTGTGCGGGCCGGCGAGCGGCTCGTCGCCGACGGCCTCAACAAGATCCAGCCGGGCCAGCCGATCCGCGTGGCCGGCCAGGCCGTCCAGCCCGGAGCGCGGCCTGCGCCGCGGCCCGCCGCATGATGCTGTCGGACATCTCGGTCCGCCGGCCCGTCTTCGCGGCGGTCGCGGCCATCATCCTGTGCGTCGTCGGCTTCGCCTCCTTCCAGGCGCTGACGGTGCGCGAGCTGCCCAGCGTGGACCCGCCGGTGGTGTCGGTCTCGACCGTCTATCGCGGCGCCTCGGCCGAGGTCATCGAGGAGCGGATCACCGAGGTGATCGAGCGGCAGGTCGCCGGCCTCGAAGGCATCGACCGCATCAATTCGGCCTCGCGGGACGGCTCCTCGCGGATCAACATCTCCTTCACCCTGGACCGTGACCTCGACGCCGCGGCCAACGACGTCCGCGACGCGGTCAGCCGGGTGATGGCGGCCCTGCCCGAACAGGCCGACCCGCCGCAGATCCAGAAGGCGAACGCCGACGCCTCGCCGATCATGTTCCTGAGCTTCAGCTCGGCGACCCTGAACCGGCTGCAGCTCACCGACTACGCCCAGCGCTATCTCGTCGAGCGGCTGTCCACCGTGCCGGGGGTCGCCAATGTCGGGGTGGGCGGCGCCCAGAACTACGCCATGCGCATCTGGCTCGACCCGGACGCCATGGCCGCCGCCGGCGTCACGGTGGAGGACGTCGAAAGCTCGCTGAACGCCCAGAACCTCGAGCTGCCCGCCGGCTCGCTCGAGGCGCCGGCCAAGGACTTCACCATCCGGGTGGCCCGCGGCTACGCCACGCCCGAGCAGTTCGCGCGGCTGCCGATCACCCGCGCGCGGACCACGGCCGCGTCCCAGACCTCCGCCGCGCTCGGCGGCGCGGCCGCGGGCGCCGGGGCGGCCCAGGGCGCGGTGCGCGACGTGACGACCGCGACCCAGGGCGAGACCTACATCACCCGGCTGGGCGACATCGCCCGGGTGGAGGAGGGGCCGGACGAGCACCGCCGCAGCTTCCGGTCCAACGGCAGCGAGATGGTCGGCATCGCCATCTTCCGCCAGAGCCTCGCCAACGACCTCGAGATCTCGGAAGGCGTCCGCAACGCCATCGAGCAGATCCGGCCCGGCCTGCCCGAGGGCAGCAAGCTGGAGGTCTCGGTCGACTACACCGAGTTCACCCGCCACGCGATCGACGAGGTGTGGTGGACCATGGCCATCGCGCTGGGCTGCGTGGCGCTGGTGAACTTCCTGTTCCTGGGCACCTGGCGCGCCGCCCTGATCCCCTCGATCGTGGCGCCGATCTGCATCCTGTCGACGTTCATCGTGCTCGCCCCGCTGGGCTTCTCGATCAACCTGCTGACGCTGCTGGCGCTCGTGCTCGCCATCGGGCTCGTCGTCGACGACGCCATCGTCGTGGTGGAGAACATCCAGCGGCGCATCGACGACGGCGAGCCGCCGGTCGTCGCCGCCCAGCGCGGGGCGCGCCAGGTGTTCTTCGCGGTCGTCGCCACGACGATCGTGCTGGTCTCGGTCTTCGCGCCCCTGATGTTCCTGCCGGGCTTCATCGGCCGGCTGTTCGTCGAACTGGCCGTCGCCGTCGCCGGCGCCGTGGCGTTCTCGGCCCTGCTGGCGCTGTCGCTGTCGCCCATGATGGCCTCGAAGCTGCTCCGCCCGGCGAAGGGCGAGGGCCGGCTGGCCCGCATCATCGACGGCGCCATGGACCGTCTGAAGACCTCGTACCACGCCTCGCTCGACCGCATGCTGGGCGACCGGCGGGTGTCGATCTCCGCCTCGGCCGTGGTGCTTCTGCTGGCCGCCGCGGCGGTGGGCGTCTTCAGCGTCCTGCCGCGCGAGCTGACCCCCGAGGAGGACCGCCGCCGCGCCCAGGTGATGCTGGTGGGCCCCGAAGGCGCCGGCTACGACTACACCCGCGCCGCGGCCCAGAAGGTCGAGCAGGTGCTCATGCGCTACCTCGACGAGGGCGTGCTCGACCGGTACGTGATGGTCAGCCCGCGCTTCGGCGGCGCCTCCAGCTTCAACACCGCCGGCGGCAACACCATGCTGTCGGAAGACGCCGGGATGACCACCCAGGAGTTCGCGGCCAGGCTGAACCGCGAACTCGCCGGCGTCACCGCGGTCCGCGCCATCGTCTCGCCCGAGGGCGGCCTGCAGCGCGGCGGTCCGGGCGGCGGCGGCGGGTCCAACGTCCAGCTGATCGCCACCGGCACCGACTATCCCGAGATCGAGCGTTGGATCCGCCCGATCCTGGCCGCCGCCGAGCAGAACCCGGGGCTCGGGCGTCCGCGCCTGGACTACGAACCCACCAGCCCGCGCCTGGTGGTGGACATCGACCGCGACAAGGCCGCCGCGCTCGGCGTCTCGGCCCAGGCGGTCGGCCGGGCCCTGGAGACGAACTTCGGCTCGCGCCGGGTGACCACCTACATCCGCGACGGCCAGGAGTACGACGTCCTGCTGCAGACCGAGCGTTCGCGCCGGCAGAACGAGGCCGACCTGCGCAAGCTCTACGTGCGCAGCGCCTCGGGGGAGCAGGTGCCGCTCGCCTCGCTGGTCACCACCCGCGTGCGGGGCGACACGCCGGACCGCTCGCGCGTCGACCGCCTGCGCTCCATCACCCTGACGGCGCAGCTCAACCCCGGCTATTCCATGGGCGAGGCGATCGCCTTCTTCGAGTCCGAGGCCGCCAAGCAGCCCGCGGCGGGCGTGGGGATCAAGTGGGGCGGCGGCGCCCGCGACTACCTCGAATCCTCGGGCGCGGTGGGCTTCGCCTTCGCGATGGCGCTGCTGCTCGTCTTCCTCGTGCTGGCGGCGCAGTTCGAGAGCTGGATCCACCCCGCCGTGATCATGCTGACGGTGCCCGTCGCAGCGCTGGGCGGACTGTTCGGCCTGCTGCTCGCCGACTCCTCGGTCAACACCTACAGCCAGATCGGCCTGATCATCCTCGTGGGGATCGCGGCCAAGAACGGCATCCTGATCGTGGAGTTCGCCAACCAGCTGCGGGACGAGGGGCTGTCGATCCGCGAGGCGGTGATCGAGAGCGCATCGCTGCGCCTGCGGCCGATCATCATGACCTCGATCTCGGCGGCGGCGGGCGCGATCCCGCTGATCGTCTGGGGCGGGGCCGGCGGCGAGGCGCGGAAGACCATCGGGGTGACCATCTTCTTCGGCGCGATCTTCGCCACCATGGTCACGCTGTTCGTGGTGCCGGTGTTCTACAACATGCTGGCGAGGTTCACGAAGTCGCCGAACGCCACGGCCCGCCGCATCGAGGCCTTCGAGGAGGCCGAGCGCACGCGAGTGGCCAACGCGGCGGAATAGCCCCCGCCAAAAAGAATGGCCTCCCGGGTGAGGGGAGGCCGAGGAAGGGGGTCGCCAGGGGCCGGCAAGGGGGGAGGTCGGCCCCGGCAGGCCGGCACGCGGACGCGCCGGTCGAAAAGGTTGTCGACAGATGCAGTGATCGACCGGCGGACAATGCGCCGCCCGTCTATGCGCGTCAAGGTTGTCTATTGCCGAATTCTGCTCGCGTCGCGTGAATTCCTACTGGGCCGTCCCACGGGTCTCGACCATCAGGAAGGCGATCAGGTCGGTCCGGTCCTTGGCGTCCTTCAGCCCCGCGAACGACATCTTGGTGCCGGGCAGGTAGGTCATCGGCTTGGCCAGCCACTCGTCGAGGTGCGGCCCGTCCCAGACGATGTCGGCGTTCTTCAGCGCGTCGGAGTACCGGAAGCCTTCGACCTGGGCCGCCTTGCGGCCGAACACGCCGTGCAGGTTCGGGCCGGTCATGTTGGCGCCGCCGGGCGTGATCGTGTGGCACGAGCGGCAGAGGGCGAACTTCGCCTTGCCGTTCGCCAGGTCCGCGGTGTTGTAGGGCGCAGGCAGGGTGGCGAGGACCTTCTGCGCCTGCTCGTCGGTGAGTTCGGGCGCGGCGGCCTGGCCGGACCCCGCCGGAGCCGCGCCCGGGGCCTGCTCCGTCGACGACTTGCCGCACGAGGCGAGGGCGGCCGCGACGACGGCGGTGGCGAGGATCGGTCCCAGACGGCGCATAGATATCTCCCTGAATGGCGGCGCAAGCTAGCGCGAAGCCGCGCCGATTCAAGCGAGCGTCAGCGCCGGCGCCGCCGCTCGCGGTTCACCGCCTCGTCCAGCGCCTGGAGGAAGCGCGACCGGTCGGCGGCGGCGAAGGCTCCGGGGCCGCCGGTGATCTCTCCGGTCGAGCGGATGTGCTCCATGATCGCCCGCTGGGCCAGGGCCGAGCCGATGGAATCGGCGGTGAACGCCCGGCCGTTCGGCGCGATCGCCGCGCCGCCGGCCTTCAGCACCCGGTCGGCCAGGGGGATGTCGTTGGTGACGACGATGTCGCCGGGCCGCACCTCTTGGGCGATCCAGTCGTCGGCCACGTCGGGACCCGCGTCCACGATCATCCGCTCGATCATCGGCGAGGCCGGGATGCGGATGAAGCTGTTGGAGACCACGAAGGTCTTCAGCCCGTAGCGGGCGGCGACCTTGTAGGTCTCGTCCTTCACCGGGCAGGCGTCGGCGTCGATGAAGATGCGCATGATCCACCGCCTAGCCCAAAGCCGCCGCCGGAACCACCGGGCGCGGGGAACCGTTGCCTTGGCGGTGTCCGCGCAGGGGGGCACGAGAGGGGAGGTCAGCCGTGTTCCGCAGAGCCGCGCCGGCCGGGACCGCCGGGCCCCGGGCCAAGATCCGCGAAGGCGGCCGCCCAGGGCGGTTGTGGCGCGGGGTGGCCGACGCTGCGGTCCTTCGCCTGCATGCCCTGGCCGTGCGGTTCGACTGGACGCCGCAGGCGTTCGGCGACGCCGGCCTGGTGGACGAGACCGACCCCTCGGCGCTGCGCGCCGAATGGCTGCGCCAGTACCGCACCTGGGCCGACGCCAGTCCCGAGCAACTGTTCGCGATCAAGGTCGGCGCGGTCCTGCTGGGCGGCGCCATCGCCGGCCTGCTGATCCTGATCGCCGCGATGTAGGGGCTTGCGCGACGCTGCGGCGCCCGGCCCAGACTGCGCTGGCAAGGCAGGAGGCGCCCCCGTGACCGTCATCGACCGCTGGCATTCCGTGGTGCGGACCCGCGACCGGGCCGCCCTGGCCGAGATGATCGCCGAGGGCGCGGTCTTCGAGAGCCCGGTGGTCCACACGCCGCAGCAGGGCAAGGCGGTCACGGTGAAGTACCTCGAGAGCGCGCTCGAGGTGCTGAACAACGAGACCTTCCGCTATCTCGGCGAGTGGCGGGCCGAACGCTCGGCCGTGCTGGAGTTCGCCTGCGAGATCGAGGGGATCGCGATCAACGGCGTCGACATGATCTGGTGGGACGAGGCCGGCCGCATCGTGCGCTTCAAGGTGATGATCCGGCCGCTGAAGGCGATCAACCTGCTGCACCGTCTGATGGGCGAGAAGCTGGCCGCGGCCCGCTGAGGCCGATGGTGCCGGATGCAGGGCTCGAACCCGCGACCTTCGGTTTACAAAACCGCTGCTCTACCAGCTGAGCTAATCCGGCATATTAAGCGATATCAAACATTTGGCTCTCAGGCGGCGGTGGGTGGGCCCTTGCGGGGCACGCATGGGGCACAACCAGCCGGAGGCGTCGCCTCCGATGGCACAACCGGCCTATCTCGGCAACCTGTCGGGCATGGGCAGCGGTCTGCGCAGCGACCCCTTCATCGGCGATCCGAAGGCCTGCCGCTTCGATCCCGGCGAGCTGACCTGTCGCGACGGCGATCGCGCCGATTGTCTGACGGAAGGGGAGGTGGCGACCGTCCGGGCGTTCTACTCGGGACCGACCGATCGGGCCGGGCGCCCCCTGTTCTACGGCTGGCTCCCGGGGAGCGAGGCGACCGGGTTCTTCGACTGGAAATTCCTGCAGTCGCGGCCCAACGGCCGGCCGGCCTTCGTGAGCCTCTTCAAGTGGGTCTTCGGCCGGGACTGGGACTGGTCAGGGTTTCAGGTGGAGCGGGACATGGCGACGGTCGACGCCGCCCTCGGCCCCATCGTGAACGACGCCACCCGCGGGTCCTTGCGCGCGTTTCGCGATCGAGGCGGCAAGCTGATCGTCTATCACGGCTGGGCCGACAGCCTCGTGCCGCCCGACCAAACGGTCGCCTTCTATGAGCGGCTCGTGCGCGACGCGGGCGGCCTGTGCGCGTATCCGGCGAAGGCCTGGTGGCGCGGCGCAGGCGACCCGAACGACGCGACGAACTTCGTCTGCTCGGTGTCCCGACCGGCGACGCCGTAGGTGAAGCCATAGGGGAAGAGGGGGAGGCGGGGCGGTCCTATGCCGCCACGGCGGAACGCGGCGGCGGCGCCCGGGGCCGGCCCTTACCGCGGGGCGGGGTCGAGCAACCGAGGTCCGGGGCCGTCACCGGCAAGCGCGTCCTGCGGGTTGCGCAGCGGACAGTGACTGGTGGAGAGGCAGCCGCAGCCGATGCAGCCGTCGAGCTGGTCCCGCAGGCCGATCAGGCGCTGGATGCGGTCGTCGAGGTCCCGCCGCCAGCGCGACGAGAGCCGCATCCAGTCTTCCCGTGTCGGCGCTCGGTCCTGGGGGAGTTCGGCGAAGGCCTGAGCGACCACGGACAGCGGCACGCCGGCGCGCTGCGCGACGCGGATCACCGCCACGCGCCGGAGCACCTCGCGCGAAAAGCGCCGCTGATTGCCTTCGCTTCGGCGGCTGCTGATGAGCCCCTTCGCCTCATAGAAATGGATCGTCGAGACGCGGACGCCGCTGCGCCGCGCCACCTCCCCGACGGTGAGTTCCGCTGCTGGGCGCATCGGTCGCAAGATCGTCCCTGGAGGTCTTGACCTCAACTAAGGTTGAGGAACTATGTCCCGGCTCCGTCCTTTGCAAGGAGGAGCAGACATGACGCAACCGCTGCGCCTGGCGATGATGCTGGGCAGCGTCCGGCCGAACCGCATCTGCGACACGGTCGGGCTGACGCGGCTCGCCTGGTGGATCCGGACGCCGCGATCCGCGCGCGCCGATGAAGCCTATGGAGCGGTCGCATGAGGCCTGGTGCGCAAGAGGGCGACGCGCGTGTGCTGGTCGTCGGCCAGGATCCCGAGGTGCTGGAGTTCGTCCTGCAGGAGCTTGCCGGGGCCGGCGTGCCGGCCCGGGGAACGACGCTCGCCGACGTGGACGGGGCGCACGGCGCCTTCGACCTCGTGGCCTTCGGCGCAGGGACGCCGCACCAGGACCGCAAGCGCCTGCAGGGCCGTTTCGCCGCCGCCAACCCCACGGCCCGCTTCCTGCGGACCTATGCGCCCTATGCCGCCGCCCAGGTTCTGGCGGCGGTCGGCGCCGCGGCGTCGGCCGAGACCCTGGACCTAAAGGCCTACTGCCGGCGCATCGGCTACGGTGGCCCCCTGGAGCCCACTCTGGAGACCTTGCACGCGCTGCAGGCGCACCACCTCGCCGCGATCCCGTTCGAGGCCATCGACGTGCTGCTTGGCCGCCACGTCGACATCTCGCCGGCGGCGGTCGACGCGAAGCTCATCGCGCGCGGGCGAGGCGGCTACTGCTACGAGCAGAACGGCCTCTTCAAGCGCGTCCTGACCGCGATCGGCTTCGAGGTGGACGCGCTCGTCGCCAGCGTGCGCTGGCAGGCGCCGGCGGGCGCGCCTCCCCCGCCTCGCACCCACATGGCGCTGCGGGTCACGGTCGACGGCGCGCCGTGGCTCGTGGATGTGGGCTTCGGCTCCGCCGTGCCGGCGGCGCCGCTGCGGCTCGACCGCAGAGATCCGCAGTCCGCCGGCGACGGCCGCTACCGGGTGACCCCGCTCGGGGCCGGCTTCCTTGTGCGAACGGAGGCGGATGGGCAGTGGCTGCCGCTCTACGACGTCTCGCCGGAGCCGTTGCTGGACAGCCACTACGAGCTGTTCAACTGGTTCACCTCGACCCACCCCTCGTCGCACTTCCGTCGCCAGTTGATCGTCACCAAGGCGACGCCGGAGGCGCGCTTCGCCCTGCTGGACTCGAAGCTCACCATCCGGGCGCGGACCGGTGAAGCTGAGCGCCGGCGCCTCGATGCGGACGGGATCGCGCACGTGCTGGAGTCGGTGTTCGGTCTCACGCCGGCGCCGGACTGGCGGCCGGTGTTGGCGGCCGCCGCCGAGCGTGGCGCCTCCTGACCAAGGGCGGCGCGAGCCGCCGTTCGCAGGTCGGCTGCTCCCGCCCCAGGTTGCGCCGCCGGCGCCCCGCCATCGCGATGGAGCGCGGTAATATAACGACGTTATACTGCATAAGCATCAGCGACTTGCTGTCTGCTACTGTGTCGCACCCGATCAGGCCTGTATCACTCTGGAGCTAAAACGACGCGGTTATCGGCGTTGCTTTGCATACATCTTCTGCAATAACGGAATCCGCGATCAGACGGGGCGGCGGCCCGCTCAAGCCGCGGCGCCACGCCGAAAGCGGACGCTGCGGGGGACGGGCGAGCCAAGGAACAATGGGGGGTCCGGCGCGCCTCAGCGCCGTCTGGCGGAGCATCCGCGCGGACCCGGAGCGGACTGCCAGTCAGTCCGGATGGGGGCGTCATGGCGGATACGGTTCTCGACTTCAACACAGCCAGCGAGACGGACCTCGGCTCCATCGTCAGGGACGGTCAAGGGGGATCGGCCGACATCGCCGACCGCGTCATCGAGCTGTTCGTCAGCGACACATCGGCCGCGTCGCCCGTGACGAACCTGGGCTATTACAGCGGCCTGGGCGATGGCAGCCAGGACGGGCTGGTCTCCGCCAGCGGCGGCGACCTGAGCTTCGTCATTAGATCCCAGGACGATTCGGAATTCGCGTTCAAAGGCCTGTACCTCTACGCCTATCTCGGCGGCACCTTCCAGGCCAAGATCGAGGGGTTCAGGGATGGCCAGTCGACCGGCTTTATCACGGCCAATTTCTCAGACGCCGGGCCGGTCTACGGGGTGACGCTCACCAGCGCCGAGCTCACCCCCGGCACGTTCCAGAACGTCGACGAAGTCCGCATCACCGATATGGCCGGCGGAGAGCTCTGGCTCGCCTACGACCAGTTCGTCATCGGTGACGCGGTGGACCCCAACACCGTCCCGACCGCGACGAACCTGACGCAGACGGTCGCCTACACCGAGGACCCGGGCGGGGCGGTCGCGCTGCCGGATATCGTGGTCACCGACCCGGACGCCGGCGAGACGATCACCGCGACCCTGACCCTCAGCAGCGCGGCGGCGGGCAGCCTGTCGACGGGGACCTTCGGTTCGGCCACCTCGACGTACACCGCCGGGACCGGAGTGTGGACGGTCACCGGCTCGGTGGCCGACGTCAACGCGGCCCTGGCGGCGGTCAGCTTCACGCCGGCGACCAGCTGGGACAAGGACGTCACCCTCACGACGCATATCGAGGACGCGGCGGGCGCAGGTCCGGCGGACGGGGCGATCACCCTCGACGTGACGCCGGTGAACGACGCCCCCACGGCCACCAACCTGACCCAGTCCAAGGCCGTCACCGAGGCCGGATCGGCGACCGCGCTGGACGACATCGTGGTGACCGACGTCGACACGGGCGAGGCGATCACGGCGACCCTGACGCTCAGCAGCGCGGGGGCGGGCGCCCTGTCGACCGGAACCTTCGGCGCGGCGACGTCGACCTACAACGCCGGGACCGGCGTGTGGACCGTCACCGGCTCCGCGGCCGACGTGAACGCCGCCCTGGCCGCCGTGGCCCTGACGCCGTCGGCGAACAACGATCAGGACTTCACCATCGCGACCCGCATCCGGGATGCGGCCGGGACGGGCCCCGCCGACGGGACGATCAGCGTCGCGGTCACCGCGGTCAACGACGCCCCGACCGCCACCAACCTGACCCAGACGGTCGCCTACACCGAGGATCCGGGCGGTGCGGTCGCGCTGCCGGATATCGTGGTCAGCGACGCCGACACGGGCGAGGCGATCACCGCGACCCTCACGCTCAGCAGCACTGCGGCGGGCAGCCTGTCCACGGGGACCTACGGCTCGGCCACCTCGACCTATGACGCGGGGACGGGGGTGTGGACGGTCACCGGCTCGGTGGCGGACGTCAACGCGGCCCTGGCGGCGGTCAGCTTCACGCCGGCCTCGAACTGGGACCAGGACGTCACCATCGCGACCCATGTCGAGGACGCCGCGGGCGCGGGCCCGGCGGACGGGACGATCACCCTCGACGTCACGCCGGTGAACGACGCCCCCACGGCCACCAACCTGACCCAGTCCAAGGCCGCCGTCGAAGGCGGCTCGGCGGTGGCGCTCGACGACATCGTGGTGTCGGACATCGACACGGGCGAGCAGATCACGGCGACCCTGACGCTCAGCAGCGCGGGGGCGGGCGCCCTGTCGACCGGGACCTTCGGCTCGGCGACCTCCACCTACAACGCGGGCACGGGGGTGTGGACCGTCACCGGCTCGGTGGCCGACGTGAACGCCGCCCTGGCCGCCGTGGCCCTGACGCCCTCGGCCGACAACGACCAGGACTTCACCATCGCGACCCGCATCTACGACTCGGCGTGGAGCGGGCCAGCCGACGGGACGATCAGCGTCGCGGTCACCGCGGTCAACGACGCTCCGACGGTCAGCGCCGCGCCGAGCCTGACCCTGACCGAGGACCAGCCGCGCGCCCTGACCGCCGCGGATTTCAATTTCGCCGACGTGGACGGCGATGCGCTGGCCTCGGTGACCGTCGTCGCCCTTCCGGGCGCGGGAACCCTGACCCTGGACGGCGCCGCCGTCTCCGCCGGCCAGACCATCGACCGCGCCGACCTCGACGCCGGCAAGCTGGTCTTCACCCCGACCGCGGACGGGGCGGGCGCGGGTTACGCCAGCTTCACGTTCACCGTCTCGGACGGGACGGCCTCGTCCGCCCAGGCCACGGCCGCATTCAACGTCACGGCCGTCAACGACGCGCCGACCACGGACGCCGCCAAAGGCTATGTGAACGCCGGCGCCGCCACCGAGACGGGCGGGCTGGTAGTCATCGACGCAGCCAAGCTCAACGAGGGCGACGTCGACGACGCCGGGTCCGGCGTGAGCTACACCGTGACCGCGGCGACCGCCGCCGGGACGCTGTTCCTTGACACCAACGGGAACGGCGTGGTGGACGGCGGCGAGGCCCTGGCGGCGGCCGACACCTTCACCCAGGCCGACATCGACGCCGGGCGCCTCAAGTACCTGCATGGCGGCGGGGCCGGGGCCGCCGACAGCTTCACCTTCAGCGTCGCGGACGGCGGCGAGGACGGGGCGGCGGCGCTGACCGGGCTGACGTTCGGCGTCAGCGTGGCGGAACGGCCGGTCGTGACCATCGGCGCGGGCTCCCCCGCCTACGCCGAGGACGGGGCGGCGGTGGCGATCGCGCCGAACCTGACCCTCGTCGACGGCGACAGCGCGGACATGAGCGGCGCCACGGTGACCATCACCGACCTCGTGGCCGGCGATGTCCTCGGATTCACAAATCAGAACGGCATCACCGGCAGCTTCGACGCCGGGGCAGGGGTGCTGACGCTGAGTGGGACGGCGACCCGCGCGCAGTATGAGGCGGCCCTGCGCTCGGTGACCTTCGGCAGCTCCAGCGAGAACCCCGCCACCGGGGCCGGGGCCGGCGACCGGGTCATCAGCTTCCAGGTGAGAGACGGCGGGCTCGCCAGCGTGGCCGAGAACGTCACCGTGGCGGTGAGCAACGCCAACGACGCGCCGACCGCCACCAACCTGACTCAGACGGTCGCCTACACGGAGGATCCCGGTTCGCCGGTGGCCCTGGGCGATATCGTGGTCAGCGACGTGGACACGGGCGAGACGATCACAGCCACCCTGACCCTGTCGGAGCCGCTGGCCGGGAGCCTGTCGACGGGGACCTTCGGCTCGGCCACCTCGACCTACACCGCCGGGACGGGCGTCTGGACGGTCACGGGCTCGGTGATCGACGTGAACGCCGCCCTCGCCGCCGTGAGCTTCACGCCCGACGGCAACTGGGACCAGGACGTGACCGTCGCGACCCGCATCCGGGACGCGGCGGACGCGGGTCCGGCCGACGGGACGATCACCCTGGACGTGACGCCGGTGAACGATCCGCCGACGGGCGCGGTGACCATCAGCGGGACGGCGACCCAGGGCCAGACCCTGACGGCGGCCCACACCCTGGCCGACGACGACGAGCTGGGGCCCGTCAGCTACCAGTGGCGGGCCGATGGGACGCCGATCGCCGGTGCGACCGGCTCCACCTACACCCTGGCCCAGGCCGAGGTGGGCAAGGCGATCACCGTCGTGGCCAGCTACACCGACGGGGCGGGCAACGCCGAGAGCGTCGCCTCGGCGGCGACGGCGACGGTCGCCAACGTCAACGACGCGCCGACGGGGTCGGTGACCATTTCCGGGAGCGCCCAGGTGGGCGCGACCCTGACGGCCGGCAACACCCTGGCCGACCTCGATGGCCTGGGGACCATCACCTACCAGTGGCGCGCCGACGGCGCCGACCTGACCGGCGAGACGGGCGCCACCCTTGCGGTGACGAGCAGCCTGCTCGGCAAGACGATCACGGTGGTGGCGCGCTACACCGACGGCCTCGGCGCCGCCGAGACGGTCGCGTCCGCGGCGACGTCCGCGGTCAGCGATCCGCCGCTGCCGCCGCCTCCGCCGCCCCCGACCTCGAACGAGACCATCGACGGCGTGCCGGTGCAGACCGGAACCGTGACCAACCCGGACGGCTCCACGTCCCAGGTCATCACCATCCCGATCGTGACCTCGACCCGGCCCGAGCAGGTGGGCGATACGACGGTGGCCGACATCCCCCTGGTGACGGGCGGATCCGGGCCGCCGCCGCTGCTCGCCCAAGTCCCCGTCGGCCTCGGGCTGCAGGCGACCGGCCCCGGCGCCCCACAGCCGGCAGGCAATTCGCTCGCCGATCTCATCCGAGCCATCCAGACCCATACGGCCCCCGGCTCGACGGACCAGATCCAGCTCACCGGGGGTGGTTCGGGCTTCCTGCAGGGCCTCTCGCCCGACGCGCCGCTCATCGTCCAGACCCTGACGCCGACCGCGCCGACCGGCGTGGCGCCGCCGACCGCGCCCCTGGTGATCAGCGGCGCTCCGATCGCGCCCGGCACGCCGAACACGGCCCTGGTGATCGACACGCGCAGCCTGCCCTCGGGCGTGACCCTCCAGCTCGACAACGTCGGCTTCGCCGCGGTTGTCGGGGCGGCCCGGGTGATCGGCGGCGAAGGCTCGCAGAGGGTCTGGGGCGACGGGGCGAACCAGTCCCTGTTCCTCGGAGCCGACGACGATGAGCTGCACGGCGGCGGCGGCGCCGACACGGTCGCCTCGGCCGGGGGCGACGACCGCCTGTTCGGCGACGACGGCGACGATGCGGTGTCCGGCGGCGAAGGCGCCGACCAGGTCTGGGGCGGCGCGGGCGAGGACCATGTCCACGGCAACGTCGGCGACGACTTCGTCCACGGCGGCGAGGGGCGCGACACCCTGCACGGCGGTCAGGGCCATGACGTGGTCCGGGGCGGCCAGGGCGACGACATCGCCCTCGGCGACCTCGGCTACGACACCCTCTTCGGCGACCTCGGAGCGGACGTGCTGCAGGGCGGGGCGGGCGACGACGTGGTCTGGGGCGGCGGCGGCTTGGTCCCCGGCGCGGACGCCGGCGACTGGATCGACGGCGGCGAGGGCAGCGACTTCGTCCACGGCAACCAGGGCGACGACACGGTGCTGGGCGGGCTCGGCGCCGACGTCGTCCACGGCGGCCAGGGCGCCGACCGGCTGGAGGGCGGGGACGGTGCGGATACGCTGTCCGGCGACCAGGGAGACGACGTCCTGATCGGCGGCGCCGGCGCCGACCGCTTCCTGGTGTTCGCCGGCGGCGGCGTCGACCGCATCCTGGACTTCGACGTTCAGGAGGGCGACCGCCTGCACCTGGACGCCGGTCTCAGCTACAGGCTTCGCCAGGACGGCGCCGACACCATCGTCGACCTCGGCGGCGGCCAGCGCGTCGTGCTTGCGGACGTGCGCCTGGAGACCCTCGGCGACGGCTGGATCGTCGGCGGCTGACGAGGGCCGCCGGCCCCCGTCCGCGCAGGTTCCGGCGCTGCAGGGACAGCCGGCTCGCCCAAAGGCGCTCGTTCGGCGTTCTCCCCCGGAGCGGGTCCGCCCCGGCGTCGCCCCAAGGGCTCCGGCGGGCGACGCGCTTGCCTGAAGGCCGGCGAGGGGCGCCTCCCGAGGCTCCCGGATCGGCGGCCCAGATCGCACGACGGCGATCTTGTCGCCGACGAACCTCCGGAGCGCCGTCCGCCTCATGCCGTCCGCCTTCTTCACGATCGGTCACTCGACGCGGCCGCTGCCGGACTTCGTCGACCTTCTGAGGGAGAACGGTGTCGACCTAGTCGCCGACGTGCGATCGATGCCGCGGTCGCGCACCAACCCGCAGTTCAACGAGGCGGACCTGCCCGCGGCGCTGGCGCCATGGCAGATCGGCTACGCGCACCTGGCCGAGCTCGGCGGCCTGCGGGCCAGGCAGCGGAGCATTGATCCGTCGTCCAACGGCTACTGGCGGGTGCGCAGCTTCCAGAACTACGCCGACTACGCCCTGACGCCCCCGTTCGCGGCCGGCCTGGGCCGCCTTCGTGACCTCGGCGCGCACCGCCGCTGCGCGATCATGTGCGCGGAAGCGGTCTGGTGGCGCTGCCATCGACGGATCATCGCCGATTACCTGCTCGCGGCCGGCGAAGAGGTCCGGCACATCCTGGGGCCCGCGCACGTCGAGCTCGCCCATCTCACGCCGGGCGCGGTCGTCCACGGCGACGGCCGCGTGACCTATCCGGCCGCCGATCCGTCGACGGGTTAGGCCGGCCCCGTCGACGACGCCCGCGTGCAGCCGAGGGCGTCCTCCGGCCCGGGCCGATCCGCGGCGGGTTTGTCCGGGCGCAAAGTACGCGCCCGGCCGAGCGGGCAGGCTCTTCGACGAAGGAGACGAGCATGACCCTCGAAACCACCCTCGTGCGCGACATCGCCGTCACCCGCCCCGGGGCGACGGCCGTGCTCCGCCGGCACAGGATCGATTTCTGCTGCAACGGCGGCCTGTCGCTGGCCGAGGCGGCCGCCCGCCGTGACGTCGACCTGGGCGCGGTCGCGCGCGAGCTGGAGGCGCTCACGCCCGAGCCGCGGACGACGCCCGAGCAGCCGGAGGCGCTGATCGAGCATATCCTCAAGCGCTTCCACGATGTCCATCGCCGCGAATTCCCCGAAGCCATCCGCATGGCCCGGCGGGTCGAGGCCGTGCACCGGGTCAACACGGACTGCCCGCACGGCCTGGCGGATCATCTGGCGCAGATGTCCGAGGACCTGGAGAGCCACCAGCAGAAGGAGGAGCGGATGCTCTTCCCGATGATGCTGGCGGGCGGACGCGGCATGACGGGCCTGCCGATCCGGCGGATGCTGGTCGAGCACGAGGAGGTCGGCGCGCAGCTGGAGCGGCTTGCGGAGCTGACCGGCGAGTTCGAGCCGCCACAGGGCGCCTGCACGACCTGGCGCGCGCTCTATCAGGCCTGCCGCAAGCTCGACGAGGATTTGCGGGAACACATGCACCTGGAGAACAACGTGCTGTTTCCGCAGTTCGCCCGAGCGCTCTGATCCGGAGCGGCGTTCTGACTCGCGCCAGACACGCCCCCGGGTGCGGCCGCCCTGCGCCCCCCCATGGGTCCTCCCGCCCGGCGGGCCCTCGGCCCGGTGCGGGACGCCCCGACAGGGAAGGTCCGCGTCCGCCGGCGGCTTTCGTGGGGGGTGGCGACGACGCCGCGTTCCTCGAAGACATCCGGGCTTTCCTGGCGCGTGAGCTGACCCCTGATCTCCGGGAAGCGTCGCGGCGGACCGTGGGCGTCTACACGGACGTGGCGAGCGGCTTGGTCTGGCATCGCCGCCTGCACGCCCGAGGCTGGATCGCGCCGGCGTGGCCGGCGCAATGGGGCGGCGCGGGCTGGAGCGCGCGCCAGCGCTACCTATGGGACCGCGAGTGCGCGCTGAACGACGCCCCGGTGCTCTTCGCGGCCGGAGTCCGCAGCCTGGGGCCGTTGCTGATCGAGGCCGGAACGGCCGCACAGCGGGCGGAGCACCTGCCGCGGATCCTCAGCGGCGAAGCCCTGTGGTGCCAGGGGTTCTCCGAGACGGGCGCCGGGTCGGACCTGGCCGGCGTCGCCATGCGCGCGGCGCAGGACGGAGACGACTATCTGGTGACGGGGGCGAAGGTCTGGACGACCGGCGCGCACCTCTCGAACTGGATGTTCGCCCTGGTGCGCACCGCGGACGGCGCCCGCAAGCAGGCCGGCCTGACGTTCCTGCTGATCGACATGGCGAGCGCCGGGATCTCGGTCTCGCCGATCCGAGACATCTCGGGCGAGCACGAGCTGAACCAGGTCTTCTTCGACGCCGTGCGGGTTCCCGTCGCCAACCGCGTGGGCGCCGAGAACGATGGCTGGGCCGTCGCCAAGCGGCTGATGCAGCTCGCCAGGTCGAACAACACGCCGGCGGCGCTGGTCCGCCGCTCCCTGAACCGCGTCCGCCGCGTCGTGACTGAAGACGCGGCGGCGGACCCCGCCCTGCGGCGTCGCCTCGCCGAGCTGGAGATCGAGCTGGAGGCCTTCACGGCGCTGGAGCTGGCGGCGCTCCCGGAGGGACGACCCGCGGCGTCGGCCGTCAGCGCCCCATCGATGGTCAAGCTGGTCGGCACTGAGCTGCATCAGAAGGTGCACGCGCTCGGCGTCGACGTCGCCTGCGCCGCCGGGGCCCCGCACCTGGCCGCCGGGGAGTTCGGCGATCATCAACTCGACGCGGCGCAGCTCTTCATGGCCAAGCACCTGGCGGGGCGCGCGTCGACGATCTACTCCGGGAGCAGCGAGACCCAGAGGAATGTGATCTTCCGAGGCCGGCTCGGCTCGCGGCCGTGACCGTGGACGCTCGCCGCCGCCTTACGGAGGGCGTCGGCGCAGCCCGGCTGATCGAGGCCCGGCGTCGAGCCGCGACATGACGGCCGCGCCGGCGCGCCCCAAGACGGCGGCCGGGGAGGCCGTGGAGATCTTCGGCCAAGTCGCGGCGAGCGCCATCGGCGCTCCGCCCCGCCGGATGCGCCAGGCGCACGAGCGCCACGAGCTGCCGACGTCTCAGGTCATGGCCGCGGAAGAGGCCATATTCGATGCAAAAACGGGTGATAATGCGTCAGAATTGGTAAGTAATAGAATCTTGAGAACTGTAGTTCAGAGATGTGTCCCAAGAGGCCCGGGCATGATGCCTGCGTATTGTTGGTATCGTTAGTAAGTTGTACGGCTTGGTTCTGCGGGCCACGATCCCGCCCTTTCTGGTCGCATCCGCCGCGGCCAGCTTTGCTTCACCGGCAAGGGCCGAAGCGCAGACCGGTGGAAGCCCCACCCTCACCCTCGGTGCAGCCACCCAGCAGGTCGGGAAAGGCGCCGGCCAGACCCGCGGCGAGCCCACGGTCTTCGCGGCGTTGCGCACGGGCAGGGGCCCCCTTTACGCGAGCGCCTCGGCGAACACGGTCAGGCTCGGTCCCGGTGGCGAGGGCGAAGCAAACCTGACCGTGGGCGCCAGGTCGAAGGCGGCCGGCTTCGAAGGCCATGCCGGCGTCCACCTCATGCAGCGGCTCGGTGCGGCGGAAGGCTTCGACGGCCGATGGGTCGAGTACGAAGTGGGAGTCACGCGCGCCCTCGGCCGCGCGAGCGCCGCGCTCATCGTCAACTATTCGCCGGACGCCGACGGCCCCGCTCGGGAGGCCTGGTGGAACCAGGCTCTGGTCGCCTGGGGGCTCACGGACGCGAGCCGGATCTCGGCCGCCGTGGGTCGCCGGACGGCCGACGGCGGGGGCGACTACAACGCCTGGAATATCGGGTTCACGCACCGAACCCCGGCGGGCGCGGCCTTCGACGTCCGCTTCCACGACACCGACAAGCACGAGTTCGGCGGCGAGTTCGGTCGACGCCTCGTCGGCACGCTCTCCCACACCTTCTGATTCCCACACCTTATGGCGGTCCGGACGTCGACCGGACCGAGATGCACCTCGCGTGCGACCGCCGCCAGAAAGAGGCCCCACAATGCGTCTTGCCAACCTATCCGTATCGCGAAAGCTGGTCCTGGCTTTCGGGATCATGGTCGCCATCAGCATCGCGTCTTCCGCCCTCAGCATCGTCAGGATGCGCGAGGCGGCGGAGGCGACGCGGTGGAACAACCACACCCATGAGGTGCTGGCCGCCGCCAACGCGGTGGGCGCGGCCATGGTCGACCAGGAGACGGGCGTTCGGGGCTTCCTGATCGCGGGCGACGATCGCTTCCTCGAGCCCTACGAGGCGGGCGGCAAGGCTTACGGCGAGGCGTTCGAGCGCCTGAAGACCCTGACCTCGGACAACGCGGAACAGCAGGTCCGCATTGAGGCTCTGGGCGTTGCGGCGGCTGGCTGGCGCGACCAGGTCGCGGCCGTCGAGATCCGCAAGATGAAGGATCCTGCGACGGTCGAGGAAGCTCGCCAGATGGAGGCGTCGCAGGCGGGGAAGACGTTCATGGACGAGATCCGCGGGCGGCTGGGCGAGATCCGTTCGGCGGAAGAGGTCCTGCTTGAGAAGCGCTCCACGGAGCAGCGTCAGGACGAGGCCGAAGCCCAACTCACCTTGATCCTCGGCGGCTTGGCCGGCGTGGTCTGCGCGATCATCCTGGGCGTCCTGCTGAGCCGGGCGATCGCCGCGCCGCTCGTGGCCCTGCAGGGCGTGATGCGCAAGCTGGCGTCCGGCGACAACACCGTCGAGGTCGACGGCGTCGATCGCAAGGACGAGGTGGGGGCCATGGCCGCGGCCGTGCAGGTTTTCAAGGAGGCGGCCATCGAGAAGCTGCGGCTGGAGGGCATGACGGCCGAGCAGGCGAAGGCCGCCGAAGAGGACCGCCGCCGGCAGGAGACGGCCAAGGCCGAGGCCGGCCGCCAGCTGGCTCTGGTCGTCGAGAACATCGCCGCCGGCCTGGAAAAGCTGTCCGGCGGGGAGCTCACCTACCGCATCGTCCAGCCGTTCTCGGGCGAGTACGAGAAGCTCCGCACCGACTTCAACGCCGCCATGGGCCAGCTGCAGGAGACGATGCAGGTGGTCGCGGGCAATGTTCGCGCCATGACGGCGGGCGCCGGCGAGATCAGCCAGGCCGCCGACGATCTTTCCAAGCGGACCGAACAGCAGGCCGCGAGCCTGGAGGAGACCGCCGCGGCGCTCGACCAGATCACCGCCACCGTCCGGAAGACCGCTGAGGGGGCGATCGACGCCAGCACGGTGGTGAACACCGCCAAGGAAGACGCCGAACACTCCGGCGACGTCGTCCGCAACGCCGTCTCCGCAATGAGCGAGATCGAACGGTCCGCCCAGCAGATCAGCCAGATCATCGGAGTGATCGACGAGATCGCCTTCCAGACCAACCTGCTGGCCCTGAATGCGGGCGTGGAAGCGGCGCGGGCCGGCGACGCCGGCAAGGGCTTCGCGGTGGTCGCTTCGGAAGTCCGCGCGCTCGCCCAGCGCTCGGCCGAGGCGGCCAAGGAGATCAAGACGCTGATCGGCGCGTCCACCCAGCAGGTGGCGCAGGGCGTCTCGCTGGTCGGTGAGACCGGGGAGGCCCTGGAGCGCATCGTTGGCCAGGTTTCCCGGATCACCAGCATCGTGACCGAGATCGCCGCCTCCGCCCAGGAGCAGGCCACAGGGCTGCATCAGGTGAACACAGCGGTGAACCAGATGGACCAGGTGACCCAGCAGAACGCCGCCATGGTGGAGGAGTCGACGGCCGCCAGTCACAACCTGGCGCAGGAAGCGCAGGAGCTTTCGACCCTCATCGGACGCTTCAAGGTCGGGCAGACGGCGGCGGCGCCGCTCAAGGCGCGGACCCCTGCGGCCCCCCGCGGAGGGCGCCCGGCGCTGAAGGCGGTCTCGAGCCACGTCGGCGGCGGAGGGGCCCTGCGCAAGCCGGAGGTCGAAGTCGTGGCCGACGCCGATCGCTGGGAGGAGTTCTGATGACGCGCCAGGTCCCACCCGCCCGCGACCTGCCGGCCGAGCTGATCTCGATCCGTGTCGGCGACCAGCTGTTCGCCCTCGACATCATGGTGGTTCGCGAGATTCGCGGCTGGTCGGCGTCGACGCCTCTGCCGCAGGCGCCAGCCTACGTGCTGGGGATGATCAACCTGCGCGGCACGGTCCTCCCGGTGCTCGACCTGGCCTCGCGCCTCGGCCTGCCTCCGAGTCGTCCCGACAGCTCGTCGGTGGTGGTCGTGGCCGAATTCGGGGCGCGGCCCGTGGGCCTGTTGGTCAGCGCCGTGTGCGACATCATCACCGTCGCGCCGGAGCAGGTGCAGACTGCGCCCGACCTGGGCGATCTCGGGGAGAGCGCCGTCGTGCAGGGGGTGATCACCCTCGAGAACGAGATCGTAACCCTGCTGGATCTGAATGCGGCCTGGCCGGAGGCGCTATTGGCGGCGTGAGGTGCGGTCGGTCAGGTCGCGCCTGGCCTGGCCTTCCGCGCGCGCGAGCGGACACGAGGCGATCGTCGTCAAGACGTCGTCTCCCGCCGCAGAGCGAGTCAGCTGAGACACATCCTCAGGGTCGGTTCACGGCAGGTCGGCGGGTGGAGGTGGAGGCAGCGGCGGCTCGCGATCGCCCGCTGAGGTCAGAACAGATGCTGGCTGAGACGCGCAGGCTTCTCGTCGGAAGGGTCGGCTGACGAGCGCGCTTCTCGACGTCGCGCCGGAGACCGCCCCGGCGCAATCAGCTCGGTAGCGACAGCCTTGAACGTCTCTGAAACGAGCGAATTCGAAGGTCGAGCAGATACAAAACCGCTGCTCTGCCAGCTGAGCTGATCCGGCCCGGTGGGCCCGCCGCCTATGGGGGGAAGCCGCCCGCTTCCGCAAGGGCGCGGTTGGACGGCGGGCGCGCCTGTGCTTGCCTGGCCGGATAACCAGACAGGGAGGGTCCGATGCGGTTCGAAGAGTACCGGGCGCACGATGCGGTGGGGCTGGCCGAGCTTGTGGCCCGCGGCGAGGTCTCGGCCGGCGAGCTGCTGGACGCGGCGGTCACGCGGATGGCGGAGGTCAACCCGCGGATCAACGCCGTCACCCTGGACCTGTCCGACGTGGCGCGGACGGCGGCGCCCGGATCGGGGCCGCTCGCGGGCGTCCCGTTTCTGCTGAAGGACCTGGGGGCGACGCTGGCCGGGACGGTCACCAGCGGCGGCTCGAAGCTGTTCGCGGACGCCGCGGCGGAGGCCGACAGCGCCACGACCCGGCTCTACAAGGCCGCGGGGCTCAACATCTTCGGCAAGACCAACACGCCCGAGTTCGGCCTGTGGCCGGTCACCGAATCCGAGCACCTGGGCGTCTGCCGCAATCCCTGGGATCTCGCCCGCACGCCGGGCGGCTCGTCGGGCGGGGCGGCGGCGGCGGTCGCGGCCGGGATCGTGCCGGCGGCCCACGCCAGCGACGGCGGCGGCTCGATCCGCACGCCGGCCGCCTGCTGCGGCCTGTTCGGGATGAAGCCGTCGCGGGGGCGGGTCAGCTTCGCGCCGCAGGGCGAGGGCTGGGCCGGAGCCTCGGTGCAGCACGCGGTGACGCGGTCGGTCCGGGACAGCGCCGCCCTGCTGGACGCCGTCTGCGCGCCGCAGCCGGGCGATCCCTGTTTCCTGCCGCCGCCCGAGCGGCCGTTCCTGGAGGCGGCGGGCCGCGATCCCGGCCGGCTGCGGATCGGCTTCACTACCGCGGCGCTGCAGTCCCAGGCGCTGGACCCCGAATGCGCCGAGGCCGTGCGCGACGCCGCGAAGCTCTGCGAGGACCTCGGCCATGCCGTGGAAGAGGTGAAGGTCCCCGGCGACTTCCCCGCCATGCAGGCGGCCGCCGGCCTGGTGATCGCCGCCAGCGTCGCGGCAAACCTCGACGCCGAGGCCGAACGCCGCGGCCGGCCCGTCGGGAAGGGCGAGGTCGAGGGGCTGACGATGGCCACCTACCGGCGGGGGCAGGGGGTGACCGGCTCGGCCTACGTCCAGGCGCTGGCGACGCTGCACGCCTTCGGCCGCGACGTGGCGGCGCTGTTCGAGACCTACGATGTGCTGCTGCTCTCGACCCTGGGGCGTCCGGCGATTCCGATCGGCTGGATCTTCGAGGACCGGGACCAGATCGCCGATCGCCTGTTCAGCTTCATGCCGAACACCCAACCCTTCAACAATTCGGGGCAGCCGGCGATGACCGTGCCGCTGGCCTGGAGCGGGGAGGGCTTGCCGATCGGCCTGCAGTTCGTCGGCCGCACGGGCGAGGAGGCGATGCTGTTCAGCCTGGCGGGCCAGCTGGAGCGGGCCCGGCCCTGGTTCGACAGGGTCGCGCCGCTCTAGGCCCTTCGCGCGCGGCGCTGCTGGATCAGCCAGGCGCCGATCACGCCCGTGGCCACCGCCCCGATCAGCAGGGTCGAGACGGCGTTGATCTCGGGGTTCACGCCCAGCCGAACCTGGCTGTAGATCCGCATCGGCAGCGTGGTCGCCCCGGGGCCCGAGGTGAAGCTCGCGATCACCAGGTCGTCCAGCGACAGCGTGAAGGCCAGCATCCAGGCGGCGGCCACGGCCGGGGCGATGTTGGGCAGGGTCACGGTGAGGAACGCCTGCCAGGGCGTGCGGCCAAGGTCGCGGGCGGCCTCCTCCAGCCGCGGATCGAAGCTGGCCAGCCGGGCCTGCACCACGACCGTGGCGTAGCAAAGCGTCAGGGTCGCGTGGCTGAGCGTCACCGTCCAGAAGCCGCGGGGGACGCCGGCGGCCACGAACAGCAGCAGGAGCGACAGGCCCAGGATCACCTCGGGCATGACGAGGGCGCCGTAGATCATGCCCGCCAGCCCCGTGCGGCCGCGGAACCGCCCGGCGCGGGCGAGGGCCACCGCCGCGAGGGCGCCGAGCCCGGTCGCCATCGTTGCGGAGAGGGCGCCGACCCGCAGCGTCGTCCAGATCGCCTCCAGCATCTGCCGGTCGTGGAACAGGGCCCGGTACCAGCGCAGGGAAAAGCCGCTCCAGACGGTGACCAGCCGCCCGTCGTTGAAGGAGTAGAGCACCAGGATGGCGATGGGCGCGTAGAGGAACAGCAGGCCGAGCCCGATGGCCGCGACGCCGAAGGCCGAGGGTCCGCGCCTCATCCCAGCACCCGGCGGGGCTGGCGCTCGAACAGCAGGATGGGGACGAGCAGGGTGGCGAGCAGCGCAATCGCCACCGCCGAGGCCGCCGGCCAGTCGCGGTTGGCGAAGAACTCGGTCCAGATCACCCGGCCCAGCATCAGGGGCTCGGAGCCGCCCAGCAGGTCGGGGACCACGAACTCGCCCGCCATGGGGATGAAGCAGAGCAGGGCGCCGGCGGCCACCCCGGGCAGCGACAGCGGGAAGGTGACGGTCCAGAAGGCCCGCAGCGGGCCGGCCCCCAGATCCCGCGCCGCCTCCACCAGCCGCTCGTCCCGGCGTTCCAGCACCGCGTAGAGCGGTAGCACCATGAACGGCAGGTAGGCGTAGACGAGCCCGAGGATCACCGCGGCTTCGGTGTTCAGCAGGTCGACCGGCGGCAGGCCGGCGGCGCCGAGGACGGCGTTGAGCAGGCCGGCGGGCTTGAGGATGGCGATCCAGGCGTAGATGCGGATCAGGAAGCTGGTCCAGAACGGCAGGATCACGGCCAGGACGAGGGCGCTGCGCAGGCGCGGCCGGCAGCGGACGATCCCCCAGGCCATCGGGTAGCCGACCAGCAGCAGGAGGACGGTGGCCGTGGCGCTGATCCGCAGGCTGGAGGCGTAGGCGTCCAGGTAGAGCCGGTCGGCGGCGAGGCGGGCGTAGGTCTCGAGGTCCAGCCCCGCCAGGAACGCCCGCAGCCCGGCGACACCGGCGCTCCAGTCGATCCGCGGCGCGTAGGGCGGCATCGCGAGCGCCGTGTCGGACAGCGAGAGCCTGGCGACCAGCAGGACGGGAAAGCCGAAGAAGACCAGCAGCCACGCGTAGGGCAGCAGCGCCGCCAGGCCCGACCGGTCGCGCCTCATGCGGGCAGGTCCCAGGCCGCCTCGGGGGGCCACGACAGCCAGACCGGCGCGCCGGAGGGCGCGGGCGGCTCCCCCGCGGTGTTGGCCCGGCTGGCGAGGATGCGCCCCTCGGCGGTGTCGACCACGTAACGGGTGCGGTCCCCCAGGAACGCCGCCTCGCGCACCGTCCCGGCCAGGCTCCCGGGGGCTGGCGCGCCGTGGACCTCCACCCGCTCGGGCCGCACCGCCAGCCAGCCGCCGCCGTCGCGTGGCAAGAGGTTCACCTCGCCGACGAACTCGGCCACGGCCCGGCTCGCCGGCCGCTCGTAGACCTGGCGCGGGGCGCCGACCTGGACGATGCGGCCCGCCTGCATCACCGCCAGCCGGTCGGCCATGGCCATCGCCTCGTCCTGGTCGTGGGTGACCACGACGAAGGTCAGGCCGAGCCGGCGCTGCAGGGCCGTAAGTTCGCCCTGGGTCTCGCCCCGCAGCTTGCGGTCCAGCGCCGCCAGCGGCTCGTCCAGCAGCAGGATCCTGGGACGCGGCGCCAGGGCGCGGGCGAGGGCCACGCGCTGCTGCTGGCCGCCGGACAGCTGGTGCGGCTTGCGGCCGGCGAGCCCCTCGAGCTTCACCAGCGCCAGCATCTCCTCGACGCGGGCCGCGGCCTCGCGCCTGGGTAGGCCCTTCAGGCCATAGGCCACGTTCCCCGCGACCGTCAGGTGCGGGAAGAGGGCGTAGCTCTGGAACATCATGCAGACCGGCCGCCGGTGGGGCGGGAGGCCGGCGATGTCGGTCCCGTCCAGCAGGACGCGTCCCGCGTCGGGCGTCTCGAACCCGGCCAGCAGGCGCATCAGGGTGGTCTTGCCGCAGCCCGAGGGGCCGAGGAGGGCGAAGAACTCGCCTTCGCGGATGGCGAGGTCGACCCCGTCCACGGCGGCGTGGCCCGCGAAGCGCCGGCTCACGCCCTCGAAGCGGACGATGTCGGCGGCGGTGCTCACCGGCCGGTCAGGACCCGCGTCCACTGGCGGTTCACCTCGCGCAGCAGGGCCTGATCCTTGGTGGTGGTGACGAAGAGCCGGTCCATCAGCTCGGGGCCCGGATAGACGTTGGGATCGTTCCGCACCGCCGGGTCCACCAGCGCCGTCGCCGCGGCGTTGGCGTTGGCGTACTGGGTGTAGTCGGAAGCCCGCGCGATCACCTCGGGGCGGAGCATGTAGGCGATGAAGCGGTGCGCCGCATCGGGGTTCGGCGCGTCCTTCGGGATGGCGAAGACGTCGAACCAGACCTGGCTGCCCTCCTTCGGGACCACATAGCCCAGGGCGACGCCGGTCTTCGCCTCCTGGGCGCGCGCCTTGGCCTGCAGCACGTCGCCCGAATAGCCGACCGCTACGCAGGCGTCGCCGTTCGCCAGGGCCTCGATGTATTCGGACGAGTGGAACTTGCGCACGTAGGGCCGGGCCTTCAGCAGCAGGTCGGTGGCGGCCGCGTAGTCGGCCGGCGCGGCCGAATTCGGGTCCTTGCCCAGGTAGTTGAGCGCGACGGCGTACATGTCCTCGGAGGCGTCGAGGAAGTAGACGCCGCAGTCCTGCAGCCGGGCGAGGTTGGCCGGCTCGAGCACCACCGCCCAGCTGTCGATGGCGACGCCCGGCAGGCGCCTGGCCACCTCGGCGGCGTTGTAGCCGATGCCGATCGTGCCCTGCATGTAGGGCACGGCGTACTTCGCGCCCGGATCGAACGCGGCCAGCCGCTCCATCAGCGGCGGCGAGAGGTTCGACAGCCCCGGCAGCTTGGCCTTGTTCAGCGGCTGGACCGCGCCGGCGGCGATGTAGCGGGGCAGGTTGTGGTTGGACGGGACCACCAGGTCGTAGCCGGTGTTTCCCTGCAGCACCTTGGTCTCGAGCACCTCGTTGGAATCGAAGGTGTCGTAGACGACGCGGACGCCGGTCTCCTCGGTGAAGCCGTCGAGCAGGGCGGGGTCGATGTAGTCCGACCAGTTGTAGATCCGCAGCTCCTCGGCGGGCTTTCCGCCGCAGGCCCCCAGCATCAGGGCCAGAGCCAGCCCGACCGCCTTCGCCCAGTGCGCCCAGTGCGCCATGCCATCCCCCAAAGCTTGCGGCGCAGGTTATAGGGGCTCGTTCCGACCCGTTAAGCCCGAAAAGCCGAGCGCCCCGCCGATGCCCGCCCTCTGGACCGCGACCCTGCCGGTGCTGCTGCTGGTCGCCTCGAACGTGTTCATGACCTTCGCCTGGTACGGCCACCTGAAGGTCGAGCACCGGCCGCTGTGGATCATCGTCCTGGTGAGCTGGGGGATCGCGTTCTTCGAATACTGGCTGGCGGTGCCGGCGAACCGGATCGGCCGGCTCGTCTACGAGCCGGCCGAGCTGAAGGCCATGCAGGAGGTGATCACCCTGGCGGTGTTCGCCGTCTTCTCGGTGGCCTACCTGGGCGAGAAGCTCACCCTGAACCACGGCGTCGGCTTCGCGCTGATCGCGCTGGGCGCCTGGTTCGTGTTCAAGGGGCCGCTCCAGCCGCCCCTCTAACCGCCAGGCGCTACGCCGGCCGGCGGGACCATGACCGTCAGCTCGTTGGTCTTGGTCATGAACTTCACGCCCTTGACCCGGCCGTCGGTGTACTTGCCCCAGTAGCCGCTGACCTCGATCGGCGTCTCGACCTGAGCGCCGGGCGCCGTGGGCTTCGTGGCGATCACGTCCACCTCGTAGACCCCGTCGGGCGGC
>Ga0268287_100190_pt1 | contig 32064 bp, 29 predicted proteins | sample MetcocultureR3M_FD_191348 | JGI IMG/M metagenome (GOLD analysis project Ga0268287, IMG submission 191348) | Soil microbial communities from Anza Borrego Desert, Southern California, United States - Methanotrophic co-culture R3-M | ecosystem: Environmental > Terrestrial > Soil > Desert | place... | reverse complement strand
GAAGCGCAAGAAGTTCGACGCCGGCGAGATCGACGCCGAGGGCCGTGAGACCTTCCGCGGATTCGGCGGGGGCGGCGGCGCGGGCGGGCCATGGGGTCCACCGCCGGGCGGCGGCTTCGGCGGGCGCGGCGGCGGCTACCGGTCCGAGACCTTCGAGGGCGTCGACCTGGGCGACATCCTGGGCGAGATGTTCGGCGGCGGCGGCCGGGGCGGCCGCGGCGGCGGGGCCGGCGGCGGCTTCGGCGGCTTCTCCCAGCGCGGCGCCGACGTGCGCGCCAAGCTGGAGATCGACCTGATCGACGCCATCCGGGGCGGCAAGCGCCGGATCGCGTTCTCGGACGGGCGCACCGTCGACGTCACCATCCCCAAGGGCGCCCAGGAGGGCCAGACCCTGCGCCTGCGCGGCCAGGGCGCTCCGGGCCGCTCGGGACCGGGCGACGCCTTCATCGAGCTCACGATCCAGCCGCATCCGGTCTTCCGCCGCGAGGGCGAGGTGCTGGTCATGGACCTGCCGGTGACGCTCTACGACGCGGTGCTGGGCGGCAAGGTCGAGGCGCCGACGCCGGACGGTCCCGTCACGCTGACCATCCCCAAGGGCTCGAACACCGGGGCGAAGCTGCGGCTGAAGGGCAAGGGCCTGACGGACGCGCAGGGCCGCCGGGGCGACCTGTTCGCCCGGCTGGTGGTCGCCCTGCCGGACGCCCCCGATCCCGCGCTGGAGATGCTGGCCGAAGACATGCGCAAGTCGCGGCCCTATACGCCGCGACGACGCGGCTAAACCAACCTAGTCTAAGATCAGCGTTCAGGCGGGGTTCAGTCCCCGACGGATAAACGGGACCCCATGAAACGCCTCTTCGCCATAGCCGTCCTGCTGGCGGGCGCCGCGGCCCCGGCCGCAGCGGTCGCCCAGGAAGGCCGACCTGCGCTCGGCGCCGGGCGGGGCGACCAGGACCAGGCGCGCGAGGGCGTGCGCTCGGGACGCCAGGTGCCGCTGTCGCGCGTTCTCGCCTCGATCGGCGCCCGCACGCCGGGCCGCCACCTGAACACCACCATGGGCGAGGCGGGCGGCCGGCCCGCCTACTACGTCCAGTGGCAGCTCGATAACGGGCGGGTCGTGGTGTTCGTGGTCGACGCCGAGTCGGGGCAGGTCATGCGCCGGCAGGGCGGCTGAGGCGGACGGGAACTCTAGAACGGAAGGACGCGGGACGTGCGCATCCTGCTTGTTGAAGACGATCCGGACCTGTCGCGGCAGCTGAAGCTGGCGCTGACCGACGCCGGCTATGCGGTCGACCACGCCCCGGACGGCGAGGAGGCCCAGTTCCTGGGCGAGACCGAGCCCTACGACGCCATCATCCTCGACCTCGGCCTGCCCAAGGTGGACGGCGTGTCGGTGCTGGAGCGCTGGCGGCGCGAGAACATGGCCACGCCGGTGCTGATCCTGACGGCGCGCGGCGCCTGGAGCGAGAAGGTGGCTGGCTTCGACGCCGGGGCCGACGACTACCTGACCAAGCCGTTCCACACCGAGGAGCTGCTGGCCCGCCTGCGCGCCCTGCTGCGCCGCTCGGCCGGCCACGCGACGCCCAACCTGTCGTGCGGCGGCCTGCGGCTGGACCCGCGGGCGGCGCGCGCCAGCGTCAACGGCGAGCCGCTCCGCCTGACGTCGCTGGAATACCGCCTGCTGCACTACCTGATGATGCACCAGGGCCGGGTGATCAGCCGCACCGAGCTGGTGGAGCACCTGTACGACCAGGATTTCGACCGCGATTCCAACACCATCGAGGTCTTCATCGGCCGGGTGCGGAAGAAGATCGGCGCCGACCGGATCGAGACCGTCCGCGGTCTGGGCTACCGGCTGATCTGTCCGGAGGACGAAATGGGGGCGGAGACTGCGGGGACCTAGCCTCCAGCGCGCCTTCCGGACCCTGGCCCCCGAGGCCCTGCGCCGGCCCTCGCTGGCGCGGCGGCTGGTGCTGCTGGCGGTCGGCTGGAGCTTCGCGGCCCTGGTGATCGTGGCCGTGGTGCTGGCGCTGCTGTTCCAGCAGGCCGCCCTGCGCCGGTTCGACCAGAACCTCTCCGACCTCGTCGACAACATGATCTCGGGCTCCACCGTCGAGAACGGCGAGGTGGTGGCCCCCGCGCTGACCGACCAGCGGGCGCTGCGGCCGTTCTCTGGCCGCTACTGGGCGATCCTGGAGCCCACCGACGCCGGCGGCGTGCGGCTGATCCAGCCCTCCCGCTCCATCTGGGATTCCGAGCTGCGCACCCCGCCGGACCTGGTGGAGCGCCTGCGGGCCGACCCCTCCCGTCCCGTGGCCTTCGACGTCATGGGCCCCCAACCCGGCGAGCGCGTACGGGGCCTCGCCCGCTGGACGCTGCTGTACGGGCGCGAGGCGCCGGTGATCTTCGTGGCCGCCGAGGACCGCGAGCCGATCGACCGCGACGTGCGCAACTTCATCGCCGCCACGGCCCTGGCCTTCGGCCTGCTGAGCGCCGGGCTGGTGGGGGCGGTGGTCATTCAGGTGCAGGTGGGCCTGCGCCCCGTTTTCCGCCTGCAGCGCGAGGTGGGCGACGTGCGCCGCGGCAAGGCCGAGCGGGTGCAGGGCGGCTATCCCACCGAGCTCGCGCCCCTGGCCGAGGAGCTGAACGCGCTCCTGAAGCACAACCAGGAGACCGTGGAGCGCCAGCGCACCCACGTCGGAAACCTGGCGCACGCCCTGAAGACCCCGATCAGCGTCATGATGACCGAGGCCGGCCAGCAGCCGGGGCAACTCGCCGAGGTCGTCGCCCGCCAGGCCGAGGTGATGCGCCAGCAGGTCGACCACCACCTGCGCCGGGCCCGCGCCGCGGCCCGCACCCAGGGCCAGGGCGAGCGCACCAGCGTCGCCGAGGTGCTGGACGAGCTCGCCCGCACCCTGGAGCGGATCTTCCGCGACAAGGGCGTGACCATCGACTGGGACGCGCCCGAGGACCTGTTCTTCCTTGGCGAGCGGCAGGACCTGCTGGAGATCGCCGGCAACGGCATGGAGAACGCCGGCAAGTGGTGCCGCGGCAAGGTCCGCGTCCGCGCCGCCGCCGAGGACGAGATGCGCCTGATGCTCACCATCGAGGACGACGGCCCCGGCCTGCCCCCCGACCGGCGCGAGGAGGTGATCCGCCGCGGCGCGCGTCTGGACGAGAACGCCCCCGGCTCGGGCCTCGGCCTGTCGATCGTCGACGAGCTGGCGCGGGCCTACGGCGGCTCGCTGGAGCTGGGCGACAGCGCGCTCGGCGGCCTTCTGCTCTCTGTCCGGCTGCCCCGCGCCGCGGCCTGACGCGCCCGCCCGCGGGAGGCGAAGCCCGTCAACCTTAAGTTTGGGAAAACCTTAACCCCCGGCGGCGACATTCCAGCCTGCGGGGCCGTGTCCCCGCCGGAGACCGGGGACCCATGGCCGCGCTGTCGGAGCGCAAGATCGAGATCGTCAGGACGCTGGTGGAAGCCGCGCCGGACAAGGTCGTGGGCAATCTCCAGATGGCGCTCGCCGAGACCAGCGAGGACTCCGCCCTGGGCAGCGTCCGGCGTCTCGTCGAGTCCGAGGTGGACGAGCGGCGCCTGCGCAACACCGTCCTGCAGCCGATCGCGCCCATGTGCGCGGGCGACGGCCGCGACGAACGCGCCCTGACCTTCCCCGCCCGCGTCCTCGCCCTGCTGTGGCGGGGCCTTCGCGCCACCGCGCCCGAGGAGGTGGAGGAGGCGCGCGAGACCTTCGAGACCTACGACCCCGAGGAGAGCTCGGAAGAGTCCTTCGACCAGCTCGTCCGGATCGCCGCCTACGCGGTCCGCTCGCGCGAGCACGCCGGCTTCCGCGAGGCCGCCGAACTGGCCGACGCGGCCCGGCCCAACGGCGCCGAGCTGCTGGCCTCCTGTCTGGATCTCGCGCCCGTGGTGCGCCGGGCCAGCCGCCGCATCCCTGAATGGCTGGCTTCGTTCAGCGAAGGCTCCGCGGCCGCCGCCAGGCTCGCCTACAAGGACGCCGTCGCCATCGCCGAGGACGCCGGGCCGCGGTTCTTCGAAATGCTGGCCGCCCAGATGGCTCATCCGTGGATGGTGCTGCGCATCATCTCGGAGGTGATGGACAAGCCCAACGAGCGCTATCTCGCCGATTCCGAGATGGCCGGCTTCGGCGAGCGGCTGCTGGAGGACATCGACAACGCCCTGAAGTCGATCGCCAAGTTCGACCTGGACGGCGGGCCCGAGGCGGCGCGCCGGGCCGGCAAGCTGGTCGAGGTGATCACCCTGCAGATCGCCGAGCTCGAGACCTACATCGACCTGTCGCGCGACCACGGCTGGGGGCACCGGATCTCCAAGCAGAAGGCCTCGCTGGCCAGCGTCGTGGAAGGACGCCTGCGCGACGCCGAGAAGCACGTGAAGCTGGCCCTGCCGACCGAGCCGGCCCGGCTGCGCCGCATCCGCCGGGCGATCCCGCGCCTGACCCTGCCGCCCGACCCGCGCACCACCGCCCGCGCCGTGGCGCTCCTGCACTTCACCCAGGAGATCCGCTCCAGCGCCAACTACGGCGGCTTCTCGGCCGCCCGCCTGAAGATGTTGGAGGCGGTCGGCGAGCATCTGGATTCCTATGTCGACGAGGCCGTCGACCTGCTGAAGACCGGCGACGCCGAGGACGAGCACGTCGCTGAGGCCTTCCTGGAGGTCGCCGCCGACCTTTCGCTGCTGGTGCGCGGCGAGAAGGCCGCCGATCTCGTCCGCCGCCGCACGGCCGCCGCGACCCACCCGGACCTGCCCTTCGCCGCCGACGGGTAGGAGAGACGCGTAGAAGAGACGCACTCGCGCCCGCGCGGGGTTTCGGCTAAAGCCGCCGCCATGATCCTGTTCTGGGTGGTCGCGGGCGTGCTGACCGCGGCGGCCGCCGCCCTGATCCTGATGCGCGCCAGAGGCGCCGCGGCCGAGGACGCCGCGGGCGATCCCGCCGCCGTCCTCTACCGCCGGCAGCTCTCCGAGATCGACGAACTGGCCGACCGGGGCCTGATGGGCGAGGCCGAGCGCAAGAGCGCCCACGCCGAGGCCGCCCGTCGGCTGCTGGCCGCGGCCGATGCGCCGAAGGACGCCTGGGCCGGCGAGGGGCGCGGGCGCGGCGGCGTGCTGGCCGCCGTCGTGGCGGTCCCCGCCCTGACGCTCGGCCTCTATCTGGCGCTGGGGGCGCCGGGCTATCCCGACCGCCCCTACGCCCAGCGCCTGGCGGAGTGGAAGGCCGCCGACCTTTCGACCCTCGGCGCCGCCGAGATCGCCGCCGTGCTGCGCGACGTGATCAGGACCCGGCCGGCGGATCCCGAGGGCTACCGGTTCCTGGCGCTCGCCGAGGGCCAGTCGGGCAACGTCCCGGCCGCCGTGCGGGCGCTGCGCCGCGCCGTCGAGCTGGCCCCGGACCGCACCGACCTGCGCCGCAGCCTGGGCGAGGCCCTGGTCTACCAGGCCGGCGGCAAGGTGGAGGCCGACGCCCGGGCGGTGTTCGAGGACCTGCTGCGCCGCGAGCCGGGCGATCCGGCGGCGCGCTTCTACCTGGCCCAGGCCAAGGTGGAGGCGGGCCAGCGCGCCGAGGGCGCCGCCGAGCTGCGCGCCCTGCTGGCCGACATGCCGGCCGATGAGCCGCGGCGGGAGATCGTCGAGGCCGCCATCGCCAAGGCCGAGGGCCGGGGCGCGGCCGCCGCGGCGGTGGGTCCGCAGGCCGAGGCGATCCGCGGCATGGTCGAGGGTCTGGCCGCGCGTCTGGAAGAAAACCCCGACGATCCCGAAGGCTGGGTGCGGCTGGTCCGCTCGTATTCGGTGCTGGGCGAGGACGCGCGGCGCGACGCCGCTCTGGCGACGGCGCGAGCCCGCTACGCCGACCGTCCGCAGGTGCTGCAACAACTGGAGGAGGCCGCGCGCGCGGCGCCGATGGAATGAGCTGGTTGCCCAAGTCCCCCAAGGCCCGCCGGCGGCTGATGCTGGTCGCGGCCATCGCCCCCGTGCTGGCCGTGGCCGCGGGCCTGACCCTGTGGGGCCTCTCGGACTCGATCTCGTTCTTCTACACCCCGTCCCAGGCCGAGGCGGCCAGGCCCGCGCCGGGCCGCTCGATCCAGCTGGGAGGCCTCGTCGCCGCCGGCTCGGTGGTGAAGCATCCCGACGGGCGGGTGGAGTTCACGGTGGCCGACCAGGACGCCGAGGACCGCGTGCTCTTCCAGGGCGACCTGCCCGACCTGTTCCGAGAGGGCCAGGGGGTGGTGGCCATCGGCGCCTTCCGCGAGGACGGCGTCTTCGAGGCCAAGCGCGTGCTCGCCAAGCACGATGAGCGCTACATGCCGCGCGAGGTGTCCAAGGCCCTGAAGGAACAGGGCGAGTGGTACGGCGACGGCCAGCGGCCGGAACACCAGGGCGACGTCCTATGATGATCGCCGAGGCCGGCGCCTTCGCCCTGATGCTGGCGCTGGCGCTGTCGATCGCCCAGACGGGGCTCTCGATCGCCGCGCGCCTGCGCCGCTCGACGGTGCTCGCCGGCGCGGGCGAGGGGGCGGCGCTGGGCGCGTTCCTCGGCGTGGCGGTCGCCTTCGCCGCCCTGGTGACGGCCTTCGTCACCTCGGACTTCTCGGTCGCCAACGTGGCGGCCAATTCGCACTCGCAGAAGCCGCTGCTCTACCGGATCGCCGGCGCCTGGGGCAGTCACGAGGGCTCGATGCTGCTGTGGTGCCTGGCGCTGACCGGCTTCGGCGCCGCCGCCGCGGGCCTCGGACGCAGCCTGCCGCGCGGCCTGCGGTCGGTGACGGTGGCGACCCAGGGGATGCTGGGCGTCGTCTTCCTCGCCTACACGGTCTTCGCCTCGAACCCACTGATGCGGCTGGCCGAGCCGCCCGTCGAAGGCCGCTCGCTCAACCCGCTGCTGCAGGACCCGGCGCTCGCCCTGCACCCGCCGTTCCTCTACGCGGGCTACGTCGGCATGTCGGTGGTCTTCTCGTTCGCCGTGGCCGCCCTGGTGGAGGGCCGCGTCGACGCCGCCTGGGCGCGGTGGGTACGGCCCTGGACCCTCGCCGCGTGGAGCTTCCTGACCCTCGGCATCATGCTGGGCTCGTTCTGGGCCTATTACGAGCTGGGCTGGGGCGGCTGGTGGTTCTGGGACCCGGTGGAGAACGCCAGCTTCATGCCGTGGCTGGTCGCCGCGGCCCTGCTGCACTCGGCGGTGGTGACCGAAAAGCGCGGCGCCCTGCCGGGCTGGACCGTGTTCCTGGCCCTGGCCGCCTTCACCTTCTCGATGCTGGGGGCCTTCCTGGTGCGCTCGGGCGTGCTGACCTCGGTGCACGCCTTCGCCGTGGACCCGACCCGCGGCGTGCTGCTGCTCATGATCCTGGGCGTCACCGCGGGGGCTGGCTTCGCCCTTTTCGCCTGGCGCGCCCCCAGCCTGCCCCAGGGCGGGGTGTTCGCGCCGGTGAGCCGCGAGAGCGCGCTGGTGCTCAACAACATCCTGCTGACGGCGGCGACCGCCACCGTGCTGCTGGGGACCCTGTTCCCGCTGATCCGCGAGGCCGCGACCGGCGATGCGATCTCGGTGGGACCTCCCTACTTCAACCTGACCTTCACGCCGCTGATGGCCGCGCTGCTGATCCTGCTGCCGGCCGGTCCGCTGCTGGCCTGGAAACGCGGCGACGCGCGCGGGGTGATGCAGCGGCTGTGGCTCGCCGCTCTCATCGCGTTCGGCGCCGGGCTCCTGACCATCGCCCTCGTCAGTCCGCGCAAGGCGCTGGGCGCGGCGGGCGTGGCGCTGGGGGCCTGGCTGATCGCCGGCGCCCTGGCCGAGATCCTGGAGCGGGTGCGGGCCTTCCGCGCGCCGGCGTCCGAGAGCTGGCGCCGGCTCTGGGGCCTGCCGCGCGGCGCCTGGGGCATGACCCTGGCGCACCTGGGCCTGGGCGTCTTCGTCCTGGGCGCGGTGTTCGAGACCACGTGGAAGGTGGAGGCCGCCGAGACCCTGCCGATCGGCGGGGCGCTGGACGCCGGCGCCTACCATGTGACCCTGGACGCCATCGAGGCGGTCGAAGGTGCCAACTACGAGGCCGAGCGCGGCGCGGTCACCGTGACCCGCGACGGCGAGGTGATCTGCCGGGCCGCGCCCGAGCGGCGGCTCTACACCGCCGGCGGGCAGACGACCTCGGAAGTCGGCCTCTGCTACCGCGGCATGAGCCACGTCTACGTGGTGCTGGGCGAGCGGCGCGACGGCGGCCCCGAGCCGGTGTGGCTGGTGCGCGCCTACTGGAATCCCTGGGCGAGCCTGATCTTCATCGGGCCCGCGATCATGGCCCTGGGCGGGTTCGTGTCGCTCTCCGACCGCCGCCTGCGCCTGGGCGTCGGCGGCCGGCGGGAGGCGCGCGCATGAGGCTGAAGCTGATCCTCGCCGCCCTGGCGGGCGTGCTCTCGATCGCGGCGGCGTCCGACCCGGCCGAGCGGCTGGCCGACCCGGCGCAGGAGGCGCAGGCGCGCGAGATCTTCAAGGATGTCCGCTGCCTCGTCTGCCAGAACGAGTCGATCGACGATTCCGAGGCCGAGCTCGCCAAGGACCTTCGCCGCATCGTGCGCGAGCAGGTCAGCGCCGGGCGCAGCGAGGACGAGATCAAGCGCTTCCTGACCGACCGCTACGGCGAGTTCGTGCTGCTGACGCCGTCGTTCAACGCCTGGAACCTGGCCCTCTGGATCGGCCCCTTCCTCGTGCTCGCGGCGGGCGTGGCGCTCCTCATGCGCAGGCTGGGCGCGAAAAGTCCCGAGCCGGACCTGTCAAAAGAAGAAGCCGACCGACTGAAGCGTCTTTCGGACCCGGAACAGACCTGACACGTTTGCGCCCAAGATCGGACGCGAAGCTGCGCGCAGGCTATCCGAAACGTAACTTGAGGGGCGTTGCACTTCCGTGCATCGGACCTAGGTTGTTCGGGCGCGCCGCGGACGTGCGGGGCGCACAGGGAAACTGAAGGCTTATGACCTCGAAGAAGACGGGTTACCTCCTGGGCGCCGTGGCCGGCGCCGGCGTGATGGCCGCCGCGGTGGCGGGCGCGGGCATGCGGATGCCGGAGGCGCGGGCCGACCAGCCGCAGGCCGGGCTCATCAAGGCGTCGACCACGCCGATCTTCGCGCCGCCGCCCGGCGCGCCCATGTCGTTCGCCGACATCTTCGATCGCGTCTCGCCGGCGGTGGTCTCGATCAACGTGACTAGCCGGGTCAATCCGAGCGACCTGCGGCAGATCCCGGGCTTCCCGTTCAACCTGATCCCGCGCCAGCCCGACGGGGGCGAGGACGAGGAGGGCGGCCAGACCGAGCGCGGCCAGCCGCGCCTGCCGACCCAGCAGTCGGCGGGCTCGGGCTTCTTCATCTCGGCCGACGGCTACATCGTCACCAACAACCATGTGGTCGAAAACGCCGAGAAGATCACCGTCGTCCTGAAGGACGAGACCGAGCTCGAGGCCACCGTCGTCGGCCGCGACGAGGCGACCGACATCGCGGTCATCAAGGTGAAGAACGGCAAGGGCCCGTTCCCGTTCGTGAACTTCGAGAACTCGGCGCGCCCGCGGGTGGGCGACTGGGTGATCACCGTCGGCAACCCGTTCGGCCTGGGCGGCACCGCCACGGCGGGGATCATCTCGGCCTACGGGCGCGACATCGGCGAGACCTTCGTCGACTACATCCAGATCGACGCCCCTATCAACCGGGGCAACTCGGGCGGGCCGACGTTCGACGTCTACGGCCGGGTGATCGGGGTGAACACCGCGATCTTCTCGCCCTCGGGCGGGTCGGTCGGCATCGGCTTCGCCATCCCCGCCGATCTCGCCGATTCGGTGACCAAGCAGCTGATCCGCGGCGGCAAGATCGAGCGCGGCTACATAGGCGCCACCATCCAGAACTTCACCACCGAGATGGCCGAGGCGGCCGGCCTGGGCGAGCAGAAGGGCGCCATCGTGGCCGACCTGACGCCGGGCGGACCGTCGCAGCGCGCGGGCCTGCAGGTGGGCGACGTCGTGACCGCGATCAACGGGACGGCCGTGCGCTCGTCCTCCGAGCTCACCCGCCAGGTGGCCCGGGCCAAGCCGGGCGACAGCCTGCGCCTCGACGTGATCCGCGAAGGCCGCCGCCGCACGGTGGAGGTGCGGGCCGGCACGCGTCCGTCCGAGCGTGAGCTGGCGGCCGCCAACGACAACCTCGGCGGCCAGGGCGCGCCCGGCGGCGAGGGCCAGCCCCAGGCCAGCCCCTCGGCCCTCGGCCTGACCCTCGGCGTGGTCACCGACGCCATGCGCAGCCGGCTGAACCTGCCCGCCGACGTGCGCGGGGCGGTGGTCGAGAGCGTCGACCAGAACTCCGACGCGGCCAGCAAGGGCCTGCGCCGCGGCGACGTGATCACCCGGGCCAACAACCGGGCCATCAACAGCCCGGCCGAGCTGGTCGCCGTCGTCGAGGAGGCCAAGAAGGCCGGCCGCACCAGCGTGCTGGTGGGCGTCTTCCGGAACGGCCGGACGTCCTTCCTGCCGCTGAAGGTTTCGGGCTAGGCTCGGACCATGCAGCCGGGGGGCGGAATCACATGCGGATCCTGATCGTCGAAGACGACCTCGAGGCGGCGGGCGTGATGGTCCGCGGCCTCACCGAGGCCGGCCACGACTGCGTCAGCGCCGCCGACGGCGAGGAGGGTCTGAAGGCCGCGCGCGACGGCGAGTTCGACGTGATGATCGTCGACCGGATGATGCCCAAGATGGACGGGGTCACCCTCGTGGAGACCCTGCGCCGCGAGGGCGACCGCACGCCGGTGCTGTTTCTCTCGGCCCTGGGCGAGGTGGCGGACCGCGTCGACGGCCTGCAGGCCGGCGCCGACGACTACCTGGTCAAGCCCTACGCCTTTCCCGAGCTTATCGCCCGGATCGAGGCCCTGGCCCGGCGCCGCGACACCGGCTCGGTCAACACCCTACTGCGGGTGGGCGAACTCGAGATGGACCTGATCGCCCGGACGGTGCACCGCGCCGGCAAGGAGATCGACCTGCAGCCGCGCGAGTTCCAGCTGCTCGAGTTCATGATGCGCCACGCCGGCCAGTCGGTGACCCGCACCATGCTGCTGGAGAAGGTCTGGCACTACCACTTCGACCCGCAGACCAACGTCATCGACGTGCACATCTCGCGGCTGCGCTCGAAGATCGACAAGGGTTTCGACCGGCCGATGCTGCAGACCGTGCGCGGCGCGGGCTACCGGCTGGACGCCTAGGTCCGGCGCGGCGTCATGCGCCTGCCGCGCATCTTCCGGACGACGCCGTTCCGGCTGACGCTGCTGTTCCTGGCGCTGTTCGCCAGCGCGGCCTCGGCCTTCCTGGCCTACATCTATGTGGCGACCGCCGGCGAGGCGACGCGTCGGACCGACCAGGAGATCCGGCGCGAGATGCGCTCGCTCACCGACGTCTACGATCGCGCGGGCGTCGATGCGGTGAACCAGTCGCTGATCGAGCGGGCGGCCAGCGAGCGGCCCTTCCTCTACCTCCTGATGACCCGCAACGGCGAGCGGATCTCGGGCTCCATCGAGGAGTCGCCGGTCGAGGAGTTCACCGGCGAACCCGCCTGGGCGACCTTCCAGGTCACCGACCTCGACGTGCAGGGGCGCGAGGTGAAGCATCCCGCCCGCGGCCTGCAGCAGCGGCTCTCGGGCGGGCAGATCCTGTTCGTCGGCGCCGACGTGGGGGCGGACGAAGCCTACGTCGCGAAGATCGTCAACGCGCTCCGGGGCGCGGTGGTGCTGGTGGTCGTGCTGGGCTTGGCCGGCGGCATCCTCGTCAGCCGCAACGTCTCGCGCGCCATGGCCAGCCTCACCGACGTGGTGGACCGGGTGCGTGGCGGCGAGCTGGGCGCCCGGGCCCACGTGCGCGGCACCCGCGACGAGTTCGACGAGCTGGCCCAGGGCGTGAACGAGATGCTGGACCGCCTCGAGCGGTCGATGGCGGGCCACAAGCACGCCGGCGACGCCATCGCCCACGACCTGCGATCGCCCCTCACGCGGCTGCGGGCGCGGCTTGAAGCGGCCTATCTCGACGTGGAGGCGGGCAAGGGCGACCCGCGCCAGGCGCTGGCCCAGGCGCTGGAGGACACCGACGGGGTGCTGAAGACCTTCGGCGCCGTGCTGTCGATCGCCCGGCTGCAGGCCGCGGGCCAGGCGCCGGACCCCCAGGTATTCGACCCCGCCGAACTGGGCGCCGACATCGCCGAGCTGTACGAGCCGCTCTGCGAGGACAAGGACATCGACTTCGCCGCCGAGTTCGCCCAGGGGCTGACGATCCGCGGCAACCGCGAGTTCCTCGCCCAGGCCCTGGCCAACATCCTGGACAACGCGGTGAAGTACACGCCGGCCGGCGGGGCGATCATGCTGCGCGTGCGCCGCCGTTCGTCGGGCGAGGTGGAGTTCTCGGTGACCGACACCGGCCCGGGCGTGCCCGAGCACGACCGCGAACGGGTGATCCAGCGCTTCGTCCGCCTCGAGAACAGCCGCAACGAGCCCGGAGCGGGCCTCGGCCTGTCGCTGGTCGCCGCCGTGGCCGAGGCGCACGGCGGGCGCCTGGAGCTGAGCGAGGGCCCGGGCAAGGTGGACGACAAGGGCCCGGGCCTGAGGGTCGCCCTGATCCTGCCGAGGGCCTAGAAGAGAGGCATGAGCCTCGGCGCCCGACTCCGTCCCTGCGGTCCCGTCCTCGACGCCAAGGCGGCCGACCGGGCGCGGGAGATCATCGCCGACGCCGCTTGGACCCCGGCCCTGGAGGCGGCCTGGCCGGCGCTGGCGCCGGTGTTCGGGGCGTCCCCCTATCTCGCCGGCCTGGCGCGGCGCGATCCCAGGCGGCTCGCCGCCCTGCTGGAGGCCGACCCGGACGCGCGCCTGGCCGAGATCCTCGCGCGAACCGCGGCGCTCGCCAACGGCCTACCCGAGGCCGCGGTCGAGCCCCTGCGCCTGCTGAAGCAGGAGCTGCACCTGCTGACCGCCCTGGCCGACCTGGGCGGGGCCTGGGACCTCGACCAGGTGACCGGCGCGCTGACCCGCTTCGCCGACGCGGCCGTGACCGCCTCGCTGACCGCCGCCGCCCGCGGCGAGGTGGAGTCCGGCCGGCTGACCCGCCTGGGCGAGGGGGAGCAGGGCCCGGTCCCCGGCTGGTTCTGCATCGCGATGGGCAAGCAGGGCGCCTTCGAGCTGAACTACTCCAGCGACATCGACGTCTCGGTCTTCTTCGACCCCGACCGGCTCTCGGCGGTGCTGGCGCAGGACGTGGAGCCCCAGGCCTTCGCCGTCCGCCTCACCCACCGCGTCTCCGACCTGATGCAGGCCCGGACGGGCGACGGCTACGTCTTCCGCATGGACCTGCGGCTGCGGCCCGACCCGTCCTCGACGCCGCCCGCCGTGCCCACGCCGGCGGCCCTGGAATACTACGAGAGCGTCGGCCAGAACTGGGAGCGGGCGGCCTTCATCAAGGCCCGCCCCTGCGCCGGCGACATGACGGCGGCCCGCGCCTTCCTGGGCGAGCTCGTCCCCTACGTCTGGCGCAAGAACCTCGACTTCGCCGCCATCGCCGACATCCACTCGATCAAGCGGCAGATCCACGCGCACAAGGTCGACGAGCGCGTCTCGGCCAAGGGCGTCGACCTCAAGCTGGGCCGCGGCGGCATCCGCGAGATCGAGTTCTACGTCCAGACCCAGCAGCTGATCCTGGGCGGCCGCCACCCCGAGCTCCGCGGCTCGCGCACCCTGGACGCGCTCGCCGCCCTGGCCGCCGCCGGCCATGTGGCGCCCGAGACGGCCGCCGAGCTGACGGAGTCCTACCGGACCCTCCGCGCCGTCGAGCACCGCATCCAGATGCTGGCCGACGAGCAGACCCACCGCCTGCCCGAATCCGATCCGGAACGGCGGCGGGTGGCGGCGCTGTCCGGCTATGACCGGCTGCAGAGCTTCGATGCGGCCATCACGCGCCTGCTGAAGGGGGTGAACGCCCGCTACGGCGAGTTGTTCGCCGAGGAGGAGCAGCTCTCGTCCCGGTTCGGCAGCCTGGTGTTCACCGGCGTGGACGACGATCCCGAGACCCTGGCCACCCTGCAGCGGATGGGCTTCTCGAACCCGGCCCGCGTCGCCCAGACGATCCGCAACTGGCACCACGGACGCATCCCGGCGACGCGCACCGAGCGGGGACGGGAGCTGTTCACCCGCCTGGCGCCGCGCCTGCTGGAAGCCGCCCAGGCGACGGGAGCCCCCGATCCCGCCTTCAACCGCTTCGCCGACTTCTTCGGCAACCTCTCCACCGGCGTGCAGCTGCAGTCGCTGTTCCTGGCCCAACCCAAGCTGTTCGAGCTCGTCGTGCAGGTGATGGCCTTCGCGCCACGCCTGGCCTCGACCCTGGCCCGGCGGCCGGCGGCGATCGACGCCATGCTGGACCCGGCGTTCTTCGCCCCCATCGACGTGGCCGAGGACGCCGAGCTCATGGCGAGCGCCGTGGCCCGCGCCGGCGGCTTCGAGGCGGCCATGGACGTGGTGCGCCGGATGCACCGCGAACAGGCCTTCCGGGTCGGCGTGCAGGTGATGAGCGGGGCGGCGGGCGCGGAGGTCGCCGGCAAGGCCTTCGCCGATCTCGCGGACCTGTGCATCCAGGTGCTGGCGCCGGCCGCCCTGGCCGAGGCCGAGCGGCTGGGCGGCGCCTTCGAGGGCGAGGTGGCCGTCGTGGCGCTGGGCAAGTGCGGATCGCGCGAGATGAGCGCGGGGTCGGACCTCGACCTGATGACCCTCTACCGGGCCGCCGATCCGGCGGGGATGTCGGCGGTGAAGGGCTGGGACGCTTCCACCTTCTACGGCCGCTTCACCCAGCGGCTGATCGCGGCGCTCTCCTCGCCCACCGCCGAGGGGACGCTGTACGAGGTGGACATGCAGCTGCGCCCCTCGGGCACCAAGGGGCCGGTGGCGGTGAGCATGGCCGCCTTCGAGCCCTACTACCAGGGCGAGGCCGAGACCTGGGAGCTGCTGGCCCTGACGCGGGCGCGCGTGGTGTGGGCCAGTTCGGACGGCTTCGCCGCCCAGGCGCAGGCGGCGGTCGAGGCCGCGCTGCGCCGGCCCCGAGAGCGCCGGCGCACGGCCAAGGACGTGCGCGAGATGCGCCAGCTCATGGAGCGCGAGCGGCCGCCCAAGGGCGACTGGGACCTGAAGCTCTCGCCGGGCGGGCTGGTGGACATCGAATTCGCCGCCCAGTTCCTGCAGATCGCCCATGCGGCCGACGGCGGGCCGCTCAGCTCCAACACCGCCGACGCCCTGGAGGCGTTCCGCGTCTCGGGCCTCGCGCCCGAGGGGCCGCTGGGGGCGCTGACCGAGGCCTGGCGCCTGCAGCAGGACCTGACCCAGCTGCTCAAGGTGGCGCTGGAGGACGGCGCCGATCCCTCGGCCGAGCCCAAGGCCTTCCAGGCGCTGCTGGCGCGGGCCGGGCAGGCGCGGACCTTCCGGAGCCTGCGCACCAAGCTGGAGAAGGCCCAGGCGCAGGCCCGGCGCGCCTACGAGGCGCTTCTCAAGAGCTGAGCGACGGAAACGGCGGCGAGCTGCGTGGAAGGTGTCGAGGGGCACGAGACACGAAGGTTCGAAAAGCACATGCGCCTGTTCACCACCGCGGCCGCCCTGGCCGCCCTCGCCACCGTCGCCCTGGGCGGCGCCGCCCTGGCCCAGCCCGGGCCGCACGGCCCGCCGAACCTCGATCGGGACGGCGACGGCAAGGTCACCCTGTCGGAGTTCAAGGCCGGCCACGCCGAACGCAGCGGCCGGATGTTCGAGAAGCTCGACGCCGACCGCGACGGCAAGGTCACCGCGGCCGAAGCCGAGGCGGCCAAGCCCGAAGGCCGCGGGGGCCGGATGGCCAAGCGGCGCGGCCACGGCGGCGGCGCCATGCTGATGCGCGCCGACGCGAACGGCGACGGCGCGGTCACCCGGGCCGAGCTCGACGCGGCCGCCCAGCGGCGCTTCGAGGCGGCCGACGCCAACAAGGACGGCTGGCTCTCCGCGGACGAGCAGCTCAAGATGCGGCCCAAGGGGCGTGACGGTCGCGGACCGCGATAGACGCCCCGGCGAGGCGAGGCTTGGGGACGTCCGACCCGGACGCGGAACTCCTGTCGCGGGTGGCCGACGGCGACCCGGCGGCGGCGCGCGCCCTGGTGGCCCGCAAGCTCCCCAGGCTGCTCTCGCTGGCCGGCCGCATGCTGGGCGATCCTCGGGAGGCCGAGGACGTCGCCCAGGACGCCTTCGTCCGCGTCTGGAAGCAGGCGCCCAGGTGGCGGGCGGGCGAGGCGAAGTTCGACACCTGGCTGCACCGGGTGGCCATGAACCTCTGCTACGACCGCCTGCGCCGCCGGCGCGAGACGCCGATGGCCGATCCGCCCGAGCGGGTGGACGAGGGGCCGGGGCCGGACCGCGGTCTGCTGGCCGCCGACGTCGGCCGGCAGGTGGCGCGCGCGCTGCAGGCCCTGCCCGAACGACAGCGGGAGGCGATCGTGCTCTGCCACTATCAGGAGCTCGGCAATATCGAGGCCGCCCAGGTGATGGGCGTCAGCGTCGAGGCGCTGGAGAGCCTGCTGGCGCGCGGCCGCCGGGCGCTGCGCGCGGCGCTGTCGGACCTGGCGGAGGCGTGACCCCATGACCCTCGATCGTTTCCGCAATCTGGCCGAGGCCTATGGCGGCGAGCTTTCCCGCTGGCCCGTGGACGAGCGGTCGGCGGCCGAGCGCCTGCTGGCGGCGGAGCCCGCCCTCGCGGCCGTGCTCGCCGAAGCCTCGGCGCTGGACGACCTGCTGGCGGCGGTTCCGGCGCCGAGCGCTTCCGCCGCGCTCGCCGAGCGGATCGCGGCCAGTGCGCCGGCGCCGCGTCGGCCGCGTCTCTCCTGGGCCTGGCCTGCGGGTCTGGGCGCGGGGCTCGCGGCCGCATGCGCGGCCGGCCTGCTCGCCGGCGTGCACATGGCCGAGCGGGCGTCCGAGGCCGAGGCCCTGCTGATCGCCGTGAGCCAGGACTACAGCCCCTATCTCGAGGACGACGCATGACCAGCCGCCGGACCCTGATGATCGCGCTCTTCGTCTCGCTGGCGGCGAACCTGTTCGCGGTCGGCCTGCTGGTGGGCGGCTACCTGGCGGGACCGCGCGGGACGCCGCCGCACGCCGCCCGCGTGCTGGGCCTGGGGCCCGGACCGGGGCCCGGCGCGATGCTGTCGGCCGCCGCGGCGCTGAGCCCCGAGCAGCGCGACGCCTTCCGGGAGAGCTGGCGCGCCCAGGCCCGCGAGGCGAGGCCCCGGCTGCGCGAGGCCCGCCAGGTGCGCCGCGAGGCCTATCAGCGCTTCGTGCGCGAGCCGTTCGACGCCAGCGCCGCCCTGACCGATCTCGACCGCGCCCGCCGCCTGGAGCTGGAGGGCCGCGCGCTGGCCGACCGCCAGCTCGTGGAGTTCGCCGCCACCCTGCCGGCGGCCGACCGGATCCGTTTCGGCAAGGCGCTGGCCGCGCCGCGGGCCTCAGGCCGCCGCGGCCCCGATCCTGGCGGCCGTCATGGCGGCCCCCCGGCTCTGCCGGACCGGTAGCGAGAAGCTCGCCGTCGTCCCCTGGCCGGGGGCGCTCTTCAAGTCCAGCAGGCCGCCGTGCAGCTCGACGAAGGCCTTGGTGAGGGCAAGGCCCAGGCCCGTCCCCTGCTGGGTCTTGGCATGCTGGCTCTCGACCTGTTCGAACGGCCGGGCCAGGCGCTCCAGGTCCTCGGGCGCGATGCCGATGCCGGTGTCCTGGACGCTGACCCGCACCCGCTGGCCCAGCGGATCGTCCCGGCGCTCGGCGCGCAGGGTGATGCGGCCGCCGCGGGGCGTGAACTTGATGGCGTTGGAGAGCAGGTTCAGCAGCACCTGCTTCACCGCCCGGTAGTCGGCCTCCACCTCGGGCAGCTCGACGAAATCCAGAACCAGCGTCAGGCCGGCGCTCTCGGCGCGGTTGCGCACCAGCCGCAGGGCGTCCTCGGCGATCTCCTCCAGCGAGCAGGGATCGAAGCGCAGGCTCATCTTGCCGGCCTCGATCTTGGACATGTCGAGGATGTCGTTGATCAGGGCGAGCAGGTGCTGGCCCGAGTTCAGGATGTCGCGGGCGTAGTCGCGGTAGCGGGCGTCGCCCAGCGGGCCGTACATCTCGGCCACCATGATCTCGGAAAAGCCGTTGATGGCGTTCAGCGGCGTGCGCAGCTCGTGGCTCATGTTGGCCAGGAACTCGCTCTTGGCCTGGCTGGCGCCCTCGGCGCGGATCTTCTCGGCCTCGTACTTGCGGGCCAGCTCCGAGAGCTGCTCCTGGCTGCGTTCGAGGTTGAACACCGCCCGGCGCAGTTCCTCCTCCTTCAGCCGGCGCGCCTCCTCCTGGGCCTTCAGCACGGTGATGTCGGCGGCGGTGACCACAAGGCCGCCCTCGGCGGTGGGCCGCTCCGAGATCTGCACCCAGCGGCCGTCGGCGAGCTCGGCCTCGCGCACGCCGCGGCGGTCGCCAGGGGCGGGATACTCCTGGCGCACGGCCATGCGCGCGGCGCGCTCGACCTGTTCGCGGCCGACCCCGGCGAGGAGCAGGCCGGACTCCAGCTTGAAGTAGTCGCGGTAGTTGCGGTTGCACATCAGGAGCCGCCCGTGGCGGTCCCACAGCACGAAGGCCTCCGAGACGCTCTCGATCGCGTCCCGCAGGCGGCTCTCGGCCTGCTGGGCGCGGGCCTGGGCCAGCCGCTCCTCGGTGACGTCTAGCGCCACGCCGATGATCCGCGCATAGCCCCCCTCGGGCGCCTCGCCGAAGCCGCGGCCGCGGGCGTCGATCCAGATCGGCCGTCCGCCCGCCAGGCTGGGCACCCGGAACGAGACGTCGAAGTCGCCGTAGATCGCGGCGTTGGCGAGCGCCTCGCGCAGACCGTCGCGATGGCCGGGCGAGACGCGGTCCAGCACCTGCTGGCCGTCCACCACCCCGCCGCGCCAGCCGAACAGGGCGGCCGTCACCTCGGACATGAAGATCTTGTCGGCCGCCAGGTCCCATTCCCAGATGCCGCAGCGGGCCGCCTCGACGGCCATCCGGAACCGCTGCTCGGAATCGCTGAAGGCGGCGTGCGCCCGCTCGACCCGCAGGGATTCCACCAGCAGCAGGACGCCGAGGCCGATGGCGACCAGCAGCGGGGCGGCGATCCAGGCGAGCTGTTCCGCCGCGCTCTGCGCCCCGCCGCCGAAGCGGGCCAGGGCCGCCACGGCGTAGACCGCCAGCAGGAGCAGGGCGCAGAGCACGCCGATGCGAGCGAAGCGGTGGCTGGGCGCGCGCACGGGGGCCAGCGCCGGACGCGCTCCGCCTGCCGCCTTTCGCCCCCCGCCCTTGGCCAAGGCCCGCTGCTCCTTACGCCTGCGCCGGTCTGCCGGCGCAAATCAGCAAATCAGCAGACTACGCCAAGAGTATCCGGGGCGTAACCGTGGCTCGGGCGGACTTATCGTCGCCGACGACTGCGGGTTGCTCAGGTCTCTTCGCCCAGGGCGCGGGTCGCCAGCTCGTAGACGTTCTTCGACAGCCCGTCCTTGGCGGCGATCCGCTGGAGCTCGGCCTTCATCAGCGCGCCCAGCTCGGGCCGGTAGCGCCGCCAGCCGCCCAGAGGATCGACGAGCCTGGCCGCCGTCATCGGGTTGAAGCCGTCGATGGCCAGGATCTGGTCGGCCAGGAAGCGGTAGCCCGCGCCGCTCGGGTCGTGGAACCGCGCCGGATTGAAGTTCGCGAAGGTCGAGACCAGCGCCCGCAGCCGGTTGGGGTTCTTGCCCTCGAAGGCGGGGTGGGCGGTCAGGCCCAGCACCCGGCCCAGCGCGCCCTCCGAAGGATCGCGCGCCTGGATCGCGAACCACTTGTCGACCACCAGCGGTTCGGACTTCCAGCGGGCGTAGAAGTCGGCCAGCGCCTGCTCGAAGGGCGCGCCGCCGATCTGCATCAGGGCCGACAGCCCGCCCATGGCGTCGGTCATGTTGCCGGCGGCCTGGAAGTGGCCCAGCGCCAGGTCGGCGATGTCGTGGCGCGGGTTGGCGGCCAGCAGCTCCAGCGCGGCGTTGCGCAGCGCCCGGCGGCCGGCCCCCGCCGCGTCGGGCGAGAACTCGCCGAGGTCCTGCAGGCCGGTGTGCAGCCGGCGCAGCTCGGGCTCCAGGTGCACCGACAGGCGGGCCCGCAGCGCTTCCCGCGCCTCGTGGATGGCGGCGGGGTCGGCCGGGCTCATCTGCAGGGCCAGGTCGGGCTCGGACGGCAGGGCCAGCAGCAGGGCCTTGAAGGCCGGATCGGCCGCCTGGTCGCTCAGCGCGCGGGCGACCGCCTCGGCGTAGCGCTCCTCGTTCACCTCGTCGGCGCGGCCCGCGGCGCGGGCCAGGATCAGCTCGGCGGCGAGCCCCTGGCCGGCTTCCCAGCGGTTGAACAGGTCCGGGTCCGAGGCCAGCAGGACGTAGCGGTCCTTGGCCGGGGCGTCGGTCTTCAGCACCACCGGGGCGGAGAAGCCGCGCAGGGCCGAGACGACCGGCGGGCGGTCCACGCCCGTCAGCGTGACGGTGGCCTGCGCCGCGTCCAGCACGACGACGGTCTCGTCGACCGCCTGGCCGTCGCGTTCGAAGGCCTGGGTGCGGCCCTCGTGGTCCAGCAGGCCCACGATCACCGGGATCGGCAGGGGCTTCTTCTGGGGCTGGCCCGGCGTGGGCGGGGTCTCCTGGCGCAGGTCGAGCGTCAGGGTCCGGGCGCCCTCGTCGTAGCGGCTGGCCAGCGAGACCCGCGGCGTGCCCGCCTGCTCGTACCAGGCGAAGAAGTCCGACAGGTCGCGCCCGGAGGCGTCCTCGAAGCAGTTGATGAAGGCCTCCACGGTGGTGGCCTGGCCGTCCCAGCGCTCGAAATAGCGGTCCATCCCCGCGCGGAACGCCTCGGCCCCGATCAGGGTCTTCAGCATGCGGATGATCTCGGCGCCTTTCTCGTAGATGGTCGCCGTGTAGAAGTTGTCGATCTTCAGGTAGCTGGACGGCCGCACCGGGTGGGCGAGGGGACCCTGGTCCTCGGCGAACTGGCGGGCGCGCAGGGCCTTCACGTCCTTGATCCGCTGGACCGCCTCGCCGCGCATGTCGGCCGAGAAGCTCTGGTCGCGGAAGACGGTCAGCCCTTCCTTCAGGCACAGCTGGAACCAGTCGCGGCAGGTGATCCGGTCGCCGGTCCAGTTGTGGAAATACTCGTGGGCCACCACGCTCTCGATGCGCTCGTAGTCGAGGTCGGTGGCGGTGGCGGGGTCCGCCAGCAGCAGGGAGCTGTTGAAGATGTTCAGCCCCTTGTTCTCCATGGCCCCGAAGTTGAAGTCGCGGACCGCCACGATCATGAAGAGGTCGAGGTCGTACTCGCGGCCGAAGGCCTGCTCGTCCCACGTCATCGAGCGCTTCAGCGCGTCCATGGCGTAGGCGGCCCGCGGCGCCATGCCGGGATCGACGTAGATTTTCAGCTCCACGGTCCGGCCGCTCATGGTGACGAGGCTGTCCTCGAGCACGTCCAACTCGCCGGCCACCAGGGCGAAGAGGTAGCTCGGCTTGGGGAAGGGGTCGTTCCAGACGGCGTAGTGGCGCCCGCCCGGCAGATCGCCGGACTCCATGAGGTTGCCGTTCGACAGCAGGCGCCCGAACGCCTTGTCGGCCTCGATCCGCACCGTAAAGCGGGACAGCACGTCCGGCCGGTCGGGCCAGAAGGTGATCTTGCGGAAGCCCTCGGCCTCGCACTGGGTGCAGAAGCGGCCGCCCGACATGTAGAGGCCCTCGAGGGCCTTGTTATTCTCGGGGTCGATCTCGACCTCGGTTTCCAGGGTGAAGGCGTCGGGGACGTCCGGGATGGTCAGCCATTCGGCGTCGATGGTCCGCTCGCCCTCGGCCAGCGCGCGCCCGTCCACGGCAACCGAGACGGGTTTCAGCCGCTCGCCGTTGAACCGCAGGGGCTCGGCATGGTCGCCGTTGCGGCGGACGGAGAGCTTCGCCTTCACGCGGGTCGTGTTCGGCTGGAGGTCGAATGTCAGGAAGACCTCGTCCACCAGGAAGGCGGGCGGGCGGTAGTCGGAAAGGCGGATGGCTTGCGGGGTCTCTGTGCGCATGGACGGCATCTAGGCGTTCGATCGGGGCGGCGCCAAGGCGGGCGCTGCATTGGACGGGGAACGGGGACGCGATCGGGCGCGCGCCCCATCATCTGACAGGGCGAACGGCGCGGGGCAGGAGCAGGTTGCGGAGTTTCCGGCCGCGGCCCGTCAGGAAGGCGACAGACGGATCGGCCGGCGGGGTTCAAAGGACTGTGGGGGCGCGGAGGGCGCCTCGGGGGATTGTGGCTTGGGTTCCTACCGGATCTATCGGATCGCCGATGGCGGCCGACTCGTCGTGGGCGAGGCCTTCGATGCGAAAGACGACGGCGAGGCCCTTGAGCGGGCGAAGCGGCTCCACGACGGCAAGGCGCCCCTCGAACTGTGGGCGGGCGGCCGGCTGGTGGGCCGCCTCTCCAAACTGGGGCTGTTCACCGCCGGCCCCGGCTGACGCGAGGTCATACTTTTCACGGCCAAACCCACGCGTATGCTCCCGGCCAGAGGAAGCCGGAGCCGGACATAACCGGCGCGATGGGGCCCGTATGAATTTCGATTTTTCCGACGACCAGAAGTTCCTGAAGTCCGAGGCGCGAAAGTTCCTCGACGCCAACTGCCCGACGACCCGCGTCCGCAAGGTGCTGGACGACGACGCCAAGCCCTACGACGCCGAGCTGTGGAAGCAGGTGGCCGAGCAGGGCTGGCTCGGCGCCGCGATCCCCGAGGAGCACGGTGGGCTGGGCCTGGGCCACATCGAGCTGTGCGCCATCGCCGAGGAGCTGGGCCGGGCCGTCGCGCCCATCCCGTTCGCCTCCACCGTCTACTTCCTGGCCGAGGCCGTGATGCTGGCCGGCTCCGACGCCCAGAAGGCAGCGCTGCTGCCGAAGATCGCGGCGGGCGAGGTGATCGGCTGCGTGGCCGCCTCCGAGGGCCCCGGCCCGGTGAGCGCCTCCACGCTCCAGGCCGGCGTCTCGGGCGGCAAGCTCTCGGGCACCAAGCTGCCGGTGACCGACGGCGACATCGCCACCCACGCCCTCGTTCTGGCCAAGGAGGGCGGCAAGGCCGGCCTCTACCTGGTGGACCTGTCCTCGGGCGTGACGCGCGAGCCGCTGAAGACGCTGGATCCGACCCGCGATGCGGCGAAGCTGACGTTCGACGGCGCGCCGGCCGAGCGGCTGGGCGGCGCGGGCGAGGGCTTCGCGCTGCTGGAGCAGGTGATGGATCGGGCCGCGGTCCTGCTGGCCTTCGAGCAGTGCGGCGGGGCCGACCGGTGCCTGGAGATGGCCAAGGCCTATGCGCTCGAGCGCTACGCCTTCGGCCGGGTTATCGCCTCGTACCAGGCCATCAAGCACAAGCTGGCCGACATGTACGTCAAGAACGAGCTGGCCCGCTCGAACGCCTACTACGGGGCCTGGGCGCTCAACACCTCGGCGCCCGAGCTGCCGGTGGCGGCCAGCGCCGCCCGCATCGCCGCGTCCGAGGCCTTCTGGTTCGCCTCCAAGGAGAACATCCAGACGCACGGCGGCATCGGCTTCACCTGGGAGGTGGACGCCCACCTCTACTACCGGCGCTCGCGCCAGCTCAGCCTCGTGGCCGGCGCGCCGCGGGTCTGGAAGGAACGGCTGGTCAGCCAGCTCGAACGGCGCAACGCGGCCTAAGGGAAGAGACGCAGATGGACTTCAACGACACCCCCGAAGAAGCCGCCTATCGCGCCCAGGTGCGCGAGTGGCTCGAGGCGAACGCGCCCAAGAAGGCCTCCCACGACGACGGCGAGGGCGGCGGCTCGATGGCCGCCTCCAAGGCCTGGCAGGCCAAGAAGGCCGCGGCCGGCTACGCCCAGATCACCTGGCCCAAGGAATGGGGCGGGCCCGGCGGCACGCCGATCCAGCAGGTGATCTTCAACCAGGAAGAGTCGAAGTATCCGATCCCGCCGAACCCGTTCCAGATCGGCCTCGGCATGTGCGTCCCCACGGTGATGACCTTCGCCGACGAGGAGACGAAGAAGCGCTTCGTCGGCCCCGCCCTGCGCGGCGAGGAGATCTGGTGCCAGCTGTTCTCCGAACCCTCCGGCGGCTCGGACGTGGCCGCGGCGCGCACCCGCGCGGTGCAGGCGCCGGACGGCTCGGGCGACTGGATCATCGACGGCCAGAAGGTGTGGACGACCGGCGCCCAGTTCTCGGATTTCGGGATCGTCGTCACGCGGACCGATCCCGACGCGCCCAAGCACAAGGGCCTGACGATGTTCTGGGTCGACATGAAGGACCCGGGCGTCGAGGTTCGGCCGATCCACCAGATGTCGGGCGGCTCGGGCTTCAACGAGGTGTTCTTCACCGGCGTGCGGGTGAAGGACAGCCAGCGGCTGGGCGCGGTCAACGACGGCTGGCGGGTCTCGCTCGTCACGCTGATGAACGAGCGCCTGGCGGTGGGCGGCCCCTCGGGCGCCGGCTGGGCCCAGTTCCTGGAGGCGGCCCGCGGCATCGCCGGGATCGACGGCGCCCCGGCGATCAAGGACCAGGCCCTGCGCGAGAAGCTGGCCGACTGGTACGTCCAGACCGAAGGGCTGAAGCACACCCGCAACCGGACGATCACCGCGCTCTCGCGCGGCCAGACGCCCGGTCCGGAAAGCTCGATCGGCAAGGTGGTCTCGGCGCTGCAGATGCAGGACCTGGCCAACACCGCCGTCGAGATGCTGGACCAGTACGGGATCATCAACGATCCGGAGCTCGCGCCCCTGAGCGGCGCCTTCCACGGCTCGCTGATGTACGCGCCGGGCCTGCGCATCGCCGGCGGCACGGACGAGATCCTGAAGAACATCATCGCCGAGCGCGTGCTCGGCCTGCCCGGCGACATCCGGGTGGACAAGGACGTCGCCTTCAAGGACATGCCCACCGGGCGCTAGCCTCGGCGAGCGAACGATCGACAGGCGGGCCGGCGGCGAGAGCCCCGGCCCGTTTTCGTGCGCGGCCTACGGCCAAGCTGCGCCACGGAACGGACCCAATTCGTCCCCGCCGCCGCCTCAGAATCCACGGCTGATCGCCTCTCGCCATTCCGTCGGGAGGACGCCGTGCCCCAGGTCACCTATGTCTCCTTCGTGCCCCGGTCCAAGTGCGCCAGGCTGCGCAGCGTGCTGGCCGACGAGGACACCGGCGAGCTTTGCTGGGTCGAGAAGCGCCGGATGTTCGGCAGCGAGTTCTACTTCTCGGGCCCCTCGCGCCTGGTGCGGAAGACCCACGCCTACATCACCGAGTGGCTGGCGCAGGATCGATGATCGCCGCCGCCGAGGGCGCGCGGCCCCTGCCTCAGATCCGCTTCCGCAACCGCACCTTCATGGCGCTGGTGATGGCCCCGGACGCCCCGATGGGCGACTGGTTCGCCGCGCTCGACCGCGAGCTCGCCCGGGCGCCGGGCTTCTTCCAGGGACGTCCGGTGGTGGTGGACCTTGCGACGGCCCTGGCCGAGGGCGGGCCCGTCGCCGCCAGCGTCGTGCTGGACGGCCTGGAGGCGCGCGGCCTGCGCCTGGCCGGCGTGGAGGGGGCCGAGCCGTCCCTGCTCGCCGGCACGCCCTGGGCGCGGCTGGCGGGCGGCCTGCCCGGACGTGACGCCGACGCCGAGCCCGCGGGCCCCAGCACCCTGCTGATCGACCGGCCGGTGCGGTCGGGGCAGTCCGTCGTGTTCGAGGGCGGGGACGTGACCATCGTCGGCGCCGTGGCCTCGGGCGCCGAGGTGATCGCCGGCGGCTCGATCCACGTCTACGGCCCGCTTCGAGGCCGGGCGATCGCGGGCCTCCGGGCCGGGCCCGAGGCGCGGATCTTCTGCAGCCGCCTGGAGGCCGAGCTGGTCGGCGTCGACCGGCTCTACCGCGTGGCCGAGCACTGGGGCGCCTCGCTGCACGGCAGGCCCGCCCAGGTGCGCTGCGACCGCGGCGCGCTGCGCCTCAGCGCCCTCGACTGATCACAGGAACCATCCCGCCGCCGCGGCGGGGAAAGGAGTATGCGTCCCATGTCCAAGGTGCTGGTGGTCACATCCGGAAAGGGCGGGGTCGGCAAGACGACCTCGTCCGCGGCCCTGGGCGCGGCCCTCGCCCAGGCGGGCCAGAACGTGGTGGTCGTCGACTTCGACGTCGGCCTTCGCAACCTCGACCTCGTCATGGGGGCCGAGCGGCGGGTGATCTTCGACCTGGTCAACGTGGTCCAGGGCGACGCCAAGCTTCCCCAGGCGCTGATCCGCGACAAGCGGCTGGAGACCCTGTGGCTGCTGCCGGCCTCCCAGACCCGCGACAAGGAGGCCCTGACCGAGGAGGGCGTCGGCAAGGTGATCGCCGAGCTGCGCGAGCGGTTCGACTGGATCGTCTGCGACAGCCCGGCCGGCATCGAGAAAGGCGCGACGCTCGCCATGCGCTTCGCCGACCTGGCGGTGGTGGTGACCAATCCGGAGGTCTCGTCCGTGCGCGATTCCGACCGGATCATCGGCCTGCTCGACGCCAAGACCCGGCGGGCCGAGGACGGCGAGCCGATGGAGAAGCACCTGCTGCTCACCCGCTACGATCCGGCCCGGGCGGCGCGCGGCGAGATGATGCGGGTCGAGGACGTGCTGGAGATCCTGGCCATCCCGCTGCTGGGCGTCACGCCCGAGAGCCAGGACGTGCTGACGGCCTCGAACGTCGGCGCGCCGGTGACCCTGCACAACCCCGCCTCGCCGGTGGCAAAGGCCTACGCCGACGCCGCCCGGCGACTGATGGGCGAGGACGTGGCGGTGCGCACGCCCGTCGAGCCGCGACGCAGCCTGCTGGACCGCCTGCTCGGGCGGAAGGCGGCCGCCGCATGAGCATCCTGAAGTTCTTCAGCCGCAGCCGCTCGGCCCCCGTCGCGCGGGACCGGCTGCAGCTGCTGCTGGCGCACGAACGGAGCCTCTCCAGCAGCCGCGCAGACCTGGCGGCCGTCCTGCAGCGCGAGATCCTCGAGGTGATCGCCCGTCACATCCCGATCGACAAGGACAAGGTGATCGTGCGCCTCGACCGCGGCGAACAGGTCTCGACGCTGGAGATCGACATCGAGATGCCCGAGACGGCCCTGGCGGCGGACTAGGCCGTCAGCGCCAGCGGGGGCGGGGCGGCGGCGCGGCCAGCGATCAGCTCGGCGTAGAGCCGCGTCAGGTTCTCGAAGGTGGCGTCCCAGCCGTGCCGCGTCTCGGCCCGGTGGCGGGCGGCGCGGGAGATTTCGGCCAGGTCGCGCGCGAAGAGCGCCTCGATGGCGGCGGCGAGGCCGCGGGGCTCGACGCTGTCGGCCGGCTGGCCCACGGCCTCGTCGATCAGCTCGCCGACCCCGCCGCGGCGCGACCCGACGACCGGCAGGCCCGCGGCCATGGCCTCCAGCACCACCAGGCCGAAGATCTCGTTCTCGTTGGCGTGCAGGCAGGCGTCGCACGAGGCGATGATCCCGGCGAGCTTCACCGGGTCGCGCTCGTAGTCCAGGCAGATCACGTGCCGCGAATAGGGGACGTCGTCGCCCGCGCCCACCAGCAGCAGGCGGTAGGGATCGCCCAGCCGCTCGACGGCCTCGACCATGGACTCGATGTTCTTCTCGCGCGCCGGGCGGCCGGCGAAGACCAGCAGGCGGGTTTCCCAGGGCAGGCCCAGCCGCTTCAGCAGCCTGGCCCGGTCGCCGCGCGAGGGGTGGAAGAGGTCGGTGTCGACGCCGAGCTGCTGGATGGTCACGCGCTGGACCCCGGCCTCGGCCAGCCGCGCCGCCATGTGCCGCGAGGGCGCCACCACGTGGTCGAACCGCTGGAAGGCCTGGGCCCAGAAGTTGAAGGTCGGCGCCTCGGCCCATTCGCCGAAGTGCAGGGCGGCCAGGGCCGCGGCGTCGGTGTGGCAGAAGCCGACCACCGGCACGCCCAGCGCCTCGCCGGCCTCCAGCGCCGCGTGGCCCGGCACGAACACGTCGCCGGCCTCGATGATGTCGGGCCGCAGGAGCGTGAGCACCGTCTCCCACTTCGCCAGGCTGGCCGGCATCCGGTAGCCGTTGCCGAACGGCAGGCGGGCGGCGGCGATGGTCACGAGGCCCGAGGCGTCGGCCGCCGTGCGCGCGCCCGGCACCACCAGCGTGTGGCGCACGTCGGGCCGGCGCCGCTCGAGCCAGGCGCGCTTGGCCAGCAGGTAGCGTTTCACCCCGCCGGACTTCGGCGCGTACATCATGGTGGTGTCGACGAGGTGGAAGCCGCCGCTCCCGTCGGCGCGCGGCGCTTGCGCGGCCACGGCGGGGCGGATCTTCTCGGCCAGCCTCAGCTCGGTCGCCTCGGACACCCGCGCGGCCCTTCCGTCTCTGCTGCTCTTGGCCTGGATGCTGTTGGACGCGGCGAGGAACAGAGCGGCCGAACGCTCCCGGCCGCCCATCTTCAACGAGCCCGTCTTCAACGAGCCCGCCTTCAGGCGCCTAGTGGCGGTTCGGCTCGCTGATCTCTTCCAGAGCTTGGCCAGTGGTCTTGTCCTTCCCCTGCTGGGCGATGTCGCCCAGGGACACGATGCCGACCAGGCGCTGGTCGTGATCCAGGACGATCAGACGACGGACCTGGAGCTCGGCCATCTTATCGGCGGCCGCCGTGATGTCATCGTCCTCGTAGCAGTACTCGACGTCGGCCGTCATGACATCGGTCACAGGCGTCTCGAAGCTGCGGGCCTCGCAGACCGCGCGGATCACGATGTCCCGGTCGGTGACCACGCCGCGCACCTTGTCGCCGTCGCAGACGGGGATCGCGCCGGTGTCGATGTCGCGCATCTTGCGGGCGACGTCCTGGATGGTGTCCTGCAGCCGCGCGACCTCGACGTCGCGCGACATGATCTCGTTGATCCTCATGGGAAGCTCCCTCCGATGGGCAGGCCGGCGGCGCCGGCGCCCGGCTGTAACCCGCCGGGCCGCGCGAGGGTTGCGCCCGCCCGTTCCGCCCGCCCGTTCCGCCTGGCCGTTCCGCTTGGCCGTTCAGCGCGGATCGTAGGCGCGGGCGATCTCGGGCCGGGCGGCCACGTCCGGCGGGAACCCGGGCTCGCGCCGCGCCCGCGCGGCCTGTTCGTAGGCGAAGCCCAGCGACAGCAGCCGCGCCTCGGACCAGGCCGGCCCCAGGAAGGAGATCCCCACCGGCAGGCCCGTTACATGGCCCATCGGCACGGTCAGGTGCGGATAGCCGGAGACCGCCGGCAGGGTGGAGGGCGAGCCGAAGAACCGCCCGCCGTTCACAGGATCGACGATCGAGGCGGGCCCGCCGCTGGGCGCGACGATCGCCAGGGCCTTCTGCTCGGCCAGCATCCGGTCGAGGGCCTGGGCGGCCAGCCGGCGGGCCTCGGCCCGCTTGGCCTGCATCGCCGGGTCCGAGGCGGGGGCCGCCTTCACCGCCTGTTCGAAGATCTCCTGGCCGAACAGCGGCGTCTCGCGGATCTCGGCGCGGTTGAAGGCGATGAGGTCGGCCAGGGTCCGGCTCTTCACCGCAGGCGGCGTGCGGGCCAGGTAGTCGTCGAGGGCCGCCTTGAACTCCCAGCGCAGGAGCTCGCCTTCCAGCTCGCCGATGCGGGCGAGCTCGGCCTCGGCGGGCCCCTTGATCTCCACCAGCTCGGCGCCGGCGGCCTTGAGATCGGCGAGCGCGGCCTCGAACGCCTCGTCCAGCGCCGCATGCCGGCCCTTGAAGCCGTGCCAGACGCCGATGCGGGCGCCCTTCAGGGCGTCGCGGTCGAGGGCCCCCAGGTAGTCGGCCTTCTTCGCGTCGGCCTCGGCCGTCGCCGGATCTGCGGGGTCGGAGCCGGCGATCACCTGCAGCACCGCCGCGGCGTCGGCGACCGTGCGGGTCATCGGGCCGGCGGTATCCTGGGCGGGGCTGATCGGCACGATCAGCGCGCGCGAGACGAGGCCCACGGTGGGCTTCAGGCCGACGATCCCGGTCATCGCCGCCGGGCAGGTGATGGAGCCGTCGGTCTCGGTGCCGATGGCCGCCGCGGCGAGCCCCGCAGCCACCGCCGCGCCCGAGCCCGAGCTTGAACCGCAGGCCGTGCGGTCGAGGCCGTAGGGGTTGCGCGTGAGCCCGCCCACGGCGCTCCAGCCGCTGATCGAGCGGGTGGAGCGGAAGTTGGCCCATTCGGAGAGGTTCGCCTTGCCCAGCACGATCGCGCCGGCGTCGCGCAGGCGTTTCACGATCGGGGCGTCGCGGCCCGTCACGTTGTCGGCCAGAGCCAGGGAGCCGGCGGTGGTCGGCAGGCCGATGTCGGCCTCGATGTTGTCCTTCAGCAGCACGGTGATCCCGTGCAGCGGCCCGCGCGTGCGGCCGGCGCGGCGCTCGGCGTCCAGGCGCTCGGCGTCGGCCAGGGCCTGCGGGTTGAGGGCGATGACGCTGTTGAGTTTCGGGCCCGCATCGTCCACCGCGGCGATCCGGTCGAAGTAGGCGCGGACGAGGGCGTGGGCGGTGGCCCGGCCGTCGCGCATGGCCGCCTGCTGCTGGCCGGCCGAGGCGTAGGGGCTGAGCGGCTGGGCCTGGGCCTTGGCGGCGGCGGTGGCGGCGAGCGCGAGGCCCGCGGCGATGACGGCGCGAAGCATGGGCGAATAGTCCCCGAGGTGAGGCGTCCTTCTTAGCGCCCGGCGCGACGCCTCAGAAGAGCGTGATCGCCTGCCAGATGGCCAGGGCCACCACGAGGCCGCCCACCAGCCAGGTCAGCATGCGCAGGGGCAGGACCTTGGTCATCCAGCCGGCGAGCGGGGCGGCCACGACGCCGCCCGCGATCAGCCCGGCCAGCGACCAGAGCAGGGCGCCTAGGCCCTCGGTCTCCCAGTGGCCGCTCACCAGGCTGGCCAGGAAGGCCGCCGACGTGGCCGCGGCGACGAACACCTCGGCCGTGTTGGTGGTGCCGATGGCCTTGCGAGTGTCGGCGCCGGCGCCCATCAGCGAGCTCGTCACCACCGGGCCCCAGCCGCCGCCGCCGATGGCGTCGAAGAAGCCGCCGACGAGGCCCAGGGGCAGGGGCGATTTCCAGGAGAACACCTTGGGCCGGGTCTGCCGCCAGGCGCGGTAGAGGATGACGAGGCCCATCAGCCCCAGCCACACGACCACGAACGGCTTGACCACCTCGCCCGGGATGGACGTCAGGACATAGGCCCCCAGCACCCCGCCCACGACGCCGCCGCCCGCCAGCAGGGCCAGCAGCTTCCAGTCCACATTGCCGTAGACGATGTGAGAGACGCCCGACGCCGAGCCGGTGAAGACCTTGGCCGCATGCACGCTGGCCGAGGCGTTGGCGGGGGTGACGCCGAAGCTCAGCAACACCGAGGTCGAGATCACCCCGTAGGCCATGCCGAGCGCGCCGTCCACGAGCTGGGCGGCGAAGCCGACGGCGGCGAAGAGCCAGAAATCCGGATCCATCGAGGCGCCAGCTAAGGCCTAGCTCGGCCCCGAGCCAACCAATTCCTCTGATCGCGGGCTCAGAAGAGGTGGGGGGCGCGCCTCGCGGCGCTCGCCCTCGCCTCGATCCTCTCCCCCGCGAAGCGAGAGGGAGAGGATGAAGGAGAGGGCCGCCGAAGGCCGATCAGTCCTTGGCGCGTTCCTGGTACGAGCCGTCCTCGGTCAGGACGACGATCTTGGTGCCGACGGTGATGTACGGCGGGATCATGGTGCGCAGGCCGTTCGAGAGGACCGCCGGCTTGTACGACGAGGAGGCCGTCTGGCCCTTCACGGTCGGCTCGGTGTCCACGACCTCGAAGGTCGCCAGGCGCGGCAGCTCGATGGCGATCGGCACGCCCTCGTGGGTGGAGAGCTTCACCGTGCAGCCGTCCGTCAGGTAGTACTTGGCGTCGCCGATCATCTCGGCCGAGGCGGTGACCTGCTCGTACGACTCGGGATTCATGAAGTGGAACCCTTCGCCGTCCTCGTAGAGGAAGGTGTAGTCGCGGTCGTCCACGGTGGCCCGCTCGA
>Ga0268287_100189_pt1 | contig 32903 bp, 34 predicted proteins | sample MetcocultureR3M_FD_191348 | JGI IMG/M metagenome (GOLD analysis project Ga0268287, IMG submission 191348) | Soil microbial communities from Anza Borrego Desert, Southern California, United States - Methanotrophic co-culture R3-M | ecosystem: Environmental > Terrestrial > Soil > Desert | place... | reverse complement strand
ACGGCGATCCAGACCAGGATGACGGCCGCCGCGGCCCAGCGGCTCACCGGCCGGTCGGCGGCGGCCTCGGCCGCGGCGCGGTGCTCGGCCAGCACCTCGCGCGGGATCAGCCTGAGCGCCAGCCACAGGCCGAGCGGCACGAGCAGCAGGTCGTCGAGATAGCCCAGCACCGGCACGACGTCCGGGATCAGGTCGATGGGGGAGAAGGCGTAGGCCGCCACCGCGACCGCCACCACCTTGGCGTACCAGGGCGTGCGGGGATCGCGGGCGGCGAGCCAGACCGCGTGGGCGTCGCGCTTCAGGGCGCGCGCCCAGCGCCGCAGGGCCTGGATCAGGCGAGGCCCTTCAGCTCTTCCACGAGGTCCGTCTTCTCCCAGGAGAAGCCGCCCTCGTTGTCCGGCTTGCGGCCGAAGTGGCCGTACGCCGCGGTGCGGGCGTAGATCGGGCGGTTGAGGCCCAGGTGCTCGCGGATCGCCCGCGGCGTGGCGCCGCCGATCAGCTCGGGCAGCGCCAGCTCCAGCTTGGTCGGGTCGATCTCGCCGGTCTCGTGCAGGTCGACGTAGAAGCTGAGCGGCTCCGCCACGCCGATGGCGTAGCTGATCTGGATGGTGCAGCGGCGGGCGAGGCCCGCGGCCACCACGTTCTTGGCGAGGTAGCGGCAGGCGTAGGCCGCCGAGCGGTCCACCTTCGTCGGGTCCTTGCCCGAGAACGCGCCGCCGCCGTGCGGGGCCGCGCCGCCGTAGGTGTCGACGATGATCTTGCGGCCGGTGAGGCCGGCGTCGCCGTCCGGGCCGCCGATCTCGAAGCGGCCGGTGGGGTTCACGTGCCACTTGGTCTTCTTGGTGATCAGCCCGGCCGGGAAGATGCTCTCCACATAGGGCCGGATCTCCGCCTCGATGCGCTTGGGCGTGGCCATGTGCAGGCCGAGGCGCTTCTTGTGCTGGGTGGAGACCACGATCTGCAGCACTTCCACCGGGCGGCCGTTCTCGTAGCGCAGGGTGACCTGGCTCTTGGCGTCCGGCTCCAGCACCGCGCACTCGCCGGACTTCCGGGCTTCCGACAGGCGCCGCAGGATGTTGTGGGAGAACTGCAGTGTGGCCGGCATCAGCTCCGGCGTCTCGTCGCAGGCGTAGCCGAACATGATGCCCTGGTCGCCGGCGCCCTCGTCCTTCTTGTCCGAGGCGTCGACGCCCTGGGCGATGTGGGCGGACTGCTCGTGCAGGTGGCAGGCGAACTTCGCCTTCTGCCAGTGGAAGCCCTTCTGCTCGTAGCCGATGTCCTTCACCGCGGCGCGGACCTTGGGCTCCAGGCCGCGGACGATCTCCTTGGTGAGCGCCTTGTTCTCGGCCTTGGAGCCGCCCGGGCGGCCGGCGCGGACTTCGCCCGCCAGCACGATCCGGTTGGTGGTCACCAGGGTCTCGCAGGCCACGCGGGCCTCGGGCTCGACGCCCAGGAAGGCGTCGACGACGGTGTCGGAGATCCGGTCGGCGACCTTGTCCGGGTGGCCCTCGGACACGCTCTCGCTGGTGAAGATGTAGTTGGAACGGCTCAAGGACGGGCTCCGGAAAGGAACTGAGGCGCCGCCCCCCGGCGGGCGCCCGGCTACGAGGTCCGAAAGCCTATAAAGAAATCTTTATGTCCCGCCAAGCGCCCCGTCGGCGGCGCGGCGTCACGCCCCAATTCGCGGCCGCGGGGGCGCGGCCCTCATGCCTCGGTGACGGTCGGATCGTCGACCATGGTGCGGACCAGCTCGAGGATCTTGCGGCGCACGCGCGGCTGGCTGATCCGCGGGAAGACCTGCGCCAGCTCCATGCCCTCGGGCGTCAGCAGGAAGTCCTGCACCGTCTCGCTGGGCTGGCTGTTGGAGCCGCGGGCGGCGGCGCCCTCGGCCAGCCCTTCGTAGAAATAGGCCACCGAGGTGTCGAGCGCGCGCGCCATCTCCCAGAGCTTGGAGGCGCTCACCCGGTTGGCGGCGCGCTCGTACTTCTGCACCTGCTGGAAGGTGAGGCCGATGGACTCGGCCAGCTTCTCCTGGCTGACGCCCAGCTCCTTGCGGCGCATGCGGATGCGCAACCCCACGTGGCGGTCCACGGGGTTAGGGCCGCGGTCGAAGTCGGCGAGCTTGTCCATGCGGCTCATTACCCAAGCTTCTGGCGGAGGGAAACAGGATGACGGCCCTGTCACCTCATTTCGGTCGACGAACGCGGTACGCGAGCGCAGGAAGCGCGGACGCTAACAACAACAGGCCGAACGGCAGGTTTCCAACCCGTCCGTAGACTGTTGGTTTCAAAGGCGGCGGAAGCTGGGCGTCGATCACCCCCAGCTCGCCGAGCCCCAGCCGGGCGCCGGGCTGGATGCGGCCGTAGGCGTCGATCACGGCCGAGACGCCGGTGGGGGTGGAGCGGACGATCGGCAGCCCCTCCTCGATGGCCCGGTAGCTGGCGAGGTTCAGGTGCTGCAGCGGGCCGCTGGTCTGGCCGAACCAGGCGTCGTTCGAGACATTGAGGATCCACGCCGGCCGCACCCCGCTCTTCAGCGCGCCGGCCCGGGTGAAGCCCGGGAACAGGGCCTCGTAGCAGATCAGCGGCTGGACGGCCGGCACGCCCCAGGGCGCGATGGGGGCCGGCGGCGGCCCGGCGGTGAAATCCTCGGGCATGTGCACGAGGCTGCGGAAGCCGATCTTGGTGGCCAGCTCTCCAAGGGGGATGTACTCGCCGAACGGCACCAGCCGGTGCTTGTCGTAGACGCCGGTGACCCGCAGGCCCTCGTTCTCGCGCCGGAACGCCACCAGGCTGTTGAAGTACCGCACCTCGCCGTCGGGGGCCGCCTCGGCGCGGTTGGCCCCCATCAGCAGCGTCTGGCCCTCGGCCAGGGTGTCGCGCAGCAGGGGTCCGTAGATCGACTGCGGCGCCAGCAGATCGTCGATCACCGCCGGCAGCGCGCCCTCTGGCCAGATGACGATGTCGGGCCTGGCGGCGGCCTGGCGGCGGGTCAGCCCGGCGTAGGCGTCGAAGATCATCCGCAGGTTCTCGGGCCGCCACTTGTCCTTCTGGTCGATGTCGGCCTGGACGATGCGGATCAGGGGCGCGTCGGCGGCGATGGCCGGCCCGGCCGGCGCGGCCCGCAGGCGCAGGTGGCCGTGGGCGTAGAGGCCGGCCAGGGCCATAAGGGCCAGCCCCAGCGCCGCGGCCCGGCTCCGGCGCCCGACCGAGAGGCCCAGCACCGCCGGCGCCGCGGCGATCGCGATGGTGATCCAGCTCAGACCATAGGCGCCGACGAGGGCGGCTGCCTGCGAGGGCGCCGAGCCCGCCCGCCAGCTCTCGCCCGGCAGGTCCCAGGGAAAGCCGGTCAGCACGTGGCCGCGCAGCCACTCGAAACCGGCGTAGCAGCCGGCGAACACCAGCACCTTCCAGGCGCCCTGCGGTTTCAGCGCCCGGTAGGTCAGTCCCGCCAGGCCCCAGAAGAGGGCAAGGCCGCCGGCCAGGAACACCAGGCCGAAGGGCGCCATCCAGCCGTGGACGCGGACGTCCACCAGGAAGGGCTCGACGATCCACCAGGTGGAGACGCCGAAATAGCCCAGCCCGGCCAGCCAGCCGCGGAAGAACGCCGAGCGCAGGGGACGCGGCCCCTCCGTCTCCAGCGCGAGGAGCACGACGGCGTAGCCCAGCAGGCCAGGCAGCAGGCCGAAGGGCGGATGGGCCAGCCCGGCGGCCAGCCCGCCGAGCAGCGTCCAGAGTCGGGGAAGCCAGGCGCCGCGCAATGAAAGGCTCAGGCCTCGACCGGCGCGGCGCGGCGGACCCGCACGCGCTTCACGCGGCGGGGATCGGCGGCCAGGACCTCGATGGAGAAGCCGTCCGGATGCGGGATCAGCTCGCGCTTCTGCGGCACCCGGCCGGCCAGCGCGTTGACGAGGCCGGCGACGGTCTCGATCTCCTCGTCCACGTCGTCGGGCGCCAGGTCGACCCCCTCGCCGATGGCGTGCTCCAGCTCCTCGAGCGGAGCGCGGCCGTCGGCGACCCAGCCGTCGTCGTCCTCGACGATCGGCGTGAAGCCCACGTCGCCCTCCTCGTCGTGCTCGTCGGCGATCTCGCCCACCAGCTTCTCGAGCAGGTCCTCCAGGGTCACCAGGCCGTCCACCCCGCCGAACTCGTCGATCACCAGGGCCATGTGGGTGCGCCGCGAGCGCATCAGGGCCAGGAGCTCGGCGGCGGCCATCGAGGGCGGCACGTAGAGCACCTTGCGGACCAGCTGATAGCGGCCCTGCAGGATCTGGTCCTCGGGCTTGGGCTTGCGGCTCTTGCGCGCCAGCAGGCGGAAGACGTCCTTCACGTGGACCACGCCCACGGGCTCGTCGAGGGTCTCCTTGTAGACCGGCATCCGCGAATGCTCGGCCTCGAGGAAGCGGGCCACCACCTCCGAGAACGAGGCGCTCCGGTCGATGGCGACGATGTCGGCCCGGGGCTTCATCACGTCCTCGACCCGCAGCCCCTGAAAGGCGCGGGCCTGGTTCACCAGCTCCCCGGCGGATTCGGTTTCCGGCTCGGGCCCCGCGGCGGCGGCCGTCTCGGCGCCGCGCCGGAAGAAGTCGACGAGGCCCATGAGCCCACGCCGGCGGCCCGGGCCGGGCCTACTCAAAGGATCGGGGTCAGTCATGCTCTCCCTCGCTGACCGCGTAGGGGTCGGGAACCCCCAGTCCGGCCAGGATGTCGCGCTCGAGGCCCTCCATGGCCTCGGCCTCATCTTCTCTCATGTGGTCGTATCCGAGAAGGTGCAAGACGCCATGGACGACCAGATGTTGCAGGTGATGCGCCAGCGGCTTGCCCTGCTCGGCCGCCTCGCGGGCGCAGACGCCGCAGGCCAGGGCCACGTCGCCCAGGTGCCTCTCGGGGTTGGGCGGCGCGGGGAAGGAGAGCACGTTGGTCGCGCTGTCCTTGCCGCGGAAGCGGGCGTTCAGCTCGCGCACGGCCGCATCGTCCGCCAGCAGCAGGGTGACGCCCTCGCCGCCCGCGCCCTCGGACGCGAGCGCCGCCTTCGCCGCCGCCCGGACCAGGGCCTCGGCGTCGGGAAGCGCGGCCGTCCAGGCCGGATCCTCGACCTCGATGTCGATCAAACCGCGCGTCCGCCCCGCTGGCGCGCCGCGTCGGCGTCGTAGGCGCGCACGATCCGCTCCACCAGCGGGTGGCGGACCACGTCCTCGGACGAGAAGCGGACGACGCCGATGCCCTTCACGTCCTCCAGCAGGCCCACCGCATGGGCGAGCCCGGAATCATAGGCGTTCACCAAGTCGATCTGGGTCGGATCGCCGGTGATGACCATGCGGGCGCCCTCGCCCAGGCGGGTCAGCACCATCTTCATCTGCAGCCGGGTGGCGTTCTGGGCCTCGTCGACGATGACGTAGGCGTGGCTGAGCGTGCGGCCGCGCAGGAAGGCGATGGGCGCGACCTCGATCTCGCCCTTCTCGCGCCGGCGGCGCAGCTGGTCGGCGCCCAGGATGTCGGTCAGCGCCTCCCAGACCGGCGCCATGTAGGGGTCGACCTTCTCGGTCAGGTCGCCCGGCAGGAAGCCCAGGCGCTCGCCCGCCTCGACGGCCGGACGCGAGACGATCAGCCGGTCCACCTCGCCGCGCAGCAGCAGGCCCGCGCCGTGCGCCACGGCCAGGAAGGTCTTGCCGGTGCCCGCAGGGCCGAGGCCGAACACCATCTCGCACTTGGCCAGAGCGTCGAGGTACTTGGCCTGGGTCGCGGTCTTGGGCGCCACCTGGCCCCGCCGGCCGACCGGCAGGGCGCCGGGCGCGCCGCCCGAGCCCGTCCGCACCCGGCCGATGGCCACGCGGATGTCGGCCTCGGCCACCTCCAGCCCCTGGTCGGCGCGCTCGGCGATGGCCTGCACGGCCTTCTTGGCGAGACCTCGGCCCTTGGCGTCGCCGCTCAGGCTGACGCCGCCGCCGGGCGTCTCGACCAACACGCCGAAGGCGTCCTCGATCAGCGCCGCATGGCGGCTGTTGGCGCCGGCCACCGCGCGGACCGCGGCGTCGGACAGGGCGATGAATTCGGGCGCTCGGCTCACGCCGTCTCCAGTTCCAGCACGCCGGCGAGGCTGTTGCGCCCGCCGCTCTCGACCTTCACCGGAACGATCTGGCCGATCAGGCGATCCGGCGCGTGCGCATGCACTGCCTGCAGATAGGGGCTGCGGCCGATGAGCTGGCCCGGATGGCGGCCCGTCTTCTCGAACAGCACGGGCAGGACGCGGCCGGCCTGGGCGGCGTTGAAGGCGAGCTGCTGCTGCTCCAGGAGGGCCTGCAGGCGCTGCAGCCGCTCCTCCTTGACCTCCTCGGCGACCTGGCCGGGCAGGGCGGCGGCGGGCGTGCCGGGCCGGCGCGAGTACTTGAACGAGAAGCAGCTGGCGTAGCCCACCTCGCGCACCAGCTGCAGGGTGGCCTCGAAGTCGGCCTCCCGCTCGCCGGGGAAGCCGACGATGAAGTCGCCCGAGATGGCGATGTCGGGCCGCGCGACGCGGACCTTCTCGACCACCCGAAGGTAGCTCTCGGCCGTGTGCGCCCGGTTCATGGCCCGCAGGATGCGGTCCGAGCCGGCCTGCACCGGCAGGTGCAGGTAGGGCATCAGCTCCGGGACCTCGGCGTGGGCGGCGATCAGGTCGTCGTCCATGTCGCGCGGATGGCTGGTCGTGTAGCGGATGCGGTCCAGCCCCGGGATCTTCGCCAGGCGCCGGACAAGGCCGGCCAGCCCAGCCCCTTCGTCGTTGGCGCCGTCATAGGCGTTGACGTTCTGGCCCAGCAGGGTGACCTCGCGCACGCCCTTCGCGGCCAGCGCCCGGGCCTCGGCCTCGATCGCCTCGGCCGGACGGCTCCACTCGCCGCCGCGGGTGTAGGGGACGACGCAGAAGGTGCAGAACTTGTCGCAGCCCTCCTGCACGGTCAGGAAGGCGGTCACGCCCGTCGGCCGGCGCTCGGTCGCCAGGGCGTCGAACTTCTCGTCGGGCGCGAAATCGGCCGCCAGCCGCTCGCCGCGGGCGCGGTGGGCGCGGGCGATCAGCTCGGGCAGCTGGTGATAGGCCTGCGGCCCGACCACGAGGTCCACGGCCGGCTGGCGGCGCATGATCTCCTCGCCCTCGGCCTGGGCGACGCAGCCGGCCACGGCGATGGTCATGCCCTGGCCTTCGGCGCGCCGGGCCTCCTTCAGCCGCTTGATCTGCCCCAGCTCGGAATAGACCTTCTCGGTGGCCTTCTCGCGGATATGGCAGGTGTTCAGCACCACGAGGTCCGCCGCGGCCGGATCGTCGGTCACGCCATAGCCCAGCGGCGCAAGGACGTCGGCCATGCGCTCGCTGTCGTAGACGTTCATCTGACAGCCGTAGGTCTTGATGTAGAGGCGCTTGGCGGGCGCGGGCTCGGACATGGGCCGCGTTATGGGGTTCCGCAGGGGCCGGCGCAAGTTTCCGCCCGCCGCACGCGCGACAGGCGGACCCGTCGGTCTCGCCGGCTATTCCTCGATCGGCATCCCGTAGAGCTCGAGGCGGTGGTCCACCAGCTTGTAGCCGAGCTTGCGGGCGATCGCCTCCTGCAGGGCCTCGATCTCGGGATCGACGAACTCCACCACCTTGCCGGTCTTCATGTCGATCAGGTGGTCGTGGTGCTCGCCCGAATGCTCCTCGTAGCGCGAGCGCCCGTCGCGGAAGTCCAGCCGGTCGATGATCCCCGCCTCCTCGAACAGGCGGACCGTGCGGTAGACCGTGGCGATGGAGATGTGCGGGTCGATGGCGTGCGCCCGACGGTGCAGCTCCTCGACGTCGGGATGGTCGTCGGACGAGGAAAGCACGCGCGCGATCACCCGGCGCTGCTCGGTCATGCGCATGCCTTTTTCGAGGCAAAGCTTCTCGATGCGATCCACGGCTCTCCCACTCCTCCTTACGCAGGGATAGGTCTACTGGCCTTGCGCCGCGAGGTCGAGACGCATGACGAGCGCGTCGGCCCGCCCCGCCGCGCCCCGGTCGTAGTAGGCCTTGCGCAGGCCGGCCCGCTCGAAGCCCAGGCCCTCGTAGAGGCCGATGGCGGCGACGTTGTCCACGTCCACTTCCAGGAAAGCCTGCGTCGCCCCGGCCTGCCGCGCGGCGCCGAGGGCGGCGGCCATCAGCGCCTTGGCCACCCCCTTGCGGCGCGCCCACGGCGGGACCGCCAGCGTCAGGACCTCGGCCTCGCCGGCGATGACCCGGCAGAGCACGACCCCCAGCGGATCGCCGTCCAGGGCCACGAAGCCGTAGACGCCGGTCTCGCCCAGCATGCGGGCGAAGGTCGCCTCGTCCCACGGCCGGTCGAAGGCCGGGGCATGCGCGCTCGCCATGGCCGGGGCGTGCTCGGCCGTCGCCCACTCCAGCTTCATGCCGGGAATCTCATGAGGGCAGCTTTGCGTCCGGCGCGCGCAGGTAGAGGGGTTTCAGCGGCGCGGGGGCGCGGGCGGCGGCGAGTTCCGCCACCTTGCGCGCGTCGCAGCCTTCGGGCGTCAGCACCCGGGCCGCCGGCGCCGCATCGGCCAGCAGCGGCGCGCCCGAGCCCACCAGGGTGAGCGGGCGGCCCATGGCGAGCTCGACGATGCGGGCGGCCGCCTGGCCGAGCGGCAGGGCGTCGGGCGCCATCAGCGGGCGGCCCGCCTCGAACGCCTGCAGGTAGACCTGGTCGCGGCGGGCGTCGATCGCGGCGGCCACCAGCCCCTCGCCTCCTTCGGCCGCGAGCGCCTCCAAGGCGCCCACCGGGACGGCCGGGAGGCCCAGCGCCGAGGCCAGCCCCTTGGCGAAGGCGATCCCGACCCGCAGACCGGTGAACGAGCCCGGCCCGACGGTGACCCCGATCCGCCCCAGCGCCGCGAACGGCAGGCCGGCGTCGGCCATCACCGCCTGGGCCATCGGCGCCAGCCGCTCCTGGTGGCCGCGGGCCATCACCACGCTGCGGTGCGCGAGCACGCGCCCGCCGTCCACGACGGCGACCGAGCAGGCGTTCAGGCAGGTGTCGAGCCCCAGGACGATCATGCGCGGGTCGGGTTAGCCGATCGGCCGGGGCGCGGGAAGGCTAACCCAGCGTCTGCTCGACCCGGGTCACTTCCGGCACATAGTGCTTCAGCATGTTCTCGACCCCGGCCTTCAGCGTGGCGGTCGAGGAGGGGCAGCCCGAGCAGGCGCCGCGCATGTTCAGCCATACGACGCCGGTGTCGGGCTCGAACTTGTGGAACAGGATGTCGCCGCCGTCCTGGGCCACGGCGGGCCGGATGCGGGTGTCGAGCAGGTCCTTGATCTCGGCGACGATCTGGGCGGTCTCGCCCTCGTAGGCGCCCTCGTCATGGCCGCCGGCCTGCTCGCCCGCCTCGGCGAACAGCGGCCGGCCCGAGGTGAAGTGGTCCATGATCGCCGCCAGCACAGGCGCCTTCAGGTGCGGCCAGTCGAACGAAGGGTGCTTGCCGACGGTCAGGAAGTCGGGCCCGAAGAAGACCCGGGTGACGCCTTCGATGTCGAAGATGTCGGCCGCCAGCGGCGAGGCCTGCGCCTCCTCCATCGAGCCGAAGTCGCGCGTCCCCTCGCCCAGCACCGCACGGCCGGGCAGGAACTTCAGGACCTCGGGGTTCGGCGTGGCTTCGGTCTGGATGAACATGCGCCAGATGTGGCGTCCGCGCGACCGCGACGCAAGTTCCCCGATCAGGCCAGGTCGGTGATCTCGTCGTCGGTGAGGTCGCCGGGGACGATGGTGACCGGCACCTTGCGCGCGCCCCACTTCACCCCGTCCTTGGCGATGGACGAGACCAGGGGCCCGGGGCCGCGGCCGCCGACCGCGGCGGCGACGACCAGGATCTTGATGTCCTCGTCCTCGCTCAGCACCTGCTTCAGCGCCGCGCGCACGCCGTCGGCGTTGACGATCAGGAACTCGGGCGGCAGCCCCGTCTCGGCCAGCACGAACTCGGCGCACTTCTGCAGGGCGGCCTCGGCCTCCTGCCGCTGCTGGCGCTCGATCTCGTCGCGCACGCCGGACCAGTGCTCGAACACCGCCGGCTCGATCACCCGCAGCAGGGCCACGTGACCGCCGGTCGAGCGGGCGCGCCGGCAGGCGAAGCGCAGGGCCGCCTCGAACTCCGGCGTGTCGTCGGCGACGATCAGGAACTTGCGCTTGCTGCTCATGGCTGGCCCTTCCCGGGACGGACGGTGCGGCGCCGCGACCTGCGAGGCAAGCGGCTCAGCCGGCCCAGAAGCCGACCAGCCGCCGCACCTCGGCCATGACCGGGGCCGCGATCTCGCGGGCGCGGCCGGCGCCCTCGGCCAGGACGCGGTCGATCTCGCCCGGGTCGGCCAGCAGGCGGCGCATCTCGCCTCCGATCGGCGCCATCACGGAGACGGCGAGGTCGGCGAGCTTGGGCTTGAACGCCCCGAAGCCCTGGCCGGCGAACTCGGCCAGCACCTCGGCGTCGGTCTTGCCCGAGAGGGCGGCGTAGATGCCGACCAGATTCTTCGCCTCCGGCCGACCCTCGAGGCCCTCCATCGTCTCGGGCAGCGGTTCAGGATCGGTCCTGGCCTTCTTCACCTTCTGGGCGATGGCGTCGGCGTCGTCGGTCAGGTTGATCCGCGAATAGTCGGACGGGTCCGACTTGGACATCTTCGCCGACCCGTCGCGCAGGCTCATCACCCGCGCTCCCGGCCCCTGGGTCAGCGGCTCGGGCAGCGGGAAGAAGCCGGGCGCGGCGAAGTCGTTGTTGAACTTCTGGGCGATGTCCCGGGTCAGCTCCAGGTGCTGCTTCTGGTCCTCGCCGACCGGCACGTGGGTGGCCTTGTAGATCAGGATGTCGGCGGCCTGGAGCACCGGGTAGGTGTAGAGGCCGACGCTGGCCCGCTCCTTGTGCTTGCCGCTCTTCTCCTTGAACTGGGTCATCCGGTCGAGCCAGCCGAGGCGGGCGACGCAGTTGAACACCCAGGCGAGTTCGGCGTGCTCGGGCACCGCCGACTGGGCGAAGATGCTGGCGACCTTGGGGTCGAGACCGGTGGCGAGATAGGCCGCGGCGATCTCGCGCACCTGCTGCTTCAGCTTGGACGGCTCCTGCCAGACGGTGATCGCGTGCAGGTCGGCCACGAAGATGAAGGTCGGCGCCTCGTGCTGGATGCGCGCGAACTTGGCGAGGGCGCCCAGATAATTGCCGAGGTGCAGGTCCCCCGAGGGCTGGACGCCCGAGAGCACGCGCTGGGGGCCCGCGTAAGGGGCGGGAGCTTGGTCGGTCATGGGATGAGGCTTCTGGAAGAAATGGACGTGCGGGCGCAAGCCCGAAGGGACGGGATCAGTCGCGGGTCAGGGCCGCCATCGCCAGGTCAGCAAAGCCATGGCCGGCGCATACGCTCTGGCGCGGCTCACGGCAAGTCCGCCGGCGGCGCGGGATCGGCCGCCGGACTTCCGCGCCGGCGGCGCAGCAGGGCCCTGGCCTCGGCGAGCGTGACGCCGCCGAACGAGAACAGCAGCACCGGATAGATGGCGAGGCCCGCGGCCGAGAGCGCGAGCACCACGATCTCCTTGGCCGGGAGGCCCGCGAGCGGCGCCTCCAGCGCCGGGCGGAAGTGGTTGGCGAGCGCCAGCAGGGCGCCCAGAACCAGGCTCGCGGCCGTCACCCGGCCGATCTTGAAGAGGGCCCGCGCCGAGGGGCGGTAGACGCCCCGCCGGCCCAGCGCGGCCCACATCTGGAAGACGGTGATCCAGGCGGCGATGCTGGTCGCCGCGGCGATCCCCCAGAAGCCCACCGTGTAGAAGAGGGCCACGCCGAGGGCGATGTTCACCCCCACCGAGATGAGCGAGAAGCGCATCGGCGTCTTCGTGTCCTGGCGGGCGAAGAAGGCCGGCTGCAGGATCCGCAGCAGCACGAACGCCGGCACCCCCCAGGCGTAATGGAACAGGAGCTGGCCGGTGGCCAGGGCGTCCGCGCGGACGAACTCGTCGCGGGTGAACAGGCCGTCGATCAGATAGACCGGCATGGCCATCAGGGCGGCGGCGGCCGGCAGGCTGAGCGCGAGAGCCCAGACCAGGCCCTGGTCCATCGCCGTCTGGGCGTCGTCGTGGTCGTCCTTCTGCAGGGCGGCCGAGAGCCGCGGCAGCAGCGCGATGCCGATGGCCACGCCCACCAGGCTCATCGGCAGCTGGTAGAGGCGGTCGGCGACGTTCATCCACACCCGCAGGCCGTCCACCTGCGAGGCCAGGATGCCCGAGATGAAGATGTTGATCTGGGTCGCCGAGTTGGCGATGGCCGCCGGCACCGCCAGCTTGATCATGGCCCTCATCTCGGGCGTCAGGCGGGGGCGCACGAGGCGGATGCGCCCGCCGGTGCGCCGCGCGCCCCACCAGCACAGGGCCGCCTGGCCCACGCCGGCCACGACCACGGCGATGGAGGCCGCATAGGCGGCGCGCACCGGGTCGTGCTGGGGCAGGACCACCGCCAGCATCACCACGTTGAGGATGGTCGGATAGAAGCCCGAGACGATGAACCGCCCGTGGGCGTTCAGCACGCCCGAATAGAGCGCGGCGATCGCCATGCACGGCAGGTAGGGCATGGTGATCTGGGTGAGCACCACCGCCAGCTTGAACTTGGCAGGGTCGTCCGCGAAGCCCGGGTTGATGACGTACATCAGCCACGGCATGGCGAGCTGGCAGGCGATGGTCAGCGCCACCGTCGCGGCGGCGACCGTGGCCAGGGCGTCGGCGGCGTAGCGGTCGGCCGCTTCCTCGCCCTCGCCAGCCAGCTTGCGCGAGTAGCTCGGCACGAAGGCGGCCGCGAAGGCGCCCTCGGCGAAGATCCGCCGGAACAGGTTCGGGAACGCCAGGGCCGTGTAGTAGGCGTCGGCGGCGATGGTCTGGCTGGCCCCGAGCCTCGCCGTCACCACCAGGTCCCGCGCCAGGCCCATGACGCGGCTGACGAGGGTCAGCCCCGCGAAGATCGCCGAGGAGCGGATCAGACCGCCGCGCTTCGGCGTCGGATTGGTCGCGGGGTTGTCGGTCACGGCCTGTTTGGTCGGCTGAGTGGCGCCCGCCGTCAAGCGCGCTCGCGCGGGCCCGGCTTGCGGCCTTTCGGCGGGGCGCCGCGGGGAGGCGGACCCTTGCGGTGGGCCCCCTTGGGCGGCGGACCCTTCGACGACGGCCCCCTGGACGGCGGACCGCGGCGCGGCGGGCCACCCCGCGGCGGCGGCCGCTCGCCGGGCGGGCCCGAGGGCTCGACGCGCATCTCGCCGCGGCCGCCGGCGGCGGCCACCGCCTCGCGGAATCGGGACTCGGCGTCCGCGGCGATCTCGAACTTCGTCTCGTGATCGAAGATACGGATCTGGCCGATGTCCTTCTTGGTCACGTGGCCGAGGCGGCAGATCAGCGGGACCAGCCACTTGGGGTCGGCGTTCTTGGACCGGCCCACCGGCAGGCGGAACCAGACCCCGTCTCCCATGACGACGTTGGGCTCGCGGGGCGGGCGCTCGCGCGGGCCGGACGGCCGGTCCTGGACCTGTTCGAACATCTCCTCGGGCTCGGGCAGGCGGGCGCGGTAGAGGCGCACCAGGGCGGCGGCCACGGCCTCGGGGGCGCGCCCCTCCAGCACCTTGCGGGCGAGGGCCAGATCCTCGTCCGAGGGAGCCTCGGTGAGGATCGGATCCTCCAGCATCCGCACCTGATCGCGTTCGCGGATCTCGTCGGCCGAGGGCGCGCCCGACCACTGGGCGTCGACGCCCGCCGCGTTCAGCAGCATCTCGGCCTTGCGCCGGCGGGTGTAGGGGACGAGCAGGACCGAGACGCCCTTGCGGCCGGCGCGGCCGGTGCGGCCCGAGCGGTGCAGCAGGGCGGCCTTGTTGACCGGCAGTTCGGCGTGGATGACGAGGCCCAGGTCCGGCAGGTCGAGGCCGCGGGCGGCCACGTCGGTGGCGACGCAGGCACGGGCATGCCCGTCGCGCAGCGCCTGCAGGGCGTCGGAGCGTTCCTTCTGGCCCATCTCGCCCGAGAGCGCGACCACCGGGAACCCGCGCTCGCGCAGCGCGCCGTACAGGTGGCGCACCGCCTCGCGCGTGGCGCAGAAGATCAGCGCGCTGGGGGATTCGAAGTAGCGCAGGACGTTGACGACGGCGTTCTCGAGCTCGTTCGGCGCGACGCGGACGGCGCGGTACTCGATGTCGCCGTGCGGCTCGTCGCGGCGGACGGTGTCGATGCGGACGGCGTCCTGCTGGTAGCGCCGGGCGAGCGCGACGATGTCCTTGGCGAGGGTGGCCGAGAACAGGAAGGTGCGGCGCTCCTTCGGGGTCGCGTCGAGGATCTCCTCGAGGTCCTCGCGGAAGCCGAGGTCCAGCATCTCGTCGGCCTCGTCCAGCACCACGACCCGCAGGGCCGACAGGTCCAGGTTGCCGCGCTCCAGGTGGTCACGCAGGCGCCCCGGCGTGCCGACCACGAGGTGGCAGCCGGCGGCCAGCGCCCGCTGCTCGCGCCGGGCGTCCATGCCGCCGACGCAGGTCACGACCCGCGCGGCCGTTTCGGCGTAGAGCCACTCCAGCTCGCGCGCCACCTGCAGGGCGAGCTCGCGGGTGGGGGCGATCACCAGGCCCAGCGGCGCGGCGGGCGCTTCGAACCGCTCGCCGCCGTCCAGCAGGGCGGGGGCGGCGGCGAGGCCGAAGGCGACGGTCTTGCCCGAGCCCGTCTGGGCAGAGACGAGCAGGTCGCGGCCGGGCTCGGCCTCGAGCACGGCGGCCTGGACGGGGGTCGGCTCGGCATAGCCGCGCGCGGCGAGCGCCCGGCCGAGCGCCGGGTGGGTGTCTGGAAACGGCATTCTGGTCCTTTAACGCGCGACGCTGGCTCGCGCCCGCTGGAGATTGGTCCGCCGCGCCTGGGCGGTTTCCGCCTCGGCCTTGGTGAGGGCGGCGAGGAGCGCGCTCTTCAGCGCGTTGCGCTTGCGCGCGTCGGTGAGTTTCCGGCCGTCGGCGTCGACGACGTAGAAGGCGTCGACCGCCCGCTCGCCGTAGCCGTCGATGTGGGCCGAGAGGATCGACAGCCCGGCGTCCGAAATGGTGCGCGCCAGCGCCGCCAGCAGGCCCGGCCGGTCGCGGCCGGACGCCTCGACGACGGTCGAGGTCTCTGAGGCCTCGTTGTCCAGCATCACAGCCGGGGTGATCGCGAAGGCGGCCGTGCGGCCCAGGTCCTGCGGCTTGCGCGGCTCGCGCGCCACCGGCTCGCCCCGGGCGGCGCAGGCCAGGGTCTCGGCGAGGCGGGCCAGCGCCCGGGGATCGTGCGAGCCGAACGGCTGGCCCGAGGCGTCCTGCACGTAGAAGACGTCCAGCGCCTGGCCCGCGCGCGAGGTGAAGACCCGGGCGCCCATGACGTTGGCGCCGGCGGCGGTGATCGCCTCGGCCAGGTCGACGAACAGCCTCGGCCGGTCGGCGGCGGCGACCACCACCTCGGCGGCGTTCAGCTCGGACCGGATGCGCCCCTCGGCCGCCGCCCCGCCTGCCGCCCGAAGGGCGAGCCGGGCGTGCGCCAGCACCTCGGCCTCGGAGAAGGCGGTGAAGTAGGCGTCCTCCATGGCGTCGGCCCACGGCTCGGCCAGGGGATCGGCCTTGGCCAGGCTGACGCGAGCGTCGTAGGCGGCGTTCTCCTGGTAGCGCTTGAGCGCGGCGGCGGCGTCCGACCCGCGGCCGCCGCGGAACACCGCCTCGGTGGCGGTGTAGAGCTCGCGCATCAGCTGGCCCTTCCAGCCGTTCCAGACGCCCGGGCCCACGGCGCGGATGTCGGCGACCGTGAGCACCAGCAGCAGGCGAAGGCGCTCGGGGCTCTGCACGATGCGGGCGAAGTCGGCCACGGTGCGCGGGTCCGAGACGTCGCGCTTCTGGGCGTAGTCGCTCATGACGAGGTGGTGCTCCACCAGCCAGGCGACCAGCTCGATCTTGGAGCGCTCCAGTCCCAGGCGCTCGCAGGCCTGGCGCGCGGCGCGGGCGCCGGCCAGCTCCTGGCCGCCCGCCCCGCCTTTGCCGGTGTCGTGCAGCAGCATGGCCAGGAACAGCGCCTCGCGGTCGGCGATCAGCGGCATGGTCTGGACCGCCAGCGGGTGGTCCTCGGCGAGGCGCCCGGCGGCGATGTCGGCGATCACCCCCACCGCCCGCAGGGTGTGCTCGTCCACCGTGTACGAGTGGTACATGTTGAACTGCATCTGGGCGACGATGCGCCCGAACTCGGGGACGAAGCGGCCCAGCACGCCGGCCTCGTTCATCAGCGCCAGGGTCCGCTGCGGGTCGCGCCCGCGGGCCAGGATGTCGAGGAACACCTTGGCGGCGTGGCGGTCGCGGCGCACCGCCGAGGTGATCAGGCCGCTGGCCCGGCTGGCGGCGGTGAAGGCGTCCGGGTGCAGGTCGAGGTTCCGCTGGTCGGCGATGCGGAACAGCTTGAGCAGGTTGACGGGATCGGCCTCGAAGATCTCCGGATCGACGCCCAGGCGCCCGCCCACCTCGTGGAAACCGGGTTCGTCCAGCGGCTTGCGCTTCTGGGCCCGGCCCGGGATGAAGCGCGAGATGCCCTTGGGCGCGGTCTTCACCCGGTCGGCCTCCAGCTTGGCGGCGAACACCCGGGTCAGCGAGCCGACGTCCTTTGCGAAGAGGAAGTAGCGCCGCATGAACCGCTCGACGGCCGGCGCGTCGCCCCGATCGCCGTAGCCCATCCGGCGGGCGATCTCGGGCTGCAGGTCGAAGGACAGCCGCTCCTCCGGCCGGCCGGTGGCGAAGTGCAGGTGGCAGCGCACCGCCCACAGGAAGTCCAGCGCCTGGATGAACGTGCGGACCTCGCGCCGGTCGAAGATCTCGAGGTGCATCACCTTCTCGAGGCTCTCGCCGGGATGCAGGTACTGGGCGATCCAGAAGAGGGTGTTGAGGTCGCGCAGGCCCCCCTTCCCCTCCTTCACGTTCGGCTCGACCATGTAGCGGCTGGCGCCGGCGCGGGCGTGGCGCTCGTCCCGCTCCTTCAGCTTGGCGGCGACGAACTCGGCGCCCGTGCCCTTGACCACCTCCTTGCGGAAGCGCTCGACCAGCTCGCCCGCCAGCTTCTCGTCGCCGGTCAGCCGCCGCGCCTCGAGGATCGAGGTGCGGATGGTGAAGTCCTCGCGGGACAGCTTCAGGCACTCGTCGATGGTGCGGGAGGCGTGGCCGACCTTGAAGCCCAGGTCCCACAGCGCATAGAGCATGTACTCGATCACGCTCTCGGCGTGCGCGGTCTGCTTGTAGGGGCGCACGAAGAGCAGGTCGATGTCCGAGAACGGCGCCAGGGTCCCGCGGCCGTAGCCGCCCACCGCCATCAGCGCCAGGCGCTCGCCCTCGGTGGGGTTGCGGGCCCGGAAGACGTGCACCGTCGTGAAGTCGTAGAGCGCCGAGACCACCTCGTCGGTGACGCCCGAGAGCAGGCGGGCGGTCTCGATGCCGCCGGCCCCGTTCTCCAGCCGCTCCTTGGCGATCATGCGGCCGCGGAACAGGGCGTTCTTCAGGATCTCCAGCGCCGCGCGCCGCTGGGCCAGCTCATCGCCCGCATGCTCCAGCGCCGCCGCCGAGAGCTGGCTGCGCAGCTTCACGCCGTCGACGACGTATTCGAGGTGGGTGGGCCTGAGGCGGGGCGGCATTCTGGAGACGCATATAGGCGACTTCCGCGAAAACGCGCAGCGCTTCGACGCTTCCGCCGCCCCGGGCGCGGCGCTATGCCCGCCCGTTCGGCAGGTTCAGGCGTTCGGGTCGGATGAGCAAGGGATCGTACAGGGGCGGCTCGACGCCGGTGGGCTGGAACGCCAACCGCTATGTCGCGCCCTCGCTGACCGGCCGCACGCGCAAGGGCAAGGCCCTGATCAAGGACCTCACCGCCCGCACGGCCCAGAGCCGCGCCGAGCAGGCCGAGCAGGACGCCCGCGCCCGCAAGCGGCACGGGATCGCCGAGCCCAAGGCCAAGACCGGCGTGACCACCGCCACGGCCGCCAGCACGGGCCGCTCGGGGATCGCCGACGAGGCCCGCAAGCGCCTCAAGGCCGGCGGCCGCCAGGCCTTTACCGTGACCGTGGTGCGCCGGAAGCGGCCGCGGACTAAGCCAGCAGGCCCTTGAGGCGGTAGAGGGCGTCCATGGCCTCGCGGGGGCTCATGCCGTCGGGGTCGAGGGCGCGGAGGGCCTCCTCCACCGGCGAGGGGCCGTACTTCGCCTCGGGCTCGGCGACGGCGGCGAAGAGGGGCAGGTCCTCCAGGTGGGCGGGCGCGCCGGCCTCGCGCTCCAGCCGCTCCAGCACCTGCTTGGCCCGGGCGACCACCGCGGGCGGCACGCCGGCCAGCTTGGCCACCTGCACGCCGTAGGACCGGTCGGCGGGGCCGGGACCGGCCTCGTGCAGGAAGATCAGCTCGCCGTTCCACTCCTTAGCCTTGAGCGACAGGTTGGAGACGTACGGCAGCCGGTCCTCCAGCACCGCGAGCTCGTGGTAGTGGGTGGCGAACAGCGCCCGGCAGCGGCTGGTCTCGTGCAGGTGCTCGACGCAGGCCCAGGCGATGGCCAGGCCGTCGTAGGTGGCGGTGCCGCGGCCGATCTCATCCAGGATCACCAGGCTGCGGGGCGTGGCCTGGGTCAGGATCGCGGCGGTCTCGACCATCTCCAGCATGAAGGTGGAGCGGCCTCGGGCCAGGTCGTCGCCGGCCCCGACGCGGCTGAAGAGGCGGTCCACGACCCCGATCCGCAGCCGCCTGGCCGGCACGAAGCAGCCGGCCTGGGCGAGCACGGCCAGCAGCGCGTTCTGGCGCAGGAAGGTCGACTTGCCGGCCATGTTCGGGCCGGTGACGATCGAGAGCCGCGCGGCGACCACGCCCTGGCCGTCGAGGCGGCAGTCGTTGGGGGTGAAGGCCTCGCCCGCGCGGCGGACGGCGGCCTCGACCACCGGATGGCGGGCGGCCTCGGCCTCGAAGGCGGTGGAGCGGTCCACCACCGGCCGGGTCGCGCCCGCGTCCTCGGCCCATTCGGCGAGGCCCGAGGCGACGTCCAGCCGCGCGGCCGCCTCTGCGGCGGCCTGGATCGGGGCGGCGACGGCTCGGGCGGCCTCACGCCAGGCCTCGAAGGTCTCGACCTCGATGGCCAGCGCCCGCTCGGCGGCCTGGGCGATCCTGGCGTCCAGTTCGGCGAGCTCGACGGTCGTGAAGCGGACCTGGTTGGCGAGCGTCTGGCGGTGGATGAAGGTGGCGTTCAGCGGCGGCGCCATCAGCGGCTCGGCCGCCTTGGCGGTGCATTCGACGAAATAGCCCAGCACCGCGTTGTGGCGGACCTTCAGGGCCACGCCGCTCTCCTCGGCCAGCCGCGCCTCGAGCTGGGCGATCACCCGCCGGCTGTCGTCCCGCAGGGCCCGGGCCTGGTCCAGCTCGGGGCGGACGCCTTCGGCCACGAAGCCGCCGTCGCGGGCCAGCGCCGGCAGGTCCGCGCCGAGGCCGGCGGCCAGCAGGTCGCGGAACGCCGCGAGCTCGGGCCGGCGCGAGACGTCCAGCGCCGCCACCGCCTCGGCGACCTCGGCCGGAAGGTCCACCAGCGGGTCCTTCGTCGCCGCGAAGAGCCCGGTCACCGCCTCGCCGGCCGCCAGGCCGTCGCGCAGGGCGCCCAGATCGCGCGGGCCGCCCCGGCCGAGCGCCAGGCGCGAGAGGGCGCGGGCCATGTCGGGCGTCCGCTGCAGCGCCTCGCGCAGCCTCTGGCGCTGGGGGCGGTGCTCGCAGAACCAGGCGACCGCGTCGAGGCGGGCGTCGATGGCGGCGGGATCGAGCAGCGGCCGGGCCAGCCGCGCGGCCAGCAGGCGCGCGCCGGGAGCGGTGACGGTGCGGTCGATAGCCGCCAGCAGCGAGCCCTCGCGCGCCCCGGACGTGGCCTTCTCGATCTCCAGGCTGGCGCGGGTGGCCGGGTCGATGACCATGACGTCGGCCTCGCCCGCGCGGCGCGGGGCCGACAGCGCCGGGACCTTGCCGGCCTGGGTGGTCTCGAGGTGGGCGGCGATCAGGCCGAGGGCCGAGACCTCGGCGCCCGAGAGCTGGCCGAAGCCGTCCAGGGTCTCGACGCCGTAGAGGCGCTTCAGGCGCGTCTCCGAGGCCGAGGGCTCGGCCAGCGCCTGCGGCAGCGGCTGGACGAAGCCGCCGGCGGCCTTCAGCGCGGCGTTCACCGCCTCGTCCGAGAACAGCCGGTCGGGGACGAGGATCTCGGAGGGCCCCAGGGCCGCCAGGGTCGAGGCGAGGCCCGCGAGCGTGACGGCCATGCACTCCACCTCGCCGGTGGAGAGCTCGACGCTGGCCACCGCCGCGGCCCCGGCCCGCACGGACACGGCGGCCAGCCGGTTCGCGCCGCGGGCGTCCAGCAGGCCGTCCTCGGTGAGGGTGCCGGGGGTGACGACGCGCACCAGGTCGCGGCGGACCACCGACTTGGAGCCGCGCTTCTTGGCCTCGGCGGGGTCCTCCATCTGCTCGCACAGCGCGACCTTGAAGCCCGCGCGGACAAGCTTGGCGAGATAGGCCTCGGCCGCGTGGACCGGCACGCCGGCCATGGGGATCGGGGCGCCGCCGTGCTGGCCACGCGAGGTCAGGGTGATGCCGAGCGCGGCGGCCGCCTTCTGGGCGTCCTCGAAGAACAGCTCGTAGAAGTCGCCCATGCGGAAGAAGACCAGGGCGTCGGGCTGGCGCGCCTTGGCCTCGAAGAACTGCGCCATCACGGGCGAGGCGCCGGCGGGATCGGGCGTGGCGGTGGTCGTGGGCGCATTCATGGGCGGGCGGAGGTTAACGGGTGCGGGCGAGTCCGGCGACCCCTTGAACCCCGGCCCCGCAGCGCCAAGCTGTGGATGGATGCCGCACTCCGCCCCCAGGAACTCGATCTCGGCGCCGGCCTACGTGATCTTCCCGGCCGGCCCCTCCGACGCCGAGGCGCTGGCCCATGTGCATGTGACGAGCTGGCGCGAGACCTACACGGGCCTGCTGCCGGAAGCCTTCCTGGCGCGGATGTCCGAGGCGGGCTTCGCGCGCCGCTTCGGCCGGGCGCTGAGCCTCGGCGAGGAGGTGACGCTCGCCGCCGGCGACCGGTTCGGCCTAGTGGGCTACGCCTCGGGCGGTCCCTCGCGGCGCGGCGTCCGCGGTGAGGGCGAGATCACCGTCCTCTACCTGCTGCGCCAGGCCCAGGGCCACGGGCTCGGCCGGCGGCTGCTGGCGCAGACGGCCCGGGCGCTGGCGGCGCGCGGGGCGACTTCGCTGATGATCTCGGTGCTGCGCGAGAACTACGGCGCCCGCGGCTTCTACGAGCACCTGGGCGGCCAGCCCGAACCGGCGCGGCGCGAGCCCGGCCCCGGCGGGACCCTGGTCCACGAGGTCCCCTACGTGTGGCCGGACATCCGGACGGTGACGGGGTGAGCGGACGGCCTTCTTCTCCTCTCCCCCCGCGAAGCGGAGAGGGAGAGGCAGGGAGAGGGTTCGAGCGCAGCAAGGAAACCGCCGCGCTCAGATCGCGCCGGCTTCCTCGGCGGCGTAGGTGAGGGAGACGAAGACGTCCTCGAGGTCGGGGTCCTCGGTGGAGATGTCCTTGATGTGGATCCCCGCCTTGCGGATCGCGGCCAGCACCTGTTCCACGCTGGACTGGCCGGTGCGGTAGCCGACCGAGAAGCCGCCGGAGCGGAGCAGCTTCGTCTCGAAACCCGGCAGATCGGGGGCGGCCGCCAGCGGGGCCTCGGGCGTGACGAGCACGTTGCGGGTGTCCATGCGGCGCAGCAGGGTCGTCGTCGGCTCGCAGGCGACCACCTGGCCGCGGTTGATGATGGCGATCTGGTCGCAGAGCTCCTGGGCCTCTTCCAGGTAGTGGGTGGTGAGCACGATGGTCACGCCCTGGCGGTTCAGCTCCAGCACATAGTTCCAGAGCTGGCGGCGCAGCTCGACGTCGACCCCGGCCGTGGGCTCGTCGAGGATCAGCACCGGCGGGTTGTGGACCATGGCCTTGGCCACCATCAGCCGCCGCTTCATGCCGCCCGACAGCTGGCGCACGTAGGCCTTGGCCTTGTCGGCGAGGCCGAGGGCGGCGAGCAGCTCGTCGGTCCGGCGCTCCGACTTCGGCACGGCGTACATGCCGGCCGCCACCTCCAGCGCCTCGCGCGGGGTGAAGAACGGGTCGGCGGCGATCTCCTGGGGCACCACGCCGATGGCCGCGCGCGCGTCCCTGGGCCGCTCGTCGATGTCGCGGCCCCAGATGCGGACCGTGCCGGAGGTCTTCTTCGTCAGGCCCGCCAGGATGTTGATGAAGGTGGACTTGCCCGCCCCGTTCGGTCCCAGGAGGCCGAAGATGGATCCCCGGGGAATGGCCAGATCGAGGCCCCTCAGGGCGCGCATCTCGGGCGTGGTCTTGGTGGCGGCGTAGGTCTTGACCAGGCCCCTGGCCTCGATCGCGTATTCTGGAAGGTCCATGGAGTCCAACTTTGGGGAGGGCCGTCGTTGACGGCGAAAGCCGCGGTCGCATAGGTAGGCCCACGCTGCGCCCGAGCCAAGGCGGCGGCTTCAGAGGTTGGTTTTCCGATGGCCCGTAAACTCGTGTCCGCCAAGTCCGCCAAGGCGCAGAAGCGGCCCGAGCCGGCGCCCGCCAAGCCGGCGGTGACGCCCGACCTGCCCCCGCCCGAGGTGGTGACCGTCCGCTCCGGCCGCATCGCCTGCGACGGCGTCGGCGGCGCGCTGGGCCATCCGCGGGTGTGGCTGGAGATGGGCGAGGCGACCTTCGTCGAATGCCCCTACTGCGACCGCCGCTTCGTGCTGGCCGAGGGCAGCGAAGGCGCCGAGGACGAACGCCTGGCGCCGGGCGTCTACGAAGGCCCGCACGGACACTGACTTCCCTCCCCGCTGGGGAGGGTGGCGAGCGCAGCGAGACGGGTGGGGCGGCCTATCCGGCGACGCGGCGCGTGATCGTGACTCCCCCACCCTGCGCGCCCTTCGGCGCGCTGTCCCTCCCCACGAGGGGGAGAGGGCGGGTCGTCAGACCCGGAGCGGCATCAGGATGTACTGGACGTCGGCGTCGGCCGGGTCGAGCACCAGGGCCGGATCGTTCGGACCGCCGAAGCGCAGTTCGGCCTGCTCGCCCGAGATCTGGTCGGTGATGTCCAGCAGGTAGCGGGCGTTGAACGACAGCTCGAAGGGCTCGCCGTCGTAGTCGATCTCGAGCTCCTCGACCGCCTGGCCGGCCTCCATGTTGCGGACGGTCAGCACGACCTTGCCGGCTTCGATGGCCATGCGCACCGAGCGGCTCTTCTCGGCCGAGATGGTGGCCACGCGGTCCACCGCCTGGGCGAACAGCTTGGCGTCGACCATGACGATGCGGTTGTTGTCCTTCGGGATCACCCGCGCGTAGTCGGGGAAGTTCCCGTCGATGACCTTGGAGGTCAGGGCCGCGCCGTCGAACTCGAAGCGGATCTTCTGCGGGCTGACCTGCAGCTCGACCTGTTCGCCGGCGTCCTCCAGCAGGCGGCGGGCCTCGCCGACCGTCTTGCGCGGCACGATCACGCCGGGCGCGCCGGCGGCGCCTTCCGGCGCCGGCATGTCGGCCAGGGCCAGGCGCGAGCCGTCGGTGGCCACCGCCCGCAGGCGCGGCGAGCCGTCCACCACGATCGTGTGCAGGTAGAGGCCGTTCAGGTAGTAGCGGGTCTCCTCGGCCGAGATCGCGAAGCGGGTCTTGTCGATCAGCCGGATGAGGTCGGTGACGTCCACGCCCATGCGGCCCGAGAAGCCCTCGGCCGACATCACCGGGAAGTCGCCCGCCGGCAGGACCGGAAGGTTGAACCGCGAGCGGCCGGCCTGGACCGCCAGCCGCGGGTCCTCGCCCGTGAAGCTCAGCGAGACGTCGGCGCCTTCCGGCAGCTTGCGCACGATCTCGTAGAGGGTGTGCGCCGGGGCGGTGATCTGGCCCGGCTGGTCCACCTGGGCCATCGCCTCGTCGATGATCTCCATGTCGAGGTCGGTGGCCGAGAACGTCAGCCGGTCGCGCTCGGCCGACAACAGCACGTTCGACAGGATCGGAATGGTGTTGCGGCGCTCCACCGCGCTCTGCACGTGGCCCAGGGCCCGGAGCAGCGCGGCGCGTTCGATCGTCAGCTTCATTCTTAGGTCCCGGCTCGCCTCTATGCGGGCGCGCGAATCAACCGCGGGCGCCCGCACCCCGAAAGGAAGGGACCTGCGACATTAGCCAAAATCCCCGGTCGGGAAAGAGGCGGCGCCGTCTTTAGGCGCGGGTGTCCACAGACCCGCCTGAAGACCCGCCGGACCCGTCCTCCTCACCGGAGGCGTAAGGATTGCCCTGGGCGTCCCTCTGGCCGCCGCCGTCGGACGCCGCGCCCGCGGCCTTGGCCGCGACCACCACCATGGCCGGCCGCACGAGGCGGCCCAGGAGTTCGTAGCCGGGCTGCAGCACCTGGATGACGCCGCCGGGGGCCACGTCCGAGCCCGGCTGCTCCATCATCGCCTGGTGCTTGTGCGGGTCGAACTTCTCGCCCTTGGGCGGGTCGATCTTCTTCAGGCCGTTGCGCTCGAAGGCGCCCAGCAGCTCCTTGGCGGTCATCTCGACCCCGACGACGAAGTTCTTCACCGCCGTGTCGGCGTGGTCGGCGGGGGCGGCGGTCATCGCCCGGTCGAGGTTGTCGGCGACGCCCAGCAGGTCGCGGGCGAACTTCTGGATGGCGTAGGCGCGGGCGTCGTTCGCCTCGCGCTCGGCGCGGCGCTTGGTGTTCTCGGCCTCGGCCGCATAGCGCAGCACCTGATCCTTCAGGGCCTGGATCTCCGCCTTCAGCGCCGCAACGTCTTCGCCCCCGAAATCGAAGGCCTCGTCGCCGCCCTCGGGCGGGGTGTTCTCTTCGGACATGTCCTACCTGGTCTTACGCGTTCATCACCTGGCCAAGCACGCGGGCGGTGTAGTCCACCAACGGAATGACCCGGGCATAGTTCAGCCGGGCCGGGCCGATCACGCCGATCGCCCCGACCACCCGCTGGGTGCCCGTCATATAGGGCGCCGCGATCACGGCGGAACCGGAAAGCGAGAACAGCCGCGTCTCGGCGCCGATGAAGATGCGCACGCCCTCGCCCTCGCGCACCCCGTCCAGCAGCTGGATCAGCTGCTCCTTCTGCTCCAGGTCCTCGAAGAGGGAGCGCACCCGTTCCAGGTCCTCGATCGCCTCGCGGTCCTCCAAGAGGTTCGCCCGGCCGCGGACGATCAGCGCCCGCTCGTCGCCCTCGCCGCCGCCCCAGGCCGCCAAACCGTCCTCGACGAGGCGGGCGGCGGTGTCGTCCAGCTCGCGGCGGGCTCGCTCCAGCTCGTTCTTCAGGTCGATCTTGGCCTCGGCCAGGGTGCGGCCGCGCATGCGGGCGTTGAGGAAGTTTGACGCCTCCTGCAGGGCCGAGGGGGTCACGCCCATCGGCCGGCGGATCAGCCGGTTCTCCACCGTGCCGTCGTCGAACACCATGATCGCCAGCGTCCGCTCGCCGGACAGCGGCACGAACTCGACGTGTGTCACGCCCGCGTCGCGGATCGGCGTCACCACCACCCCCGCGCCGCCGGCCAGCCCCGAGAGGATCGCCGAGGCCTCGTTCAGCGCGTCCTCGTAGTTGCGGCCGTGGGCGCGCAGGCGGGCCTCGATGTCCCGCCGCTCGGCCTCGGCCACGTCGCCCACCTCCAGCAGGCCGTCGACGAACAGCCGCAGGCCCGCATGGGTCGGCAGGCGGCCGGCGCTGACGTGCGGCGCGCCCAGGAGGCCGAGCTGGGTCAGGTCCTGCATGGTGTTGCGGATCGAGGCCGGCGACAGCGGCAGGCCGCCCTTGGACAGGGTCCGCGAGCCCACCGGCTCGCCCGTCTCCAGATAGCTCTCCACGATGCGGCGGAAGATCTCCCGCGCACGCTCGTCGAGCTCGGCAAGGCCGGCCCCAGGGGCGAAGATCGAATGGGTCACGTCAGCGTTCGAAACCGGTTTCGGGGCGCCCATGGACTGGACCTTCCTGATCTAGGATAAGCGCGGCCTCCACCGGCGCAAGACGCCTGGTCCTTCCGAGAGTTCCCAAGCCATGCGCCCGTCCGACCGCCGCCCCGACCTGCTTCGCCCCGTCACCCTGGAAACCGGCGTCAACCGCTACGCCGAGGGCTCGTGCCTGGCGAGCTTCGGCCACACCAAGGTGCTGGTGACCGCGAGCCTGGAGGAAGGCGTGCCGCCGTTCCTGCGCGGCAAGGGCCAGGGCTGGGTCACCGCCGAGTATGGCATGCTGCCCCGGGCCACCCACACCCGCGGCCGGCGCGAGGCCGCCCAGGGCAAGCAGTCGGGCCGCACCCAGGAGATCCAGCGCCTGATCGGCCGCAGCCTGCGGGCGGTGGTGGACCTGAAGGCGCTCGGCGAGCGGCAGATCACCGTAGACTGCGACGTCGTCCAGGCCGACGGCGGCACGCGCACGGCCGCCATCACCGGCGCCTGGGTCGCCCTGCGGCTGGCCACCCGCTATCTGCTGGAGGAGGGCGTGATCGCCACCGATCCGATCCTCGACCAGGTCGCGGCGATCTCGTGCGGGGTGTTCTCGGGCACGCCGGTCCTCGACCTCGACTACGAGGAGGACTCCAACGCCGAGGCCGACGCCAACTTCGTGCTGACCGGCGCCGGCGACATCGTGGAGATCCAGGCCACCGGCGAGAAGCGCGGCTTCTCCGAGGCGGAATTCGAGGCGCTGTTCGCCCTGGCGCGCAAGGGAATCGGCGAGCTGTGCGAGCTGCAGCGCGCCGCGACCGGCGGCTAATCCAGCTCCTCGTCCAGCGGCGCGTCGTCGGGGCCGGCCTCGTAGACCAGCAGGTCGCCGGGCTGGCAGTCGAGCTCGCGGCAGAGGGCCGCCAGCGTCGAGAAGCGCACCGCGCGCGCCTTGCCGGTCTTCAGGATCGACAGGTTGGCGATGGTGACGCCGACGCGGTCGGCCAGCTCGGTGAGCGACATGCGCCGGTCGAGCAGGACGCGGTCGAGATGCACGCGGATGGGCATGGTCAGATCGTCAGCTCGGCTTCGCGGCGCAGGCGCGCGCCCTCGCGGAACACCTCGGCCAGCACGAAGACCACCAGCACCGAGAACCAGGCGGTGAGGCTGAAGCTGGGCTCGACGTCCGAGACGTCGGGCAGCGCCCAGGCGGTCAGGGCCCAGAGGGCGTAGCGGCCGAGCTCGAGGCCCGCGAGGATGACGCCGATGAGGCGCAGGCGCGCGACGTTGTCGGGATGGAAGGGATCGCCCGCGGTCAGCGTGGCGAAGATGCGGCGCAGGCAGCCCACGATGACCAGGATGCCGGCGAGGTAGAGGGCGGCGGCCATCAGGCCGGCGGCGAGGACGGGACCCCGGCGGACGACCTCGCCGGCCTCGGAGTCCAGGGTGACGCCCGACAGGAGGTCGGGGTTGAAGCTCAGCAGCACGGCCGCGAGCGTGATGAGGGCGAGCGCGGCGACGCCGATCCACAGGGCGCCGAACACCACGTCGAGAATGATCTTCAGGAAGCTCGAGACGGAACCCGGACCCAAGGCGCGCATGCCGACCCCCAAGAACGTCTAGACCCGCCGCGGCCCGCTCGTCGTCGCCCGGAAGAGGGGCGGGAGCGGGGCCGGGACGGGTCGGACAAACCCCACGCGCCGGAGCCTAGAGGTGGCTGGAGACGATGGCCAGCATGGGGAAGGCGGCCAGGACGACCACGAAGCTCATGGCGGCGCGGTCGATGAAGTTCATGGCGGACGAAAGCATGTCGACGCTCCTTGTGTTGGATGCTGCGGTGCAGCATCTGGGTGGCGGGACCCGATGTCCCTATGGCGATAATCGATACAGCCGCATCGTTTCTCGATCAAATGAACATCGAGTAACGATATTAAACTTTTGCAATGCAACACGGCGGGGCGGCGCTATGGTCCCGCGCCGGTAAAGATGGAGTTAAGCGATGGCCCTGAAGCTCGAGCCCGGGACGCGGCTGGTGGTGGCGACCCACAACCCCGGCAAGGCGCGCGAGCTGGCCGAGATCCTGGACGGCCGCTTCGAGCTGGTGAGCGCGGGCGAGCTCGGCCTGTCCGAGCCCGACGAGACCGAGGCGACCTTCTCCGGCAACGCCCTCCTCAAGGCGCGTGCGGCGGCCGAGGCCAGCGGCCTCATCGCCCTGGCCGACGATTCCGGCCTGTCCGTGGCGGCGCTGGACGGCGCTCCCGGCGTCTATTCCGCCCGCTGGGCGGGACCCGAGAAGGACTTCGCCGCCGCCATGCGCAAGGTCGAGGAACGGCTGGAGGAGGCGGGCGCCGAGGACGTCTCGGCCTGGTTCACCTCGGCCTTGGCGGTGGCCTGGCCAGGCGGCCCGGCGGTCGTGGTGGAAGGCCGGGTGGACGGGATGCTCGTCTTCCCGCCGCGGGGGACGCGGGGCTTCGGCTACGATCCCATCTTCGTCCCCGAGGGCTTCGACCAGACGTTCGGCGAGATGGAGCCGGCGGCCAAGGACGCCATGAGCCACCGCGCCCGGGCGTTCGCCAAGCTGAAGGCCGCGCTGTTGTGACGAGCCGGCCGCGGCCGCTCGGGGGCCCGGTGGGGGTCTACGTCCACTGGCCCTACTGCGCGCGCATCTGCCCCTACTGCGACTTCAACGTCTACCGCGCCCGCGGCCGCGAGGCCGAGGCGCGGGCGCTGGCCTCCGCCATCATTGCGGACCTGCGGGCCCAGGCGGCGCTGACCGGTCCGCGCGAGCTGGTCTCGGTGTTCTTCGGCGGCGGCACCCCCTCGCTGATGGACCCCGCCTGGGCGGGCGAGATCGTCGCCGAAGCCAAACGCCTGTGGTCCCCGGCCGCCGACCTGGAGGTGAGCCTCGAGGCCAATCCCACCGACGCCGAGGCCGACCGCTTCGCCGCGTTCGCCGACGCGGGGGTGAACCGCCTCTCGCTCGGCCTGCAGGCCCTGGACGACGAGGCGCTGAAGCTCCTCGGCCGCAACCACGGCGCGGAGGAGGGCCGACGCGCCGCACGCGCCGCCGCCCGCGCCTTCCCGCGGCTGTCGGTGGACCTGATCTACGCCCGGCCGGGCCAGACGCCGCAGGCCTGGGCGGGGGAGCTGGCGGCGGCGCTCGACCTCGGCCCCGAACACGTCTCGCCCTACCAGCTCACCATCGAGGCGGGCACCGCCTTCGACCGGGCGGTGCGGCGGGGGACCATCGTCCCGCCCGCCGAGGAGCCGGCCGCAGAGCTGTTCGAGACCACCCAGGCGGTGCTGGAGGCCGCCGGCTTCGACGCCTACGAGGTCTCGAACCACGCCCGGGGGGAGGCCGCGCGCTCGCGCCACAACCTCGTCTACTGGCAGGGCCTCGACTACGTCGGTGTCGGCCCCGGCGCGCACGGCCGGATCACGACTCCCGAAGGCCGGCTGGCCACCTTCGCGGCGCCGCGGCCTGCGGACTACATCGAAGGCGCCGGCGGCTCGCGCGAGCTCCTGACGCCCGTGGAGGCCGCCGAGGAGCGGCTGCTGGGCGGCCTGCGGATCGCCGAGGGCGTGGGCCGGGACGAGGTCGCCGCGCTGGCGCTGCCCGAGGGGCGCATCGCCCACCTGGTCGAGCTGGGCCTGCTGGCGGACGATCCCACGCGCCTGCGCGCCACGGCTGAAGGCCGACGGGTGCTGGACGCCGTCACCCGCGCGCTCCTGACTTGACCCTGCCGGCCTAGCCGGCCTTGCCATCGGGGCCGCAAGCGGCGAAGCCTCCGGGCATGGCCCGCGCCCTGCCCCCGCCCGTTCTCGACGACGCCCCGCTGGCGCCCGGCCTCTATGTGGTGGCCACGCCCATCGGCAACCTGCGCGACGTGACCCTGCGGGCCCTCGACGTCCTGGCCCAGGCCGACCTCGTGCTGGCCGAGGACACCCGGGTGGCGGCCAAGCTGCTCTCGGCCTACGGCCTGACCGCGCGGCTGGAGCGCTGCGACGAGCACGGCGAGGCCCGCGCCCTTCCCAAGGCCCTGGCGGCGCTGGAGGCGGGCCAGCGCGTGGCCCTCGTCTCCGACGCCGGCACCCCGCTGGTCTCAGATCCCGGCTTCCGGCTGGTGAAGGCCGCCGCCGTGGCGGGCCATCCGGTGTTCCCGATCCCCGGCGCCTCGGCGCTGCTCGCCGGCCTCTCGGCGGCGGGCCTGCCGACCGACCGCTTCCTGTTCGCGGGCTTTCCGCCGCCCAAGTCCGCCGCCCGCCGGACCTTCCTGGCCGAGGTCGCCGGCGTGCGCGCCACGCTGGTCTTCTTCGAGGGCGGCTCGCGCCTGGCGGCCAGCCTGGCGGACATGGCCGAGGTGCTGGGCGGTGAGCGCGAGGCGGTGGTCTGCCGCGAACTGACCAAGCTCTACCAGACGATCGTGCGGGGCCGCCTCTCCGAGCTCGCCGCCGACCCGCGTTTCGAGGCGCCGAAGGGCGAGATCGTGGTGCTGGTCGGGCCCGGCCGCGAGACCGAGGCGAGCGCGGCCGACGCCGACGCCGCCCTCGCCGAGGCCCTCGCCCGCCTGAAGCCGGCCGACGCCGCCGCCGAGGTGGCCAAGGCCCTGGGGCTGCCCCGGCGCGACCTCTACCGGCGCGCCCTGGAGCTCAAGCGGTGAGCGTGCGCCAGGGGGCGCGCCGGGCGCGGGGGGCGGCGGCGCGGCTCTCGGGCCGGCGCAGCGAGGTCGTGGCGGCGCTCTGGCTGATGATGAGGGGCTACCGCATCCTGGGCTTCCGCCTGAAGACGCCGATCGCCGAGATCGACCTGCTGGCCGTGCGCGGCCGGATCCTGGCGGTGGTGGAGGTCAAGCGGCGCGGGACCATCGAGGCGGCGCTGGAGGCCGTCGGCTTCGACCAGCGCGACCGCCTGCGGCGCGCCGGCGCAGCCCTCGCCGCCCGCCGCCCGGCGCTTCAGGGTGCGTCGGTTCGCCTCGACTTGCTGGCCCTCGCGCCCGGGCGTCTTCCTATGCATATTCCCGACGCCTGGAAGGGCGCGTGAACGACGGATCCCCAGACGCCGGAATGGACCGCGAAGAAGCCGAGACCATCCTGCTGGACGCAGGCGCCGCCCCGGAGGGCGAGTTCCCGCTGATGGAGGCCGCGATCGCCTGCGCCATCCACGAGGACCCGGCGCGCGACGCCGGCCTCGCCCGCGACCTGGCCCAGCAGGGCGTCGTGCGGCTGGGCGAGCGGCTGAAGCGGGAAAGCCCCGAAGAGGCCCTGGCCGAGACCATGGCCGGCGACCTGCGGCTGACCGGCGACCTGTTCACCACCGAAGGCCTCGGCAACGCCGACATCATCACCGTCGCCGAGACGCGCCGGGGCCTGGCCGTCACCCTGGGGATCTTCTACCTGCACGCGGCGCGCCGCTGCGGGCTGACGGTCAAGGGCGTGGACTTCCCCGGCCACTTCCTGCTGCGGATCGAGACCGAGGAGGGCCCGCTGGCCCTCGACCCGTTCTCGGAAGGCCGCGTGGTCCTGCCGTCGGAGCTGACGCGGCGGGCGCTGCACGCGGGCCTCACCCCCAACGTCGCCGACCGGCTGGACCGGCTGATGGCCCCGGTCAGCGACCGGGCCGTGCTGATGCGCCTGCAGAACATCATCTTCGCCCGCGCCAGCGCCGTGCGGGACTACGTCCGCGCCGAGCGGGCCGCCCTGCGGCGGGCGCTGCTGGATCCCGGCGACCACCGCCCCTGGCTGGACGTGGCCTCGGCCCGCGAGGGCCAGGGCGCCCTGGCCGGCGCCCTGGAGGCGCTGCAGCGGGCGACCTCGATCGACGGCGGCGTGGCGCTGGCCGCCCGCGCCCAGCGCGAACGGGTCCGGCTGCGGCTGAACTGACCCCAGGCCCGACCGGGGGCGCTGGCGCTCGGGCCCCGGCGGGCCTATGTCGCAGGGACGCCAACGTCCCGGGGGAACGCCATGTCGCTGAAGGTCGCCGTCCAGATGGATCCCATCGAGGGCGTCAACATCGAGGGCGACACGACCTTCCTGATGATGGAGGCGGCCCAGGCCCGGGGCCATTCGCTGTTCGTCTACACGACCGACAAGCTGGCCATGGAGGACGGCCGGGTCTTCGCCCGCGGTCGCGACGTGACGGTCCAGCGGGTGGCCGGCGACCACGCGAGCCTCGGTCCCTGGCGGCGAACCGAGCTGACCGAGTTCGACGTCGTCCTGCTGCGCCAGGACCCGCCGTTCGACATGCACTACATCGACACGACGTTCTTCCTGGAGGCGGTCCATCCCCAGGTGCTGGTGGTCAACGACCCGCGCGAGGTGCGCAACGCCCCCGAGAAGCTGTTCGTGACCAAGTTCCCGGGCCTGCAGCCGCCGACGCTGATCACCCAGGATCGGGACGCCATCTACGACTTCCGCGCCCGGCACGGCGACATCGTTATGAAGCCGCTGAACGGCCGCGGCGGCTCGGGCGTGACCCGCCACCTGCAGGACGACCCGAACATCGACGCCATGCTCGAGCTGCACGCCCAGATCGGCCGCGAGCCGGTCATCGTCCAGAAGTTCCTGCCGTCGGTGACCAAGGGCGACAAGCGCATCCTGCTGGTGGACGGCGAGCCGGTGGGGGCGATCAACCGCGTGCCGGCGAAGGGCCAGATCCGCTCGAACCTGGCGGTGGGCGGCAAGGCCGAAGCCGTCGAGCTGACCGCCCGGGACCGGGAGATCTGCGCCACCATCGGCCCGGAGCTGAAGGCCCGCGGCCTGCTGTTCGTGGGCATCGACGTGATCGGCGAGTGGCTCACCGAGATCAACGTCACCTCCCCCACGGGCGCGGTGGCGCTGAAGCGCTTCACCGGGATTGACGCGGCCGAGGTGCTCTGGGAACGGATTGAATCCCTCCGCACTACGGCTTAGCTTGCGGGGATAACTCCGCCC
>Ga0268287_100188_pt1 | contig 32993 bp, 27 predicted proteins | sample MetcocultureR3M_FD_191348 | JGI IMG/M metagenome (GOLD analysis project Ga0268287, IMG submission 191348) | Soil microbial communities from Anza Borrego Desert, Southern California, United States - Methanotrophic co-culture R3-M | ecosystem: Environmental > Terrestrial > Soil > Desert | place... | reverse complement strand
TTCAGCCCGCATCCGCACGGCCGTTTTCCGGGCCTCGGTCAGCGCCTGATCGCTCCGTTGTTTCACTGGACGTCTGCTCATCCTTCTCAGACGTCATAATCTCGCTTTAGTTACCGAATCAATATTAACCCGGCCTATAAATATAGGCCGGGTTAATCCGGGGCAGGGATGCCCCGGCGCGGCGACAAGCCGCGTGAGCCCAGGCCGGGCGTGTACCGGGCCTGGGCGGTGGCCCGAAATACCAGGAGGGTATTTACGGGCCTGATTAATAAACGGTCCCAAAATGTAGTCGAAGTAACGGGGGGAGAATTGATCACAGTGGACTTACATCGAAGTTCAGCGAGGGAGATAGCGACGCGTATCAACCGCCCTCTCATGCTGTTATAACACCACTCACCCTCCCCTTCCTCCCTCACATTGAATTCCGTTCAGAAATCAGCGAGGCTATAAAAAGAACAACATGGAGCCTTCGTATGTCCCCTCCCCGAGGTGGTGCCCGTCCTCGTGCCGGCCGTAAGCGCGGCAGTAATGTCTATGGCGAACCGACCCGGCCCGTTCGGGTTCCGCTCAGTCTTTATCCCGGCATCCAGCAGCTGCTCGATCGCCTGAAGATCGTCCGTGGCGCCTTGCCGCACTTCGGTGAAGTGGCTTTCCCCGAAACCGGCCACCAATCGCTATCGATCCCCCTCTTTCTGAGCCGGGTCCCTGCGGGCTTTCCCTCGCCCGCCGACGATTATGTTGAGAAACGGCTCGACCTCAACGAGCACCTCATCGATCATCCGGCGGCGACCTTCTTCGTCCGGGTGAAAGACCATTCGATGGAAGGCGCCGCCATTCATGACGGCGATCTCCTGGTGGTGGACCGCGCCATCGAGCCCAGCCATGGACGGATCGTCATCGCCGTCGTGAATGGCGAACTCACGGTCAAGCGGCTGGCGTTTCGAGACGGCCATGCCTGGCTCGAGCCTGAAAATCCGGCGTATCGTCCGCTCCAGCTGACCGAGGGCCTCGATTGCGTCATCTGGGGTGTCGTGAAGCACGTGATCCATGCGGTTTGACTCATCTTTTGATGACGAAACGGTATACTGGGATCCTACTAATGAACCTGGTATCACCTTCTCAGGGGCACCCATGAATCGAACGATCCATCCATTACCGACGGATTACCGGGAGCAAAAGACCCAAAAACAGCTCGACTATTTTTCAAGGGTTAAAGACGCGAGGGAGAATTTTAAGGAGGCCGCTTTCATTCCCGCGGAGTTGATTCAGAAGGCTCAAATCATCGATTGGGGATGCTGGGATGACGACTGGGCTAAGCCGTGAAGAAGTTTTAGATCTGATCGCTCAAATTGGCGATCAAGACGCTGTTTTGATCGGTGGCCAAGCCGTTGCCTTGTGGGCCCAGTTTTATCATCTCACACCGAATTTACCGGTTCTTTCCAGCGACATCGACTTTCTCGGAGACAGCGATGCGGCCGAACAGGCCAGCGAAAAGCTAATTCGCTATGCAGCCCGCCTCTATCTACCCAATCTAGATGACCCAACACCAAACAGCGGCAAAATAACGCTCGGTCTTCCAGGGCACCCCGATCCCATAGAGATTGACTATTTATACGCCATTACTGGTCTTGATTCAGATGACATTGCCCGGCGCGCGGTGACCCTCAACCTAAACCAACACCGCCTAAAGATCCTTCATCCGGTCCAATGTCTTGAGAGCAAAATTGCTAATTTGGCATTCTATCCATCGAAAAGAAATCCGGCCGGCATTGAGCAGGCGCGACTGAGTATTTTGATTGCTCGGGCTTTCCTGGCCGATCTGATTCGGCGCAATCGAATCGATGATACGTATGCTTTAGCAGAGCGAATCGGTCGTTTTTCCATTCGTGACTCGGCGCGCTTTGCCCACTATCGCTATCAGCTAGATACGCTTCAGGCAATCCCTATTGAAGACTATCCAGACAATCCATTCAAAACCATCCGTTTCCCTCAGATTCAGCAAAAAGTCTCGGAAAAGCGCCAATCCTTTCAGAAACTGATGGAGAGGCGTCAGAAACTTTCGGACTCATCCCTTGATGAACCCCGGTTCCGAATCTGATTCAAATGCAAGCGGACGCCGATCTCAATCCGCCTTTGCCCTGATCGACGGCAATTCGTTTTACGTCTCCTGCGAGCGGGTGTTCAACCCGAAACTCGAAGGGCGGCCGGTAGTGGTGCTGTCCAATAATGACGGCTGTTGCGTCGCGCGTTCGGAGGAAGCAAAAGCCCTGGGCGTCCCCATGGCCGCGCCCTACTTTCAGATCCAGAAAGATTTCGAGCGCGCCGGCGGTATTGCCTACTCCTCGAATTACGGGCTCTATGCCGATCTCAGCCAGCGCATGATGAGCGTGATCGGCCAGTTTTCCGATCGGCAGGAGATTTATTCGATCGACGAGTCCTTTATCGAATGGACCGGGTTTCGCCGGTTCGATCTGACGACCTTGGCGCGTGACCTTCGACAGCGGGTGAAGCGCTGGGTCGGCATTCCGGTGGGGGTCGGAATCGGCAGCACCAAGACCCTCGCCAAGGCGGCCAACCGGCTGGCCAAGAACCACCCCGACTTCAAGGCGCATGGCGTGTGCAATCTTCTGGACCTACCCGAATCGCTGCAGGACAGCTATCTCGCTCGGCTCGCGGTGGGGGATGTCTGGGGCGTCGGCGCCCGCTGGGCGCAAAAGCTTCAGAATCTCGGCATTCGGTCGGCGCGCGATCTGAAACAGGTCGATCCCGGTTGGATCCGTCAGCACTTCTCGGTAGTGCTGGAACGCACCGCACTGGAACTTCGTGGAACTCCCTGCATCGAGTTCGAAGAGGCCCCACCACCGAAGCAGCAGATCATCTCCTCACGGAGTTTCGGTCAGCCGGTCACCACCTTGGAGGAACTCACTCAAGCGGTGAGTGCGTATACCGCTCGCGCCGCCGAAAAGCTGAGAGCCCAAGCTTCTTGCACCGGCGCCCTCACGGTCTTTTTGCAGACCAACCCTTTTAACGTCAAAGAGCCGCAATACCATCCTTCGATGACCCTTCGGCTGGCCTCACCCAGTGCGGACACCCGAATCCTGATCCGGGCGGCCCTCTCGGGATTGAAGCATCTCTATAAACCGGGGTACCGCTACCAAAAAGCCGGGGTCATGCTGCTCGATTTTTCGGCGGCCACCGTAGAACAAGGCGATCTCTTTTCAGCGTTTTCCGATCCCACCACCAGCATCAACCCGCGAACCGACCGGGCGCAACTCATGGCCACCCTCGACCAGCTCAACCAAAAGCTGGGCCGGGGCACCCTCTGGATTGCCGCCGAAGGCGTCAAACAGAATGACGTTAAACAGAATTGGCAGATGCGCCGCGGACATCTTTCGCCGGCCTACACCAGCCGTTGGGATCAGCTGCCGGTGGTAAGGGCGATCGAGTACGCTTAGTTTTTCGTCACGCCCTGGTCGTCTGGTTCATCCGGAATATATTCAAAAAGATCGCCAACCGAACAGTTAAACAGTTTGCAAAGCTGTTCCATCGCGTCCAACTCGATGCGGACCGCTTTCTCCTGGTACAACAGGGTAACGGTGTTTCGATGCAGTCCGGTTGCCCGGGCTACATCGGCAATTTTCATTTTGTGCTCGCCCATAACACGGGAGAGATGGCATCGGATCATAACAAGGAGAAATCTCCGATCGAGGAAATATTTTCATTTAGAATGACAAAATGACATTGACAGTGTTATTATGATTGTCATAATGTCATCCTGCCGGGCATTTAGTTTTATAACCGGGTATTATGGCATGCCGCGAAACCGGCAGAACGATTTGCGCCTCGAACTATGACAGCGCCACCCCGCCAACGTTGCTCGACTAAACGTGTTTCGGCGGGAAAGGAACGGGATGTCCTTAACCCAAATCTTGCTTCAACCTAAAACGGCCGGACGCCCCTTGGCTTTCTTCGCATCTCTCAACCGATTCACCTGCCTTGCCCTGTTGACGTTTCAATCGATCCACGCCGCCGAACCGATCCCAGCGGAAGACAAGGTCTGGGTCATGGGCAGCGACCGCGATTATCCGCCTTACCAGTTTCTGGATGGTGCCGACCGGCCGATAGGGTTCGACGTCGATGTCGCCCGGGCCGCGGCCGAGGTGATGGGGCTCAAGATCACGATCCGCACCGATGCGTGGAAAACCTTGCGCCAGGATCTTGAAAATCAGCGCCTCGATGGGGTGGTCGGCATGTTTTATTCCGCCGATCGCACTCGCAACGTGAATTTCACCAGTCCCTATCTTCAGCTGCACCATCACCTGTTCGTTCCGCGCGGCTCTACCTTCCAGCGTCTCGAGGACCTGACTGCGGCCCGGCTGGTAGTACAAAACAGTGACCTGATGCACGATCGCTGGAGCGCCCAAGGCGCGTCCGTAACAGCCGTCCCCAGCTTAAGCGAGGCCCTCCTCGGCCTTGAGGCCGGACAGTTCGATGCGGCCTTAATTCCCTACCTGCAGGGCCTCTACTTGATCCGCCAGAACCACATCGCCAATGTCATTCCAGTCGGAGAACCGTTGTTCCCGACCCAAAAATGCATCGCGCTCGCCAAAGGCCATCCGGAACTTCTGGGCCAATTCAACGAAGGACTGACTATCATCAAGGCGAGCGGGCGCTATGACGAGATATATGATCACTGGTTCGGCATCACCGCGCCCAGCACGGCGGACGAAACGCTCAGGGTCTATCTCGCCTGGGACATAGCCTTTCTCGCCAGCGTAGCAGTGCTCGGGGTATTAGGAGTCATCCAGTTTCGACAAAGAACCCGCCGCCTGTCCCAGGAAATCGAGCACCAGCGGAAAATAGCGCTGCACGATCCGCTAACTGGGCTTGGAAATCGCTTGCTCTTACTGGAGCGTTTTGAACAGGCCCGGGCGGGCGCGCGCCGGCATCAGTACCGGATCGCGCTACTTTTGATCGATCTCGATGGGTTCAAGACGGTTAACGACCGATTGGGGCATCACGCCGGCGATCGGATCCTCTGCTCCGTAGCCCAACAGCTTCGCCAGGCCGTGCGCGACACGGACACGGTGGTCCGGAATGGTGGGGATGAGTTCATCATCCTGCTGAACGAATTGCCGGACGAACAGCCCGCCGCCGCTGTCGCGGACAAAATCCTCCGGCACCTGGATACGCTCTCTGAGCCCCTCCTGGAGGGTATTCCCTTGGGCGCGAGCATCGGCATCGCCCTTTATCCGACCCATGGCAAAGAGTTGGAGTCGTTAATCCGGAAGGCCGACCGCGCCATGTATCATTGCAAGGCCAACGGCAAGAACCGCTATGGCGTTTGTCCTAGCGAGGCCGGCTGAGTCTGGGCCACCGATCTGACGGTCGTACGTGATTCACGACGCTTCATGGCGTTCTTCCTCCCGCTCCGATATTCAACATTGGCCTGAGCCCTTGTGCCGAAATCACAGAATCCTTGCCCCGCGCATCCATCGGAACTTTCTGCGAAACCGATAATTGGCACCTTCCACGTTAATGATCAACGTCTCGCCAGGGAAAGGCACCGATTCCTGAATCTGGCGTAAAACCTCCATCGCACGCCGCTTGCTGTGCAGCTGAAAAAAACCCGTGACGCGATAACCCAACACATAGCAAGGCAGATGCGCGAGGTGCTCGACGCGCTTTCTTACAAAGTATGCCTTGCGCAACCCCGGTATGGCCATTAGGGCAGCGCGCAGTTCATCGACGACGTCCTCAGGAAGCCCATGGCGCTCGAATCGGTCGCCCAACCACACTTGGCTGCGCTCCTCAATGGCGGCCTCCAGTAGCTGCGAACGTTCGACCAGACGCTGGTGCCAGGCATGAGCCTCGTCCTTTCTACCGTTACGCCAGTGGTAGTCACGCAGCTGCTCGCAGCCGTTTACGATCGTGTTCTCATCGAGCCGCATAGCGTGTTCGACCAACGCACAGCCATTGGCATCATCACGACTCAGCAGGCGAACGCCCAAGCCGAAGCAGGCCAGTGCATTGTCCGGGGCGCGTTGATGCAGGGCTCGGAACTGGGCCAGGGCATCATCGACATCATCGCCGATGGTTTCGGTCAGTCTTGCGCGATCGTATGCCTCCTGCACCGTCAGTTCCGACCCGTCCTCGAGTCGTGCGTTTAATTCGGCCAGTTGCCGGCGGTCGTCCTGAACCTGCCGATAGCGCTCCTCCCAGGAAGGCAAGATGTGGTCCGTCCAACGTCGGTCAAAACTCTCGGTAATCGCTTGCAGCGCGTCGCCGAGGAGTCGGTCGGCGGCCTGGCCCACGGCCGGAAGGGCCAGGCGCGGAGGCGCGCCGATCGCCTTGAGACGATCACTCAGTGCGGGGTGGGTATCCGCCAAGTCCGTTGGCCGGGCGATCGCCTGATCCAGCCACGCTTGGACCGATACGTCGTCCAGTTCCGTGGCAACCCCCTGGCCTAGGCCGAAATAGGGTGCAAAGCCGGGTTGCGGCTGTTCGTCGGCTTGTTTATAGATCTGCGGCCAGTATCGCTCGGCCAAATAGCTGCCGACGACATTGACGCTGGTGAGGGCCGCGGCTGCCGCCTGCGGCGATGTGATCCGGGCGGACGTGGCATCGGCCTCGTATTCGTTTGCCCGGGCCATTGGGAAAGAATAGGCATTGAAGTAGGGCGCGAACCAGGTCAGAAAAGGCTTGAAGAGAAAGCTGCCCTTGCTCTCGGTAGCGTCCAGAACGGCCAGAAGGCGCCCCCAACGCACGCGCTGACGGTAGATCCAATTCGACACCCGCCCGTGCCCCTTGGCGAGATGCCCGAATTCATGCGCGAGCACGGCCTTGAACTGCTCCTCGGTCAACGTTTTCATCAGGGGCAAGCCGATGAGCAGGTAGTTTCTAGGCCAGCCAAAGATGCCCAGGCGCGGCGATTGCACCACGCCGGCGTTGAAATCATCGGTGATCAGAACATGGTGAAAGCGTGGCGCGCTCAACTGGCGGCGCAACCCATCGATCATGGCGAACAGCTCAGGTGCCTCCCTAGGCTTGATTTCGGTACCCACCGGCGGGTCAATCTTTACCCACAGCGCCTTGACGATCATCCAGAGGAAGAAGCCGACGAGGATGATCAGCTTTACGGCAAAAGCCTTGAGCACCATGATCGATGCAAGCAGCACCGCCATCAGTGCAATGATCAACAACAGCATCGCGCCGACATAGGCGTTGCCAAGCATCGCCAGCAGGAACACCTTCAACCGATAGCGACCCGGCTTGCTCTGCGCTTGATGCTCGAGTCTGCCGACCAGAGCTTCGAACTGTTCGTTGGTCATCGAACCTCCTGCCTAACACGCAGGCCGCCATGAGCAAGCAGTTCTACCTCGTAGCTTGCGGCCATAGGGTGCCGGTAGTGGTCGTCCATCGCGGGTAGAATCCGAACGCCAAAGACTAGGTCGCCGAAATTCTCATCACTCGAAGGATCAATGATTGGGTCTCCAATGGCATCAACGCTCATTTCAATGCCTCTCCCGAGGGCTTAACAAGACAAGAATGATCGATCGACGGGCGATTCCGACCCGATCAGGTAATCGGAGACAAAGAATCCGTCACCCGTGAGTTACATATTGTCCATGAATGGCATGTTAATCGCTTGTAAGCCGAGGCTTATTTTGGCGTCAGCCATGGATTACAGCGTGAAAGGCAAACTCCCTTGGAAATGGTGTGATGGCCGGTATCGGCGCGATCAGCGACGAGTGAAGCCCCAACGGGGTGATGGACCCTCCTTCCCTTCCACCTATTACGGCTGAGGCTCTACGATGGAAGAACCATCGTTTTTTGGATTGTTCACCCGAAGACTGACGCGGTACAGGCGCATGGGCTCGGCCGCATAGGGCTGCAACAACGCTTGGGCGGCTTCCAGCGAGGTTTCAGGATCCAGCCACGTATCATAGCTGGACGGGGGTAGGATCACCGGCATGCGATCGTGGATCGTCGCCATCAGCGAATTCGCCTGCGTCACGATGATGGTGCACGATTCGATGCGTTGCCCCTCGCCTTCCCAGCGGTCCCAAAGCCCTGCCAGGGCGAACGGCTCGCCGGATTGAAGCCCGACCGCATAAGGCTGTTTCCCTGTTTCCTCGGCTCGCCACTCATAAAAAAGGGCCGCAGGAATTAAAGCCCGGCGCTTTCGAAACGGCTGCCGGTAGGCCGGCTTTTCGGCCACGGTTTCCGCCCGGGCATTGATAGTGGAGTAGGTTAGCTTGGACTCTTTTGCCCAGAAGGGCAGGAGGCCCCAGGTGAGCGACACCAATTCCCGCCCGCCTTCGTCATCGAGCCGCACCGCCAGGACCGGCTGCGTCGGCGCCATGTTATACCGCGGCTGGGTGCTGAAAATCCGGATCTTCGCCTCCGAAACTTCGAACCGCCGCGCCAGGGTTTGAGGGTTGGTGTATTGGGCGAAACGACCACACATATCAACTCCACCGCCACCATGCCTTAACAGAAATTCCCGGGTAGGGTAATACGCGACATTACTATCCACAATTCCCGTGGAAAACCCTGTGGATAAGTGCGGGGATAAACCGGGCCGTCTCCCATCGTATCAGGCTTCTTGTTCAGCTGATTACGTTCTGATCAACCGTAACCCTTCGGGTCATTTTTGTACCATGTACTTGATTTTTCGAGATTCATGTATTACAGAACGATGAATCAATGACTTATTGACACGATGTCAGCCAAAGCCGACATGTCGTCACACCATCAAGACTAGGCAGTGGATAAGTGTTCGCAAGTGTTTCAAAAACGAATCATCGGCCCCATGTTTCGAAGAGGTATAGCGTGCCGGAAACGGATAACCCCCCGGCAAGGGCAGCCATCGAATCCGTCCACGAGACCTCGCGTGGGCTCAGCGGACCGGGATGGCAGCTGATTAGCAATACCTCTGGCTGGCCACAGTAACAGCCATGGTGGAATACACTGCCCGTTTGGGATCCGTTGCCGGCGGCGCCCGTCGTGCTAGCGGCCGGAACGACTACGCCGTGCGTCTCCTCCAACCAAGCAGGCCAGCGACACCGCTCACCAATAAGGCCAGGGTGGAAGGCAGAGGAACGGCTGCGACAGCGTTGATATGATAACTGTACCCTGCTCCCCAGAAGAGCCCGGCGGGCGTGAGGCCATCCAGCTGAAGGGCCTGCCCTTGAAAAATCCCCGTCAACTCACTCGGAAGGCCCGTCGAGAAGCCCGTGCAATAGGTATTGGGCGGCATAGGCCCGAAACAGGGACCAGAATTGCCGTACAAGGTGTCGCCGATGACCTGAAGAGAAAAACGGGGTAGATCGAACTCCGGCAAGCTTTCGGCGCCATAAAGCTCGGTGCTTATCAGCTGTGCCCAGAATTGTTCCGTCGTGTCTTCGAGCGTACCGCCATCCATAGAAATTTCGGACCGCCACCAATAGCGATAGAACTCAATGTCGAATCGCCCTGTCAGTGTATAGGTTTGTGGTTGCGACGGCTCATCGCTGGATGGACCGGAAACGACCAAACCGAGGGGCGGGGTATATGTGACGCTGCTGCCCGCGCCAATTACGTAAGTTTGCCTGGCCGTGATTTCCATGCCGCCATCGACCACGAAGGCGTAACTCTCGCCGGCCGCCAGTCCGACGATTCCCACCAATAGCTTTAACGCTACATTCGACATCTGATTCCTCTCTTCCATTCCTCATGACGACCCACTCAATGGGCCGGTTGTTTTCATACGCATCCGCTACGCGACGGGCTATGGGCAGCCGCATCCCGATGATGTCATCGGAGGTCACGCATCCGTCACCTTTGCGTGACATATTGTCGATGAAGCGCCTGCAAATCGCTTGTCAGCGTTGGTTTATTTTTTTGTCAGCCAAAGATTGCAATGGCGTGGGCGGCCTAGTACCGAAGAATGGAGTGGGTAATCGTTTCGTGCTTTCCATGGGCTATTCGCTGCTCGTTGATTGTGATCGTTCACGAATCATAAACAGCGCAACATAGACTGGAAAGGGCGCGTCGGGTTATCCATCGACGAAACGCCTAATGGCGCTTTTCATCCAAACCGCCTTGCACGCGGTGCATGGCCGCTTCGGCGATCGCCTGAGCCCGTTCGATCGTAATCCCCTGGTGGAAGTCGACCGACAAGGGATGGTCGGATTCCTCCGGAACGATGGACGGCCGCTGGTTGCCGGCGCGCGGGCGCGCCATCGTCTTCAACCCATAGGTGTTGGGGTAGTACGGCAAATAATTGCAAAACCAACCGAAATAGCGGTCGCCGAGGTCGGGTGCCTCATAGGTTTCTACATAGCGAGCGAAGCTCTTCTCGCTTACGGACACCCAGACGCCCCAGAGAAAAGGCTGATGGATGCCGACAATTGGAATTTCGAGGCAGACCCGAATGAAGAAATGCCGCCCGTCTTCGTCATCATACCAGCACAAATCGCTGGTCAATTCACCGGCGGCCTGGACTTCGGACGGTTGTTCAAGAAAAGGATCCGGTGCCCGAAAGGCAAAGCTCGGCGAGCCTTCATGAACTTGCCCGCAACAGGAACAGGTGAAGCTAAAAATCGAGGCCATGCAGGTTGCCGCTAGTTCGGTGAAGGCCCGTCCAGCACATCCACCGAACAAGGTTCGGTGTGGCGCTGGGGCCAGGGCAAACGATAACCCCGCTCGGCCCACCACGCTTCGGCGAGGGGCTTAATGTACTGATCCCATTTCTCGGCCAACGCCTCGCAACGATCGAACATCCAGTTCGGATTGAAGGCCAAAGGCTTTGGTGGTGGGTTCTCCTTGACCTATGAGGCATAAAGCGATTCACAATAGGTTTTGAAGGCCGGATTCAAATCGAGGGCCCGTTGTTCTGCTTCAGGGGTCATCGTTTTTCGGGGGCTGTTTCGGTTGAATGTCGCTCATCCCAAACGGGTTGACTCATTTTAGCGTGTTTCAACGTGTGAACCGCACGAATTCAGTTGGCGAGCGTCGCCTTGCCTTTCCCAAAACCCGGTCTACACTAAAGGTGACTGCGTTGTTGTCCAACGCTGCGCTTGGCGCCTCCACTCCACGACAGCGCGGTCATACCCTGCCTTGTCCCCCGTGCGTATTCATGAATGAATCACCCGTCCATCGAGCGTCGAGCTTCGGTGTTCTTCTAAAACCGCCCGCCCATTTTCGGTGACAACGCCGGGATACTTTGCAAAGTCCTTCACCCTAGTTGGCATTGAGTCTTGCCACGGCAACCAGTTCACCCGATTGAAGACCAATCGAGAAGGTCATCCCGTTCAAGTAACAAAGGAGGCTACGGATACGCTAGAGCCTTCAATCTAGTCAGCGTATCATGATCCTTCCAGACGCATCATGACGAAAAGATTTCATGGCCGCCGCAATTCGTGAAAAATTCTCATCGCAAGCCGCCCCGGAAGTCCTGGCCGCACTGCGACGCATTGCCGAGTCCGAGGGCCGACAGTTCCAGGCCGTGCTTGATGAAGCCTTGAGGGAATACATCGAGCGCAAGGAAAAGGGACGCCCCCGCCGCCACGTATTAGATGCTTTCGCGCAAAGCCTGAGTGAGTTCGATAGCCTATATAAAGAACTTGCAAAGTGACGGAACGGGATTACCTGACCGTTGCCGATGTGCTGGCGATGCACTCGGTGTTGATGCAACGCTACGGCGGCGTGTCCGGCATCCGTGATCCTGGAGCGCTCGAAGCGGCCTTGTTTCGTCCGCAGACCGGCTACTATGCCGACATTGTCGCCGAAGCGGCCGCGCTTTTGGAAAGCCTGGCGATCAATCACCCCTTTCTTGACGGCAACAAGCGGATCGCCTTTGCCGCCACCGATGTCTTTCTTCGCATCAACGGTCATCGGATCAATGGTGCACCGATGGACCTTTATGCCGATATGATGCGGATGTTCGAAACCAGCACGTTCGATATGGCTCATCTTGAGCCATGGCTGAGGAAACGGGTTATTAGCGCCTCATAAAAATGGAATCCCGGTCCGCTTGCTCCTGGTCACCCCGGCCCTCGGCCATGAAATCCGAAGAAAACCGGGCGAACTTGGCTAACACGCGAGCGAGCGACCGACGGGCGGGCCGAATACGGATTTCATCCTCCACCCGTTCGATTTCCAGATCGATGTCCGCGCGTTCATAGGCGAGATCGCCCGGAATCCGAACGGATTTGCCGTTCTTGAAGGCTCGGGTAATGCAACATGACAAACTCGGAATGTAAGGCAGGATGCTGGTCCTGCTTCGATTGAGTGGCTGTCCCAATGAGCGGGGTCGATGTCTAGCCTTATTTTCGCGGAGGTTTGCGGTGTCTAAAGTAAACCGCCCAGATCAGCACGCCGAATTCGATCATCCCGATCACCATCACCGCGGCAAACAGCCAGTCCCACCAGGCCATGAATGCTCCTTATTCATGTTTTTCCTTTTGAATTGAGGTTGGGCACTGACCATGCCGGCCTCTAAGTGGTGGGCATAAAAAGCCCCGAATGGATCGGGGCGATTCGTCCGTGTAGTGGTTGGCGAGGCCATTTTGGCAAAGCCATACTTGGTGGCGAATCAGTATCCGCACTTATTGCGGGTTGTCATCGACTGAACCCGATGGGATGACCAAACACCGGTTAGCGATCAACCCACTGTGGAACGATCGGTTACCTTCCCCTAAAGTCAAGCGCGGGTGGAACGGAAAGTTGCATTTGAGGGGCGATGCGCCCCGATCGTACCCGGCACTATCGCACCTGACGTGCGCCACTCGGGAGTCCATTCGATTCACAGCGGCAGCGCCGCTCTAGCCGGATTATCGATGCCCGTCGCATTAACGACCGTAGGCCACTTAGCCGAGGTCCCATGGAGCACCGTGCTTCGTACGTCATCGGGCACCAGGATGAACGTCACGAACAGACAGATAGCCAGCCAAGTCGTGGCGGACACCGCCAACCCCATCAGCAGGAATTTGGGAAAGCTATCCGCGGGCGGCAGCGGCTCGAAGATTGTCATCAAATTAACTCTCCGTGTTGACGATAGACGGATCAAAGGCCAAGCGGCTTAAACCCTTGGCGCCTCGTCATGACGCTACCGTGTTCGGCCTACAAAAGCTGTGATGTATTACCACCGCGGCAGAGGGAGGCCACTTCATCCCGAAATCATCCCAAGGTGGAACGGAGGGTTGCATTTTCCGCTTAACGCGTGCGGCTACGGCCCCGTATACTGCGGAGCCTTGGTTAAGAAAGCGATGCCATGATCACCTTTTCCATTTGGCTGGAAGCCAGCGATCCGGTCAGGAATATCCGACGCGCGTATCAGTTGGCGGTTGGACAGGATCTCTTCGGCACGTGGATGGTCGAGACGACCTACGGGCGGGTGGGCACCAAGGGTCGCACCCAAGTCGTGATGGTCCAGGATGAAGCGGAAGCCTGCCGGGTGGTCGAGCGTTGCCTCAAGCGCCGGGCGAGCGCCCCGAAACGGATTGGGGTGCCCTATGTGGTGAAAGGCGTCACAGGCGCTTTAAGCGCGGATTGGCGACAAATCTGGCCAGAGTGCCTGGCTCACTAGCATCAGGGCCGGGACCGCCGGCTGGATGTTTATCTCGTGGCCCTCACCTATGTCGAACGGATATCATCTCGGATCACAGCTTGTTCCATCCGGGTAAGCAGGAGTCCATATGCGGTCGGCCGGGAAAAGTGGACGCTAAAGATTAAGCCGGGCGCCGCTTCTTGTGGGACCGTTGGGAGTAAGCTCAGGCGGTAAAGCGGCCAACAGTCGGGTCATAGTACCGGGCCCGGCACTATGAGCCGAGGCCGTCCACGTGGTAGTAGCTCGCCGTGGCGCTCGGGCTGCCGACGAGGCGGATTCGCTGTGACACAGGATTAAAGCAACACTCCGGGTTAAGCCACGCCAGCCTGTCCCTATTGTGGCTGTGATTCCAGCATTCTGACCTTGTTGGCAGCCGGCTGATACCCGTGGCTTGCGGATTTCCGATACCACGCCAATGCTGTTTTGCGATCAACCGGAACTCCCAACCCGAGTTCGTGAATGTGCCCAAGACTATATTCGGCAGCGACCTCGTTTTGTTCCGCTGCTTTTCGAAACCAGGCGATGGCTTTCGTTTGATCGCGTTCGAGGCCCAAGCCGTTGGCATACATGACGGCAAGGTAGTTTTGCGCATGGGCATGGTTCTTCTCTGCTGCGCGTCGTATCCACTTGGCGGCCTCCTGGTATTTCGCGGCCTCCTGCTTTCCTTCCTCGAAGAAGATCAGCCCCATCCCGAAATCGCCATCCGCCTGACCGCTTTCGGATAATTTGTGGAACCACTTTGTCGCTTCGGCCGTGTTTTTGGCGACCCCGCCAGTCCCGTAGAGATAGGTATTTCCCATCTCCCTTTGCGCCGCCGGAAACCCTTGTTCCGCAGCCTTTCTTAACCAAACAAACCCCTCCTGAGGATTTTGGATCATGCCTTTCCCGTTAAACAACAGAATCGATAACCGGTATTGGCTTTGGGCATGCCCAAGTTCAGCCGCTTCCCGATAATAGCGGGCGGCTTGACCCAAATCCTGTCTGACCCCTAAACCGATTTCGTTCATTCCGCCCAATTCCAACAGCGCCTCGGGAAATTTCAGATCGGCCGCTTTCTGAAACCATTTAACAGCGTCCGGCAAACTCTTGGAGATGCCTGCCGCACCCTCGCGGTAAATCATGGCGATGACATGGTAGGCTTTCGGGTAGCCTTGATCGGCCGCCCGACGCAATAAGCCCATGGCTTGTTGAGCTGCGGTGGCGTTCGCCCGCCCCCCTTGGAACATTCCTAAAGCCAGCATGACCTGCGCATCGGCGTAACCTTGATCGGCCGCCTTGCGAAACCATTTCATCGCCTCGGGGGAGCTCTGCCGTACGCCCATGCCGCTAGCGTAAAAATTTCCCATATTCGTTTCCGCCGGAGCAAACCCTTGATTGGCGGATTTTTGGGTCCATTCAACGGCCAAGGCGATATCCTGCTTGACGCCTTCCCCCTTCAAATACGCGTGGCCAAGATTCAACTGTCTTTCCCTGTCCCCCTTTTCCGCCGACCGCCGATACCAGCGCACCGCCTCGACGAAATCCGGGGGCACCCCTTCGCCCTTCTTGTACATCACCCCCAGATTATTCATGGCCGTCGTATGCCCCTGCTCGGCGGCCTTGCGATAAAGGCGGAGCGCTTGGGCGTAATCCTGAGGCAGTCCGGTCCCGGAATGGAACATCGAACCGACCTCCGCCGTGACGTCCGGATTGCCGGCGTCGCCGGCATCCAATAGCCATCGCTTGGCCTCGTCGACATTCTTCGGGACGTCAGTGCCTTGTGCCAGCAAGAGACCTAAGCGCACCTTGGCCTCAAGCTGTCCTCCTTCCGCCAACTCACGCCAGAGGCGCAAGGCTTCATTCGGGTCTTTCGCCACACCGTCGCCGCGAAGGTAGGCTGTCGCCAAGTCAAACTGGGCCACCTGATGCCCTTGGGCCGCGGCTTTGTCCAGCCAGGTCTTCATCTTTCCTAAGTCCTTAGGGACCCCCTTGCCTTCGCGGTAGAGTACGGCGAGTTGGAACTGGGCCCTTGGATCACCGCCGTTCGCGATGGGTTCCAACACCGACGCCGCTTTTCGGTACCACTCCTCAGCCAAGCGCTCGTTGCGCGTCACCGAAACGCCGGACTCATAGAGTGAGCCCAACAAGACTTGAGCGTAGGCATGACCTTGACGCGCGGCCTGTTCGCACCAGTGCAGCCCTTGTTGAGGATTGCGCTCCACCCCGAAGCCTTGCAGATCGGCCAGCGCCATGCGGTACTGCGCATCGGGCACGCCGTTTTCGGCCGCCTTGAGCAGCCACCGCACTGCTTTCTTCTGTTCGCCTTTCGCATCCAAAACCAAAGCCAACCAATACTGGCCGAACGGGTCGTTGCGTGCCGCTGCCTTTGTCAACAGGTGTCGGGCCTTTTCCTGGTTTTTGGGTACCCCCACCCCAAACCAATGGAGATAACCCAATAACCTTAAAGCGGGTACATGGTCTTTCTCGGCCGCTTGCTCGTAAAGTTTTGCGGCCTTGGCCGGGTCCTTGAGCAATCCAGCCCCTGACAGATAATGCCCGGCTTGTTCAGTCAATGCTTGCGGGTAACCCGCATCGACGGCCTTTTGCAGCCATGCCAAAGCGCTATTTCGATCTGTAGGAACACCCTCTCCGTGCCAGAGAATCAGATACATGGCTAACATGGCTTCGGCATCGCCCGCCTCGGCGCGCGCTTTCAATTGCTCCAAAGGACTCGCCTTCTCAGGGTCCGGCTGGGTGATGAAAAATTGCGGCGCAAAGGGATTGTCCACCGACAAAGCCGACGGCAAAGGCGGGAGATCGATGTCGGATCGCGGCAACTCTCCCGGAACGGAGCTGTAAGCCTTGACATCCGGCACCGTCGCGTCAACTTGGGGCGTCAAGACGAGTGATATCACCACAAGGGCAATCTGCGGATTTCGAAGTACCGGTGAAATGGGCATTGGGAAAGTCCCTGTTTATTGAAAACATTCGTTGTTGAACATTTCGTTCTACCACTTCGCCTGACAACGAAGGGCGAGCGGTTCTAAATCGCCAGTTTGTCGCCCAGAAAGGAGAAATCCGGCGCGCGTGTCGTTCTTGGGCCAGCCTCCTTGATAAAGAAGAATTCCTCGCCGAGGTGCGCTAATACCCGTCGTTTCAAATCACTGCTCTCCGGACTCGCCCACGAGTACGGGTCTTCAAACACCTTGACCAAAACGCCACCCCCGATCTCTTGCACCCGGCACGCAGGCGCCGACAGCAGCCGTTGCCGGCCGATGAAGTCCACGTACGGTCCGCCGAAATAGTTTTGCCAATATAAACCTGGCAGATACTTCGTTTTATCAATGCCGACCGCCCGCACCCGCGCCCCGTCGGGTGTATTGAACGCCAGGTTGTTGGCCGCCCATTCGCTGGAGGTGGACGCATGCGCATGCCAAGGCGCAAGTTCCTCGCAGGCCCGCGCAAAGAAGACATCGATCCATTCCTTCGTTGCCTGCCCCTCGAATTGGCTCGTCAGGAATTGCATGGCGATAGTGTTGCCCCAGTTTCGAATTTCACCGTTGCGCTTTAAAACGTACTGATCGAATTCGATCACGAGAATAAGCGCCTTGGATGCTCCCCGCAATTCACAGATTCCACGTTGTCGATCATACTTAGGCGGACCGAAGCGCTTGACCAATGCTTCGTAATACGGCCCGTGCTCCAATCCTTTGCTGATCACTCCATCTCGAAGCGCCGACTTATGCGTGAGGTCCATCGGCGTCTTGGGCTCCCGGTAGCGCCAGATATGCAAGCCAGCAGTCCACTTGGGCGCATAGTCCATGAGCAACCGCTGAAAACGATCCAGCGTATCCATATCCAGGAAGGGCTCGCCAAAGGAGAATTCAACATCAACTCGTCGCTCCGTTTTGTTTTTCTCGGCCATTTTCTCGTGTCTACATTATTATTTCGAAGGAATCGGCTTAGGAATGATTACTCCTCGATCGATTAGCCTATGTAACTCACCGCTTTGAGGGAGCCGGGCGTTGGTGTAGAGTTCGATAATGAGATTATTTCTTTCCGCATATTCTCCCAAATCCCTAAGCTGCGGCGTGATCGACAGGCTTTGGGTGTCCTTGACCTCAATAATCGATCCGCGCTGCTGAATCGTAACACTCGGCGGGAAGTCGGGTACCCGATAGCCGCCGGGACCGCTGCCGGGAATCGTCTCCCGACCGGGGCCGACATTGCGAGGAATACCCAGACTATTCGATACCGCGCCTTCCGCAGCCCGGCCGGAAAGCGCTCTAGCCGCGCCGCCTCCCCCGATTCCCCCAAAACCGCTACCGCCACCAATACTGGAGCCACCGCAGCCGACAGGCCCCTCTGGACAGTTAGGAGTGTTCACCGCCACGTGGTAGCGTTCGCCGGTAAACGTACTGCCGAGAAAGGGATTGGCGGTTTGACGGATGCCGCCGGCCAAGCTCACGGGCGGGCCACTCGGCCAATTTGTGTTGGCAAACGGTACGGGTCCGTACCCGTATCCGCCGTACCCGCTGCCTGCTGGGTCCAGCACGCCCTGACCGCCACTGTAATAACTGCCGTTCTGCGAGGCAAACTGGATGCCGAGCGGCCCTTGCGCCGTCAGCCCCTGCGGATCGGTCAGATTGACCGGATTGTTGCCCACATAGGCATAGCGGTTGATCCCGTCGAGGTAACCCACGGGGTCGCGTTGGGTGAAGCGGCCAACGCTCGGGTCGTAGTACCGCGCGCGGTAGTAGACGAGCCCACTCGCATCGGGCTCTCTTCCCGTGTAGCCGTAGGTGGGCACGGTACCGCTGCCGGCGAGTTTGAGCCCGAAGGCGTCGAACCGCTGGGTGGCGGTGACCGCTGCGGTAACGTTGGTCAGGGCCAGGAGCGAACCGAGCCCGTCCGGGTGGTAATAGACGGCGGTGGCGCTCGGGCTACCGACGCTGCCGGTGAGGCGGGCCAGCGGATGATCGAGGCCGGCTTGCACGTACAGCGCGGTGGGCGTGGTCCAACCGGCACCCGCGTATTCGCCGTAGAGGTTGGGACCATCGTACAGATAGTTCGTAACGGCGCCGCCTTCGGTCTTTTGAATGCGCCTTCCTTGGTCATCGTAGCGGAAGCTCGCGTTCGTGCTGCCGCTGATCTGGCCCAGCCGGTCGAAGCTGGTCCAGGCGTACTGGGTGACCTGACTCCCGGAACAGCTGCTGTCGTTGGGCCGGGTGACCGTGCCGCCGGTGCACTTCTGGGTGAGCTGGCCGACTTCATCGTAGAGGTCCGCTTCGAGCAAGGTCCCGGTCAGGCTGCCGTTTCGGACCTCGGTCAGCTGCTGGGCGGGGTCGTACTGGTAGGCGGTGGTCTGGCTGACCGGGTTGCCGAGCTGTTTTTGCACCCGGTTGCCGAAGATGTCATAGGCATAAGTTTGCTTCTGGCTCGCGGTGCCGTTGTCGACCTGAGTGAGCCGGTCGAGCGGATCGTATTGGTAGGTATAGGTCAGGGTCGGCAGGCCCGAGACCGTCTCCTGGAGGGTCTTCCGCCGGCCGAGGCCGTCGTAGGTGTAGGTCGACTGAGCCAGCGTCGACGCCCCGTTTTTGTGACTGAGCCGCTGCAGGCTGTCGTCGGCGTTCCAGGCGAGGGTCTCGGTGACGCCGTTCGGGTAGCGCAGCTCGGTCAACCGGCCGCCGGCGTCATAAGCAAGGCCGAAGGTGTCGAAGTTGGGCGCCCAGAGGCCGATCAGGCGGCCGACGGGGTCAGGGTGATAATGGATGGGATGAGTTGTTGAAGAGCAAACCCCTGGGTTACGCTTCGCTAACCCAGGCTATACGGGCTCCCCAGACCAGACGGAACGTGACGATGCGTACCGAAACGGGAGAAGCCGAAGGCAAACAACCAAAGGCTGACCCGGTTCCATTTCTATTCCTTCCACCGTTGGAGAATACTGATCACTTCATCTGGTGATACAGAAATGTATTTTTGCCATTCTTTCTCTTTGCCATGAGGATAACCAACCAGATTTCCCATCGAGTTATTGATGGCTAAGGCTACATCTTCCTCTGTATCGTCTACTTGAGGCCAGGCATCAACAATCTTGGAAAGCGTGCTGCGTTCGATACCAAATAATGTCTGAAATTCCCAATCGGGGAAAAATGGTCCTTTAAGAGCCGCCACCAAACACTGGTAAACGACATCTTGTTCATTTTTCTTAAGTCGGTTAATAGGCACGCTTCTACTCCGGCTAATTAATGCAATATTTCGTCAAAATATTTTCTGCCCAAAGTAGGGCGAAAAGCCGTGCCACCATCAGTTGCTCGCGGATTTCTGATAACCACGGTACCGGTGGCATCGTCCCAATAAGCCGTTCGACCACCGCTCAGTTGCCGTGTGGCAGTCGGGTTATTAATAACATTCTCAATGTGATTGGCAAACTGCTCGCGGGTACGAATTCCCAGGTTTTTGAACTCACTTTGTTGGATCACATGCTTTTCAAACGCATGACCGCTTGCAATTTCCTGCCCTGCGAGTTGCCCTCGTAGTCGGGCTGCGTTCGCAAGACTACTTGCCTCACTAGCCCCCTTTGTAACTCCCTTTACTATCGCCCCGGCAATCCCAACCCCGAGCTTCGCCTCTGGCGCCACCAGATTCGTGCCGATATCTAAGATTTCCAGTGGGCCGGGCCCAGTGCCGATCTGGTTGCACAAACGCTGACCGCACGAAGTCGGAGAGCCGCCAATGACGCCCGAGGCATCCGCCACTTGGTAGCTTTCGCCGGTAAAGAACGATCCTGAACTCGGGCCAAAATAGCTGCCGTTCTGCGACGCGAATTGGATGCCGAGCGGCCCTTGGGCCGTCAGCCCATGCGGATCGGTAAAGTTGATCGGATTGTTGCCGACGTAGGCATAGCGGTTGAGCCCATCCAGGTAACCCACCGGATCGCGTTGGGTGAAGCGGCCAACGCTCGGGTCGTAGTACCGCGCGCGGTAGTAGACGAGCCCACTCGCATCGGGCTCTCTTCCCGTGTAGCCGTAGGTGGGCACGGTACCGCTGCCGGCGAGTTTGAGCCCGAAGGCGTCGAACCGCTGGGTGGCGGTAACGCTGCCGGCCGCGTTGGTCAGGGCCAGGAGCGAGCCGAGGCCGTCCGGGTGGTAGTAATGGGCCGTGGCGCTGGGGCTCCCCACGCTGCCGGTGAGCCGGGCCAAGGGAAGATCGAGGCCGGCCTGAACATAGAGTGCGGTGGGCGCGGTCCAGCCGCCGGCCGGGTATTCGCCGTAGAGGTTTTGCCCATCGTACAGGTAGTTCGTGGCGACGCCGCCTTCGGTCTTTTGAATGCGCCTTCCTTGGTCATCGTAGCGGAAGCTCGCGTTCGTGCTGCCGCTGATCTGGCTGAGGCGATCGAAGCTGTTGAAGGCGTACTGGGTGACCTGACTCCCGGAACAGCTGCTGTCGTTGGGCCGCGTGACCGTGCCGCCGGTGCACTTCTGGGTGAGCTGGCCGACTTCATCGTAGAGGTCCGCTTCGAGCAAGGTCCCGGTGAGGCTGCCGCTTCGGACTTCGGTCAGCTGCTGGGCGGCGTCGTAGCGGTAGACGGTGGTCTGGCTGACCGGGTTGCCGAGCTGTTGTTGCACCCGGTTGCCGAAGACGTCATAGGCGTAGCTCTGTTTCTGGCTGGCGGTGCCGTTGTCGACCTGAGTGAGCCGGTCGAGCGGATCGTATTGGTAGGTAGTGGTCAGGGTCGGAAGGCCCGAGACCGTTTCCTGGAGGGTCTTCCGCCGGCCGAGGCCGTCGTAGGTGTAGGTCGACTGAGCCAGCGTCGTCGCCCCGCTCTTGTGGCTGATGCGCTGCAGGCTGTCGTCGGCGTTCCAGGCGAGGGTCTCGGTGACACCGTTCGGGTAGCGCAGCTCGGTCAACCGGCCGCCGGCGTCGTAGGCGAGGCCGAAGGTGTCGAAGTTGGGCGCCCAGAGGCCGATCAGGCGGCCGACGGGATCATAGAGGGTGTGGGTGGCTCCGCCGTCGCTGTCGGTCAGGCTGTCCAAGAGGCCGCCGGGACTCCAGGCGTAGCTCAGGGTCTTGATGCCGCGGCTGTCGGTGACGCTGTCGAGCCGATGCGCGGCGTCATAGGTATAGTCGTAGGCGACTTCCAGCTGGCTCGGCACCGCGCTCCAGGTTTCGGCGCGGATGACCTGCCCCAGGGGATTGCGGGTGTAGACCACCTGGCGCCCGTCTTCCGCCGTCGCCGACAGGAGCTGATGGCCGGTAGCCCAGACGTAGGTCACGGTATGACCGTTGGGCGTCTGCCGGGTGAGGACGTTGCCGTGGAGGTCGTAGGTGTAGCGGGTGGTGTGGCCTTTGGCGTCGGTTTCGGTCAAGCGCCGGCCGAAGTCGTCGACGGTGTAGGTCGCCTGGGTGGTCACCGTGTCCGAGGCGGAGGCGCCGGTCTCCGGGTCGATGCCGCTGCCGCCGTTCGCGGCGGTCCGGCCGGCCTTAATTTCCTTCAGATGCCCCAAGGCATCGTAGACCCAGCGGGTGACGGGGCGGATGGTCTGGCCGAAGGTGGCGGAATTGGGGTCCGAGTCGGTATACGCCGGACCCGCTTCGCGGACGAGGCGGCCCAGGGCATCGTAGGTCCTTAAGGTATCGCGGGCGGTTTCGCCCGAACCGGCCGCGGGCTGCTCGGTGAGTTGGATCACCCGGCCCAGGGCGTCGTAGTCGAACTGGGTGATCCTCCCGGCGGTGAAGCTGCCGACCTTGGGCCGGGTCACCTGTTTCAGGCGGCCGTCCCGGGCCGCGTTCCAGTAGGTGTAGGTGGTCGCGTTGCCATTGGGGTCGGTGACCGTTTTCACCCGCCCGGCGGCATCCAGCGTGCGGCGGACCGCATGCTCGGCCTTATCGTAGGCGCGCACCCAACGGCCCACGGGGTCGTAGTCGAAGCTTAAGCTGTAGGCATCGGGGTCGGTCACCTGCGTGAGGTGCCCGGCCGCATCGTACCGGTACAAGGTGGCGTAGCCGCCGGCATCGAGGGTTTGCGCGAGCCGCCCTGAGTCGTCGTAGACCTGGGTGGCGGAATCCCAGAGCCGGGTCTTTCCGGCCTGGGTGAGTTTCAGCTCGGCATCGATGAGCCGGCCATCGCCGTCGTGGCGGTACGTTCGAAGCTGCCCGATCGCATCGCTTCCTTGGATGACCCGGCCGTCGGCGTCGTAGGCGGCCTGGACCGGGTGCCAGTCGGCGTCGATGCCCTGGGTTTGCCGCCCCAGGCCGTCGAACGTCAGGCTCGCGGTATCGGCCGGATCGGAGGCGTTGATCAGGCCGTCGCCGGTCTTGTCGCCCAATCGGCTGAGCTGGGTGGGATACAGGGTTTGGGCGTCGTAGGTGGTCGTGACCGTCGGCCCAGTTCCGCCGGCGAAGCTCCCTAAGCTGGCGCCGGTGAAGTCGCGGAGGGCCTTGGTCTGGGTCGGCTGGCCGAAGTTCCCGTCGTACGCGTATTTCGTCCAACTCGCGATGGCGGAGGCCGGGGGCGTGACGCCGGCCGTCGGCACCTGGCCGGTCTTGAGGCGCACCGCGTCGGTGAGATTGCCCTTGGCGTCGTATTTGAGGAGCGTCCAGTTCCCTTGGGCGTCCTTGATCCGCTGCGGCGCGTGATAGGCGGTAAAGTCGGCGTACTCGGTGGCGGCGCCGGAGGGCGGGGTGATCCGAGTGACGTTGCCGACACTGTCGTACTGGTAGTGCGTGGTCAGCCCGGCCGGATCGGTCTCCGAGAGGCGGTTGAAGGGGTTCGCCGCATCGTAAGCGTAGGTGTAGGCCGCGCCGTTTTCGTCGACGATCCGGACCGGGTTGCCGTTGGCATCGAAGGTATGCCGCCGCTCGTAGCCGCGCTCGTTGACCGTCACCGTCTCGCGGCGGAAATCCTGGTAACGGAAGGTGGTGGTTTCCGGCAGCAGGGTGCCGTGCTTGTGGCGCCGATGGCGGAACACCCGCCCGTCCAGGTAATAGGCAAAGCGCATCCCTTCGCCTTCCGGCAGGGTATACGTCTTCAGGGCATGATCGAGATTCTGGCCGTCGGCGGCGGTGTAGTAGTCGTAGGTCACGGCACCGTGCTGCCCCGCTACGCCCAAGGGGCTCTGGTAGCTCGTCAGATGGCCGTTGCCGTCGTAGCCGTACCGGTGGGTGGCGAGCACGCTGCCGCCCGCGGCTTTCACCGTCACCTGGCTGATGCGCCCTGAGGTGTAGGTGAACGCCAGCGACCGCCCCGGGCCGTCGCTGACCGAGCACAGAACATTGCCGCAGCCGGTGTTATAGGAAAGGGTCAGGGTATTGAGATTGCGGTCCTTGATCGTCAAGAGCCGCGCCACCTGTCCGGCGGTGGTTCCGGCGTTGCTCTCGAAGCCGTAACGGAGGCCGTTCTTCTCGGTCAGACTCCACGACCCATCGGCCTCGCGCTTCACAACCGAATACACCCCCGGCGCGGCCTGGAAGACGCTGCCCGCCGGCACGCTGCTGCCCGGAAGCCTGAAGAACCGCTCCGCCCCGGTGCCGTCCACCCAGCCGACCCTGACATACCCGCCCTCGGCGCCGTAGAAGTTCAGCTTATGGTTGAAGCTGTGGGTCCAGCCGAACCCTAAGGGGCCATCCTTGGGTCCCCGGCTGTTGTAGGCGCGTTCGAACACCAAGGGCAAGCCGCGGCCCGCCACGGACACATCCCGCTCGGTGTGGTACAGATTGCCGGTGGCGAGGTTGACCGGATCGCCGCCCCAGCTCATGACCGCGTTCCAGCCGTTGGCCAGGGTCGCCGAGTTGATCGGCCAGACGCTCGGGGCCACGCTGGGAATGAACGAATCGCGCGGATAGGAGACCGGTACCGGGCTCGTGTTGACCAGCGAATAGCCCCCGCCGAGGCCGCCGTTGATGATGGCGGCGATATAGCCCTTGGTCTGGTTTTCCGCCATGTACACCGCGCCGTTCCAGGTCTTGGGCTGGGGCTGGCCGTCGGTGTAGGCGAGGGTTTTCTTCGGCACCGTGACCGTGGCGCCGTCGTTGACGAAACCCGTGATGCTGCCCTGATAGACATTCATGCTGGGGTCCATCAGGCTGGACCAGCTCCCGATATTGGCGGAGGTCAACGTCACCAGCGGGTTCGTACCGCCGGACTCGCCGGCGAATTGCAGCCCCCGTACCGTCGACACCGCATCGGTCCGGATCAGCTCCTGCCAGATGGCGTGCTCGTAAGCCGAGGCGCTGTAACCCCAGAGCTTGAAGGTCGGCCAGATTTCCGCGCGGAGGGTGGCGCTGTCGGTCGCCGTGGTGTCGAGCTTGACCAAATGTGCGAGATTGCCCAGCACGTCGATGTAGGGACCGGAGGGATGGACGGCGAACGGCAGGTCGAACAGGTAGTCGACCTTGAGGCCCGCCGCGGTGAGCCCCAGGTGAATGCCGCTTTCGCCGCTGATGCCGTTGAGTTCGCCCAGGCGCTGCCCCGCGTCGGTGACATAACGGAGGTATTTCAACAGCGCGATATGCAGGAGTTCGCCTTCGGTCGCGTCGTAATTGGCGGCATTGGCGGGCGTCGGCGCGCTGGGCGCGCCCTGGACGGATTGAATCAAGCGTTCCGCGCGCTCGGCGAGGAGGCGGTCCGCTCCCTGATGGGCATACGCCATCAAGGCATGATGCGCGCCGGCCTTCAAATTGACGTAGACGGTCTTGTTGAAGCAATGAAGGTCGGGATCCGGCGTGGCATTATTGGGGTCGTCGTTGCGGCAGGCGGGTTGCTGGAGGGTGGTGTCGCCCAGGGTCACTTTCATGATCAGGCGATGCTCCGTGCCCAGCGGAAGCGTGCCCGATCCCGTGGCCAGGGTGGTGCCGTCGAGTTTCAGGACCGGCTTCAGGTTCACCGATCCGGCCGGCAAACCGGCCAGATCGCCGTTCCAGCTATTCCAGATCGTTTGCGAAGCGCTGTCCGCCGGGGTATAGGACAGCGTCACCCGCTGGTGGACGATCGAGGGCAGCGATACCTGCTGGTCCGCCATGAGACTGCCGCCCGTGCTGTCCCGCACCTTGAGCGTGAACTGATAGCGGTGGCTCGCAGGAAGGCTGGCGGTCTCGGGCGACGACGAGCCGGCCCAGTTGACGAATTGCACCACCTCGTACGGCAGGGTTACCGGCAGAATGTCGAAGCTGCGGGGGATCGGTTCGCCCCGGTACGGCACGTCGAGCAGGGTATAGTCCGGATTCAGGCTTTTGATGTAGGTGTCGACCTGCGTCTCGTAGCGTTCGTGGGGCAGCGTGTGGGTGCGGCTGGCCAGATAACCAGTGGCGCTGTAATCGAAGGCAACCGCCTGCTGAATGCCGGCGATACCGGCCTGATAGGTCTTGTCCTTGAAGCTCGGGTCCAAAGGAATCCAGCGATGGCCGGTCTGGTCGGACGGCGCGCCCCGGTAATTGCCGTAGGGCAGGCAGGCTTCGACCCAGACATGGCGCAGTTGGATGCCGGTGTTGCTGGTCAGGTAGGCGGCTTGCGGATTCAGATTGTTCGAGAGGATGAGCGCCGCGGCCCGGTAGGTCTTGGCGCCGAGCCAGCGGGGCGCGCGGCCGTTGGCGCCCAAATTCGACGCGTCGGTGACCTGGACATTGCCGAGGACATAACGGGCCGGGATGTTCGAGGCGCGCAGCAGGGCAATGAGGAGCGATGCCTGGTCGGTGGCGCCGCCGGAACCGCTGTAGAGCGTCCCCACCGAGCCTTTGAGCGAGCCGAAGTAGGGTTCGAAGCGGATGGTGTTGTAGACGTGCTGGAAGATCCGCACCGGCGAATAGCCGAGCTGCGCGGCGAGATCGCGGATCTCCTGGCTGATGACCGCGTCCTCCGTCGCGGCGAGATCCGCGCCCGTATAGCCGCAGGCCGCGGCTTCCGACGGGGTGGCGGGCGCCGCGGCTTCGGCGGGTTTCCCGAGGAGATCCAGGAGGAAGGCGTAGGCCGGGGCGTCGGGGGGCGATGACGAGGCGCCGAGGTAGCGGGGTAGTTTCTGGCTGGGCGCCGCGGGCGTCGACTTGACGTCGGCCCCGAGCCGGGTGGTGGGAAACGGGACCGCGTCGGGCGTGACGTCGGCCGTCGACCCGCGCCGATAAAGGGCGCGCAGTTCCGTTTGGGCGTTGACCAACGCCTGGCGCCGTGCCTTCGGCTCCCGGCTGGCCGCAAACCCGGCCAGGGCCCGGTCGATCCGATCGAAACGCTGGGCGACCTGTTTCGCATACCGGTCGAACGCCTTGACCTTGCCGGCCAATTTGAGCGTTCGGAGCTGCTCCCGAACCCCGTCGAGCTGGCTTTCCACCTCCTGGCGCAGCCCCGCGAGCTCGGTGCGCTTGGCCTCCAGCAAGTATTGCCTGGATTCCAGGCGGTCCGCCGCGCCGGCTGCGGGCTGGTCCTCCTCGGCCTCGGCCTCGGCTTCGGCGAGCAACTCCGTCGCTTCCTTAAGATGCTGACGCAAGCGTTCCGGGAGCGGATTCCGGGGCTGTTCGTGCACTTTGAGCAGCGCCTTGACCACGGCGTCCGGTAACGCCGCGGGGTCCTGCGGAGCCGGGGCGGCGGCGAGGGAGGACATCGCGACGAGGCTGAGCCACAAACCGGCGAGCGCCGGCTTCGTACGGAGATACGAGACGAATGACATGGACGGTTCCTTTCGGCTGAGCCTTGAATTAGCGGAGATCCCGTGACTTCCGGCGCTCCAGATGCGCCATGGTCGCGATGAGCAACAGGCTCATGAGGATCATTCCCCACTCGGGGAGGGTCGGAATGTCGGAATCGGAGACCTCGGCGACCGGCGACACCACCTCGATCCGGCCCGTGGTGTAGACTTGGGTATCGCTCGAGGCGACGCGATAGATGAAGTTGAAGGCGCCGAGGCTGGTCGGCGTGCCGCTGATTTGCCCGGTGGCCGTATTGAGATTGAGACCGTCCGGCAGCTTGCCCGCGGTGAGGGTCCAGGTGTGGGGCGGCGTGCCGCCGCCGGCGGTCAACGAGGCGGCGTAGGGCTGATGGAGGATCGCCTGCAGCAACACGCTGGGTTCATTCACCCCGACCACGCTCTGGCCGTTCCCCTGGGCCAGCCCCCGACCATCCGGCACGCCGGGATGGGTGCCGAGCAAGGCCGAGGTTTCCACGCCGTCCGGCAACCCGTCGTTGTCCGTGTCCGCCAAGGTTGTGGCCGGGAGGCCGGCGAGGGTCAGGTTGGTCAACAAGGCATCGTGGCCACCCCAATCGCCATCGGCCTGCTGCTGGCCGAGCAAGTAGGTTTGGGCATTGAGGGCGGCGGCATCGTTACTCCCCAATTCCGCCACCAACGCCCGATACGCCAAGGCGGTTTCCAGCAGCGTGCCGGTGCTGCCTTCGCCGAAACCGCCCCCGGCTTTTTGTTGCGCTTTCAGCCACGCGATCCCGCTGTTGATGTAAGACTGGACCGCATAGACGGTTTTATAGCGATTGAGGGTGATGAGGTTATGGGCGGTGGGGATGATCTTGCTGGGCGGCGTACCGATATCCCCTTTGACATAAGGCCAGCCGCCATCCGTGTTTTGCCGGTTGACGATGAAGCCGATGCCGAACCCCGCATCGGCATACGTGGTTCCGGTCGCCTGGATGGCGTCCATTGCCAGGGCCGTATCGGGAAAACTGCCGCTGAAGTGATCGTAGGCGCCCCAGCTTTTCGTGGCGTCGTTGCGCCAGGCGATCAGGCGCGAGACCAAGGCCGAGGTATCCCGCCCGGCCCGCGAGAGCGCCATGATCTGCCGGGCCAGGGTGTCGGTGCTGGACGCCGGATGATTCTGGAGCCAGGCGACACCTTTGGCATAAGCCTCGCCCTGGGTCACGCCGGCGTTGACCAGCGCCTCGACCGCGGCGGCGGTCGCCGCGACCTCGAGCCCCGGCACGCTTTCCCAGCGGCCGTCGCCGTGTTGATGTTGAATCAGCCAGGCCAGCCCCTTGAGGCGGGCCTCGTCGATAGGCGCCGCCTGGCCTGACGCGGCCACGACGAGGCCCAGTCCGAGAAGACTCATAATCAGACGGTTCACGTTTCTGTCATTCCTTGCAAGCGGTCGATGGGCGCACCATAGAAGCCCAATGTGACCATCGTGTAACAGGATGGTAACGGCCGTGTGACAAGGAAAAATGCGGAAAACATCGGAAGTCAGACGGGACGCGGCTCTCGGACTGTCCGTAATCCAAGGCTTACACGATTTTCCGCCAAAACTTACACGAAACGGGTACTGTGTTTATCCCCGAAAAGCTTTCGTCGTGCCGGGCACCGGGATGGCCGACGGTAACATCTAACGCGTGTCGCCCACCCAGATCAGCCGGCCTGAAGTCCCGATCGACGCCTCGCTTTTCACGAGGCATCCGCGCGTCAAAGCCAGGCGATCCAGGACCCAAGGCCACGCTCCTTCGGCGTCCGGTACGAGCGTCCGGCCCAGCACCGACAGACGGCCGCACTCGACCTCACGCATGAGCTCATCGGAGGACACGCCCAGAAGACAGGCTGCATCAGAGAGGCGAAGACTCTCGCCATGCAGGCGTTTCCGGCGCATGTCCAAAGCCCATAGTTCATCGGCGGTCAGCCAGTCGGCAAAAGGCGCCAGGCGCATGCGCCATGGGCCTTCTCGGCGCGCGATCAGGTTGACCACGGCCGTGGTGCAGGCCGCGCGGGTCAGCCACAGCGCCAGTTCACAGGCTTCGCGAGAGCCGAGGGTATCGAGCTCCGCGTTCCGCCAGCTAGGCTCATGCCGGCGGCCGGCTTTGTAGAGGCGTGCCCTGATCTTCTCCGCCCACGACGCCAAGCGGACCCGAAGGGCCTCGCCTTCGGCGCCGCTCAAGAGCCAGGGCTCAACGCCGGGCGGGCATTCGAAGGTCAACCGGGTCGCCTGTGGATTGACCACGAGGTAATGGGCGACGGCCTCGGGCCCCTTAAGGGCCTCGATCGTGCGCACGCCGGCGCGAAACTCGAGCAGGCGTGCGCGGGCCGTTTCCAGGCGCGCTAACAAGATCGGATACGAATGAATCGGCACGGGGCGTTGTTGTATTGGAAGCGGTCGATGCGCGCACCGTAGAGGCCCTCCGTGACACTGGTATAACAGGACGGTAACCGATTAATGACAGGGTAACCGCGGACAAACACCGAAACTCGGTCCGGAAGCGGCTTTTAAATCGCCGGCCATCCACGGCTTACAGAAAAATCAGTCAAAGCCGACACGGAACGGGGGTGTTCCTTATCCACGATCGGCGCCACGGTCTGATCGACACGGGACTGCCCGCGGGACCGTAGCGCCGGAAGCGTATCTGATATCCATCCAACGGCCGAAGGCGATACTCGCCCACGCCGCGGCCAAGGCTAACGCGAGACGCCCGCCGCCGTTCATGGCGTGCATCCAGCGGACGCTCAAGGAATGGTTCAGTTGATCCGGCGCCAGATTGGCGAGCACCAGATCCTCGACACTGCCCACCAGGACCAGCGGCACATCGAGCTCTTCGACCGCCAGCAGCAGCGGCACCGAAATCCCCAGCCGGATCAGGCCGGCCCGGCGCCATAGGCCCGGCCAGGACAGCACGATCGGGTAGAGCACGAGCGGATGCTGGAGCGCATGCCCCTTCAGGGTGGACGCCGTGATCTCGCCGCCGGGCGGCAGCCGTTGACCGCCGACCGGCAAGGGTTCGACGAGCCGGACGGTGACCTGGATGACGGGTTCCTGGTTGAGCCGATCGAGGTTGAGATTTGTGATGCGCCACTCGGGGAGCAGCCGCTCGATCACCGCGGCGTACCCGGGGAACATGGATCGAACGTAAGAGTCGCCCCCCCAAAGAACGCCTGTCACGACCACCACATAGGCGGCGATCAAGCGCAGGATCAGGGACCGCATCCGGCCTTCCCGGTGGTCGCCTCGGGCGTCGACCGGACCTGCTTGGCCCAGACCAGAAAGAACAGGCTGGCCGCCAGGATGATCAGGGTCGGCGCGAGAACGCCATGGAGCAGTTGAAAACTGTCCCGGTCGTGGCGCAGGGCGTAATAGAGTCCGACGATGCGGGTCTGGTTGAGCGTGTAGATCAGCAGGCTTCCCCCTAACAGCCCCTGGAGTTTGTGTCGGAGGCGGGCTGGAAAAACGAGGAAGGCGGCGACGAGGAGCAGCAGGGTTTCGGTGCCTTCGCAGCCGTTCAGGACGTTCAGCCGGGCCCAGGGCGAGACCAAGCGGTGCCCCTCCGCGATCACCCGTTCGCCGGGGGTCAGCCAATCGATCAGGGCGGCGCTCGGCCGCACCGTGAGCGTATCGATGAGAAGCCGCTCCAGCGCGCCGCCGCGAGCGTCCTGGTACAGCCACTGCAGGCTGCCGTAAAGCAGCAAAAACCGCATCGGCAGGCTGAGATATCGGGGCCAGCCGCCGCGGAATGGGCGAATCGGTAGGGCGCGAATCATCGGGAGCGGACCGGTTGAGTCGAAATAGCGATACTGCCGGTTGGTGAGGGTTATGCGATGTTGCGAGCGGAGGGTAAGGCTTCCCCGTTACAACTTGATGACGGTTATGTTGCTGAACCTAAGACTGGGCGGCAGTCGAATTCTGAAGAAAAGCCGCCTGTCGATGGATCTGATCGACAATCATCAAGGGAAGACACTTTTTGGCGCATGTCGGGTCAAATTCCTGCCGGGCATCATCAATACGGCTTAACACGATCGCTTCGCCAAGCTCGATGAATGGGCCTACCGGAACTAGACGCCCGGTGAGAATGGTCTAAAATAGTTTAACGATCATTTGGATCATCAAAGCCATGACCTCCCATTGCAAAGACAGCCCCTCGAAAAAGAGACCCCCGCGCGAGCGACCGGTGCTCTCGAGCGTGGTGCCCGTCGGTATCAAGCCGCGCACCAAACCCTCACTGGCGGCGCGCGGCCAGTGGGTTGTTCGAGATCACAGCGGCCGGTTTTCGAAAGCCCAGAAGCCTTCTGCATCCGAACCGCCAAGTCAATCACCCCTTTTCCCGCTCACCCTGTTTTTCGATAACGAGGCTGCCCGTGACGCCCTCTATCAGCGCCTGACGGATGAGGCGCCGGAGGCGGCTGAGCAAAAGCGCTGGGACACTATCGATGCAACGCTCCGGTTTCTGGAAGACAAGCCGGAACTCTACACACAGGAGAGTTTGGCGCACCACGTTATCCGAAACGCTCGGCTGCGCGCCGAATTCGCGCGTGATCCCGGCTTGTTGAACAGCGAAGACGTGGCCGATCTGAATGCCTCGGAAGCCAAAAACCGAGCGGCTTGCGCCAATCGACTGAAAGCCAAAGGGCTTGTGTTTGCCGTCGACTTCCGCGGCGAACAGTGGTATCCGGCCTTTCAGTTCGATCCGGAAACGGGACATCCCAAGCCGATCATGAAAGAGATCCTGGCGCACGCCAAGGGACGACTCGAAGGCTGGAGCCTGGCCTTCTGGTTCGTGACGCCGAACAGCTTTTTGGATGAGCGCACCCCCATGTCGCTCATGGATGACCATCCCGAAGCGGTGATTGCGGCGCTCGACCACGAACTCTCCGAATTTCCGGGTTAATGCGGTTCCCGGAACCGCCGCCGCCCGAACACCTCGATCCGCTGATCGCGACCTGGCCGGCCGACCGGCCTTTTTTTCAGAGTTCACCCGCGCCGATATGCGCCGGATCAATTCAATGCGAGTGGTGCGGGGCAGGCTCGATTTTCTCCACTGGTGGTCGATGGCCGCATCGTGCCCACGCTTTATGGGGCGGATAGCCTGGAAGGCGCCCTGTCGGAATCCGTGTTCCGCTTCGTGCCCGCCGGTGATCAGGAGCTTCGGGCGCGCCGGGTCTTTACCGCCAGCCTGACGGATCTCATGGTCTCTCAGGTGGCCGTTCGCCGAGACCTCACACTGATGGACCTTCGGGGATTTGGATTGGGCGGAGCGCGGATTCCGATTACTCGCGTGGCGCTGATCGAATCCAATGCCACCCATTATCCGGACACTCGGCGCTGGAGCGAAACCTTTTATCGTCACCCGAGGACGGTCGATGGCCTGATCTGGGTGTCTCGCCAATACGACCAAGCCCAGTGCTTCGTCGTCTTCGGCGACCGCGTGGGCGCCGAGCTTTATTCGACGGCCCCCTCACAAGCCCTGCTCGAGGGCAAGATGTTCATCGAGTTGCTTAGAATCGCTCAACTCGCCAAGATCGATCTGATCTTGCCATGAGCCGCAACTGGCGCCTCCTTGACCGGGGCCAAGGGTTAGGGACTCTTCCTTATTACTATTACTATTACTATTACTATTGTCCCGGCAATTAAATCAGAATCATCCGGCCGCGGCCGCATAGGTTATGTTCGGGTGTTTGAAATAGCGCCTGATGCGCTCGGGCCGTTTCTGTAACCGGTGCAGATGGGACCGCGCTTTGCG